>Ga0136561_1000119_pt1 | contig 28358 bp, 26 predicted proteins | sample AntRauMeHopE1498_FD_104641 | JGI IMG/M metagenome (GOLD analysis project Ga0136561, IMG submission 104641) | Saline lake microbial communities from Rauer Islands, Antarctica - Metagenome Hop E1 #498 | ecosystem: Environmental > Aquatic > Non-marine Saline and Alkaline > Saline | place... | reverse complement strand
TAAAAGTAAAAGTAAAATCGTTACTAGTGTTCTTCACATGCCAAACTTAAGTAAACGATGGTTAGCATCATAAAAATAAAGGCTTGTAATGGAAGTACTAGAATATGAAATACAGCCCAAGCGAAATGCAATGGTAGTTGCAGATAACCAATGGTTGCAATCAGTATAAATATAAGTTCACTAGCATAGAGGTTACCAAACAAACGTAACGACAATGAAAGTGGACGAGCCAGCAAAGTGACTACTTCTATCACCAAGTTAAAAGGAATGAAAACCCAGTGATTTAGTGGCTGCATGGTTAATTCTTTAGCAAAGCCTTTTATGCCCTTAACTCTAAGAGAATAAAATATAATAAGTATAAAGACGCCTATTGCTAAAGCAAAAGTCGTGTTTATGTCGGTTGTGGGTACGATTTTTAGGTAGACATCTTTTGGGTCCATACCAAAGGCATACTGACCAATTAACCCTGCCATCCATGGAAATAGATCTACAGGTATTAAGTCTGTCAGGTTCATTAACAATACCCATACAAATATGGTGAGTGCTAATGGTGCAATTAATCGACTGGTGCCATTAAAGGAGCTTTTGACGTTGTCGTCTACAAATTCAACAATCATTTCGACAAAAGCCTGGGTTTTAGTCGGTACACCGATTGTTGCTTTTTTCCCTATTCGCCAAAAGAAATATAAAAAACAAACGCCAATTAACACTGAAGACCCAATAGTATCTACATGCAACGTCCAAAAGCCAGCGTCTGCGCAGGCCTTATTAAATGCGATTCCACCATCGGCAGTACACATTTTGGCGTTGGTTAAATGGTGATTAATGTATTCTTGCGTAGTGTCGTAAGATGCCATTGTTAAACCCAAATTATTAATTTAAAAATTTTTACGTATTTTTATTAAATGTTAATTTTTAACACTTAACACGAACATTGCGGCCCACTGACTGACCATTGTTATTGCGTATGCGCCTAATAAATATAAAGGCTGAACATGTAACAGTGAAAACGCAATAACGAATATTAACGTTGTAAGAACAAGTTTTAACTTCATACCTTGATTCATACTTTGCGCAACTACTCTATTTTTAGTTGCACCGGCATATCGGAACACCCAATACGCAAAAACGCTGTGTGGTATTAAAAAACTAATGACGCCTAGTATAATGGACAACGATAACTTTGGATCATAAAAGATTGATAACGAAAGCATACACAAACCAACCAAAAATTGAACAACTATGCCTTTGACGGCAAGCCGTTTACCTGGCGCTGCCAAATCAGTTGCCATATCTTAGTTCCTGCTGATATTGCGCTATAAAAAGCGTTCGAAGTATACTGTTAATGCGAAAATATTCAACCAGAAATGGAAAATATAAAAGATTCTGGCATCATTTATACTATAGTCTTATGACAGTTTTTTTCGAGCAATTTAGTAAATTCGTATTATTTTTATAAATATCTACGTTTAATAAAAAAATCTATTCGTCTTTTGGCACAGTAATATGCGCCAAAATACCATCAAGCTGGTCTAAATTTTCAAAAGAAATTGTCATTTTTCCTTTGCCTTTTTTGTTGTGATCAATCTTAACACTGGTACCTAAGGTATCCGTTAATGTGGTAGCAAGACGCCTAACGTCAGGGTCAATTGTCTTTTCTTTTTTTGGAAGATCTTCAGTGTTGGGTTCTTCCTGAGCTTTTTTAACTAGGCGCTCAGTTTCACGCACTGTAAGCCCTTTTTCTGCTACTAGCTTGGCTAAATTTTCTTGTTCGATACCAACAAGCGACAGCAATGCTCTGGCGTGTCCCATGTCTATATCACCATGTTCTAGCAGTGTTTTAACGCCTTCTTCAAGCCCATTTAAGCGTAATAAGTTAGTCACGGTAGTGCGCGACTTTCCCACCGCCTCAGCCACTTGCTGATGGGTAAGATTAAATTCAAGCATAAGTCGCTCTAAAGCCTGCGCCTCTTCCATTGAATTTAAATCTTCACGTTGTATATTCTCTATCAGTGCAATAGCAACAGCGGCATCGTCTGCCACATTTTTGATTAAGCAGGGAACCACCTCTAAGCGAGACATTTGCGCGGCACGCCAGCGACGTTCTCCAGCTATAATTTCATATTTATCAGTGCCCGTTTGACGCACCACAATGGGTTGAATGATGCCTTGCGCTTTAATTGACGCAGCGAGTTCTTCTAATGCTTGATCTGCCATGTCTTTTCGTGGCTGATATTTTCCTGCATGCAAGAATTCAATAGGAATTTTTTTTAAATCGTTGGTGGCTTCGTCATAAGTGCTATTTTGATCTTTGGCACTTTGTGCGTCTTTATGAGCAACGCTTTTGCTTGTAGCAAGTAATGCATCTAATCCTCTACCCAAGCCTTTATTTTTCGGTGCCATTGGTAACGCCTCTTTTTCTTATTCTCATTTGCTACTATGCATCTTCTAATTTTTTACGTCTGCGTAATATTTCACCGGCAAGCGCTAAGTAGGCCTTTGCGCCATTTGATGATTTATCATAATACATTGCAGGTTCACCAAAACTGGGCGCCTCTGCTAGTCTGACGTTCCTTGGAATTACGGTACGGTAAACTTGGTCTCCAAAATAGCGTTTAAGCTGTTCAGATACATCATTTGCTAAACGATTTCGTGGATCGTACATGGTGCGCAGTACCCCTTCAATCTTCAAATCAGGATTAACTACCGACGCTAATTTCTCAATCGTATCCATAAGCGCTGTTACACCTTCTAATGCGTAATATTCGCACTGCATAGGCACTAATACCGAGTCTGATGCGGCTAATGCATTTACCGTTAGCTGATTTAATGAAGGTGGACAATCAATAAAAATATAATCGTAGTCGTCCTTAATGGGAGCAAGTGCGTTTCGTAATCGTAGCTCTCTGGCAAACACTTCCATTAATTTTATTTCTGCCGCGGTGATATCAGAATTACCCGCAATAAGGTGATATTTACCCGTAGTTTGAGTAATAATGACTTCGCTAGCAGGTTTCTGCTCTATCAATAATTCATAACAAGTATTTTCTACATTGTACTTGTCAACGCCGCTACCCATCGTAGCATTGCCCTGCGGATCTAAATCAATCAGCAATACTTTGCGCTTTGTTGCCGCCATAGACGCAGCAACATTAACCGCGGTCGTTGTTTTACCCACGCCGCCTTTTTGATTTGCTATTGAGATGACTCGCGCCACTAGTTGAATACCTTCACGTGATTATCTGGATTGAGTTTACCCTAAAAAAATAGCTTTATTGATTTATAAACTATCTATTTTTTTAGCTACTTTTATTCTTTGAAAATGACAGCGAAAATAATGAATGACCCTGATTGCCTATTGCACATTCTTTTTCAACAGCACTAAGTGTCTTTCGCCCTCTAAGGATGGTATCAAAAGAGGGATGCTTTGCACTAGTGTAAAGTGTGCAGGAATTTCATTTAATTCCTGCTGATGAAGTTGACCTTTAAGGGCTAGAAATTGGCCGTCATCATCAAGCAAATGGGAACACCAACGAAGCATGTCGTTTAATGACGCAAACGCTCTGCTCAATACTAAGTCAAAATATTTTTGGGGTGTGATATCTTCAACTCGACTTTGTATAGGACTCACATTTTTAAGACCTAATGCATGAATGGCCTGTTTCATAAACACTACACGCTTACCTAAAGAGTCAATTAAGGTAAAGGTCTTGTGTGGGCACATAATCGCTAGAGGGATACCCGGTAAGCCTGGCCCTGTTCCAACGTCGGCGATGTGCGAGCCTGTTAAGTATGGACTTACTACAATTGAATCAAAAATATGCTTAATTAACATCTCACTGGGCTGTCTTACGGAGCTCAAATTATATGCTTTATTCCATTTGTGCAGTAGTAACACAAATTCTATAAGCTGTCTTTTTTGAGTTTCGCTGACCTCAAAATCAAGCTGAGGACTCAGCTCGTCAAATTGAATGTGCAAGCTTTGTGTTAGTTCATCCATTACATAATATTCCTGACATCTCTTTACTACGCCGATTCGCGTGTTTGTTTGAATAACATACTGTGTTTTTTCAAATACACCAACAGTAGTGAAATTGCGGCAGGCGTAATACCTGATATACGTGATGCCTTGCCAATCGTCTCGGGCCGTGCATCGGTCAGTTTTGCCACTACTTCATTTGATAATCCAGATATAGTTGAATAGTCAAAATCAGGCGGAAGTAGCGCATTTTCATGGCGCTGAGATTTTGCAATTTCGTCCTGTTGTCTTGAAATATAACCGGCATATTTTATTTGAATTTCAACCTGTTCTGCGGCTTTCTCATTTTTTAAGCCTGGACCTATAGATTCAATTGTCATTAGGCTTTTATAGGTCATTTCAGGTCGACGAATGAGTTCTTCAAGTGAATGCTCTTTACTTACGGGCGTTTTTAAAATGCCGTTTAAAGCTTCTGCCGATTTGTGAGTAGGGTGGATCCAATTATTTTTTAAACGTTGTTTCTCTTGCTCAATAAGTTCCATCTTTTGTGAAAAGGCAGCCCAACGTTCATCACATACCAAGCCTAAGTTACGACCTTGCTGGGTAAGCCTACTGTCAGCGTTATCTTCACGTAGCAACAACCTATATTCAGCTCTGCTGGTAAACATTCTATAAGGTTCTTTTGTACCCATGGTGGCTAAATCGTCAATTAATACACCAACGTAGGCTTGATCTCTGCCTAACACTAATGGGTCTTTTTCTTGTACTTGTAAAGCAGCGTTAGCGCCTGCAATTAAGCCCTGTGCACCAGCTTCTTCGTAGCCTGTTGTGCCGTTAATTTGGCCAGCAAAGAACAAACCGTCTATGAATTTAGTTTCTAATGTTTGTTTCAAATCTCGTGGATCAAAAAAGTCATACTCAATGGCGTAGCCTGGACGAATTATATGCGCATTCTCAAACCCTTTTATGGATCTTACCAAGGACATCTGTATATCAAAGGGTAAACTGGTTGATATACCATTAGGGTAAACTTCAATACTGTTTAAACCTTCGGGTTCAACAAATATTTGATGCGAATTTTTGTCTGCAAAACGCACTATTTTGTCTTCAATGGAAGGACAATAACGCGGTCCTACACCTTCTATGTTACCCGTATACATAGGCGATCGGTCTAGGCCTGAGCGGATAATATCGTGAGTATTTTCGTTTGTATGGGTTATGTAGCAAGGAATTTGACGAGGATGATCAGCCACATTGCCCATGAATGAAAAAGTGGGCAAAGGCGTGTCACCCGCTTGCTCTTGCATCACTGAAAAATCTAAAGTTCTTGCATCTAACCTTGCAGGTGTGCCCGTTTTTAGCCTATCTACTCTAAAAGGCAGTGCGCGTAAACGTTGAGCCAGCGCAATTGAGGGCGGATCGCCAGCGCGTCCTCCTTTGTAATTTTCAAGCCCAATATGAATGGTGCCACCTAAAAAGGTACCTACAGTAATGATTACTGTTTTTGCCCGAAATTTGAGACCCATTTGTGTTACCACGCCACATGCACGTCCATTTTCAACAATAAGGTCGTCACATGATTGCTGAAATAAAGTAAGATTTGGCTGCTGTTCTATGGCATTGCGTACTGCTATTCGATAAAGAGTACGATCGGCCTGTGCGCGAGTGGCTCTAACGGCTGGTCCTTTAGAGCTGTTTAGTGTTCTAAACTGGATCCCGGCTTTGTCGACCGCTTTTGCCATCACCCCGCCAAGTGCATCAATTTCCTTGACCAAATGACCTTTGCCAATACCGCCAATGGCTGGATTACACGACATTTGTCCAAGTGTTTCAATGCTATGAGTGAGTAAAAGTGTATTAACACCCATGCGAGCAGATGCCATTGCGGCTTCTGTCCCAGCATGGCCACCGCCTACTACAATTACATCAAAGTTTTGTTGATAAAACATCCAAATCCTTACTAAATCTCAAATATTGTGCTAGTACAAATATTGTTTGTTACAGCCTTCATCAAAAGGGCAGGTAGTGTATATGAAACAAAGCATATATGAAATATGGTTGTTTAAATAGTAAACATTGGGGTGCTTTTGCGATAGGTCAGAAAATGACTTTTTTTGTCAATTTCCCTCAGTAGTATATATAGTCTTTTATTTAAAGATCTTTATTACTACTACTATTATGCGAGCGTTTTTCTGTTAATAATTCAATATTATTTATAAATATCAATAGTTTATAAGAATGAAAAGTCTTGTATAAGCAAACTAAGAAGTATGTATAGCTTGAGGATAACTAAGCTACTTACCCACAGGTTAAAAAGTAGACGATTTTATCCCTTGCTTATTAGTCCTTAATCCACAGCTTTCTAGCTAACTTATCCACAGGAGATATTTTTTTATGTATTGCTTGTTGATATCATGTGTATTCTTTAGGGTGAATTCACCGAAGCTATCACTAGCAATAGCTTCCACTTTTTTAACTCAAGGTGAGACTTGCTGTGGACACATTTTAGGTAGTACTGATATTTTTTTACATATTTTTTTATAAGAATTTTTATGATCTGCGTCTGTTGTCTAATATTTACTCAATATTTCGTTTCATTACCATTATTAAAGAGTTTTAGATGTTTCGAATGATTCCTAGCGCTACAGACAGTTGTCAAGCGTTGTTGTACAGTACTACTGTACTCACCTCGCTACAGGTTTTTCAGCGTCAGCGGAGCTTCTTGAAGGCGTCTTTTAACATTAGCAAAAGGAAATTAGCAGTATGTCCAATAATGACGAGCAAGTTAATACAGCACTACAATCTGAACAGCATGACGAAATTAATATGCTATCTGACAGCGCTGAGCTAGCTAGCCGAGGGACTCGCTTAGGAGCAGCCTTCTTAGATACGTTTATATTGGTTTTATTTTTTATACCAGGCTTGGTCATATTTAGCCTGATGGGCGGTGATTTTTCTAACCCTGATCAGGCCCAGCTAATGAAGAATATTTATATGTATTGTGCTCTATTTATTATTATATATATGGTTATAAATGGTGTTTTACTATATAAATATGGGCAAACCATTGCTAAGCGTTTATTGAATATAAAGATAGTGCGTACCGACGGTGAACGCATCGGGTTTAAGCGCTTGCTAGGTTTGCGTATTGTACTAATTCAACTGCTCTACCAAGTCCCAGTAGTCGGATTTTTGTTTATGATTGTCAATGTGTTATTTATTTTTCGCGAAGATCAACGTTGTATCCACGATCTGATTGCTAACACTAAAGTCGTTAACACCTAATTCTAAGAAAAATATAAATACTAAGCATAGCTAGTGTGCGTGTAGGTGACATATAAAGGCACCCGTACACAAAAAAGTGGGTGGTTTTTTACCTCACAATATTAACGTTTTTTGTATGTTATTTGATTGGGCTGATAACCTGATGACTTGGGCGAACTTGGACCACCGGGGGAGGGCTGCGTTTGATCATCGGGTTGAGTGCTCGATACAATCTGCTGAGTAAGCGTAGAACGCCTACTGGGGCCCTGAAAATGTACCTGATAGGTCTCATATTCACGTATCGATTCAAAACAATAGCGACCAATTGCGTCCTCTAATTCTGCCAAATTATGATTGGTAATTAATATACAGTTTTTGTTAGCGGCTTTTCGTTGACGCAACAAGTTACCTAACCAAGACTGAGCGTTCTTTTTTAGCACTGTTTCATTTACGCAAACTTCATCCAAAATTAATAAATCAACGTCGAGCAACTGTTGGTTTACCTCGCGATACCTATATGAAGCGTTGTCTTGTGACTGATAATCATATGAATAAAGACGCATATCTAACAGCGTTTGTAGCTGCCTGTAAAGTACACTGGTTTCAAACTTATTAATAAGTTCTTGGGCAATAGCGCCGGCTATGTGCGATTTTCCTCGTCCATAGTCACCATAAAAAATCATCATATGAGCGCGACTTTTGCGCCATTTAGGATCTTTATGCGCCGCAATAAAGGCTTTCGCAATACTGACCGCCTCAATCACATCCTGGGCATCTTCCTGCAGGTTTTCAAAGGTCCACTTTGGATTTAGTTCGGATTTACCATGCAGTTGCTGAATGCGTTTAATTTTTGATTCTTGCTGCATTTTTTGTAAATCAGCGTTAGCGAGTAATTCATATTCGCGACGATTTTTTTCATAGTCAAACTTAGGAATATGCGCATTTGACTTTGCTGCCTGTCTGTCTAGCCCCATTACGCCTTTCATTTCGGCTACGCGCTGTTCTAAGGTTTTCATTACTACGTCTCCATTTGCTTATACACTAGCATTTCATAATCACTTTTAACCCTGATCTTTGTATTGGTTGATTAGTTGCTTTACATTGTCGTCAAATACTATACCAGCACTTGGTGTTACGTACTGATGGCCCGCTTTGGTTTTTTGTTCTGATAGTGGTAGGCGCTGCCTACGTTGTTTTAAGTGTATCACCAATTTTTGAGTCCATTGATACTCTGTGCATTGAGTGTCTATTCTTCCTAACCAATAAGCAATATATTCGCCAAGCTCATCTGCACTATAGATTTTTTCAATTAGGCCTACTAATTGACATAGGTCTTCAAATATCGACTGCACGGGTCGCCAGTCTAAGCGCATTGATTTATGTTGAGAATGAAACTGCGGATTTTCAAGCGATTGAGGAAGGGCGCTCAGCGGTAGGCTAATTTTATTGTTATGCAAACTCTTTGAAAAATCAGTACTAGGGTCTACCTCAATTAGGCCGGCATTGTGTAGCTCTTTAAAAAGCGCGCTTATTTGACGGCCCATGCTTATCACAGTTTTTTTATTATTAACAAGCGCTAAAACGGCTTGGTTGTTGACTAATATAGCGGTTTTATTTCCCACTAATTGAGGACGTAAATACAAACAGTACAAAACGCGCGCTAAATTGCTCAAGGGTGTTTGTAATGTTTCTATTTCAAGCTCATTCACGAGTATTTATCCACAGTTTAAAAAGCCTTGCATATTATAAGGTACATACAGAATAATACGTGTATATTTTTAATACAGCGCGTTAGCAACCTTAGGCTGTGATGGTGCTTAATTTCGTTGATAACCACTCTACCGCTAGTTCCTCAGGAATAGGATGGTGCAGAACATCTATTTGGAATACTGGAAAAAGTAGGCTACCGCCTGCGCCAACAATAGTGCTTTCAACGGTAAGCGAGGCTGCACAAAATGTGTCGTAGCTGGAGTCTCCTAAACCGATAATAATAGCGCGTACTCCGGTTAAATCCTTGCCTGCTAAGTCATTAATAAAGGGCTGTATATTGTCTGGTAAATCACCTGCGCCGTGGGTAGACGTGATAATAACTAATAGCTGTTCAAGATTTATGTCACTTATAGAAGGGGTAAAATGGCAAGTTGCGTTATAGCCTTTAGTTTTTAGCATAGCTTCAACAGCCTCTGCTACATATTCGCTAGCGCCTAGTACCGAACCAATCGCAATATTTACGTCCACATTTATGCCCCTTGCTGTGCTAATAGTGATATACAATAATGATGTGAAGATTACTTACCTATACAAAACGATGAAAATATCTTACTAAGTAGGTCGTCTGAGCTAAATTCACCCGTGATTTCATTTAAATAACCTTGTGCAATACGTAATTCTTCGGCTAGTAATTCACCTGCCATGGCCGATTCAAGCTGGTCTTTGCCAATGTCTATATGCTGCTGTGCACTTATTAATGCGGTAATATGACGCTGACGTGCAATAACCTGATCTTCACCTACCTGATTAAAGCCCATACACTCCTTAAGATGTTCTGTTAAGGTGTCAATCCCTAATTTTGCCATCGCCGAAAGGCAAATGACGGGATACTTTTGATTATTATCAATCCCTGGTGCTTCTTGGATTAAGTCGCACTTATTGCGAATGACTGTGATAGCGGCATTAACGGGAAGTTTATCATAAAATTCAGGCCAAATATCTTTAGGCTGAGAGTTAGGTTCTTGCTCAGCGTCTACCATAAACAATATACGGTCGGCGTTATGGATTTCTTGCCAGGCGCGTTCAATGCCAATTTTCTCAACGGTGTCTGCGTCATCGCGTAAACCAGCGGTGTCTATAATGTGCAGTGGCATACCGTCTATATGAATATGTTCTTTTAAAACATCGCGCGTTGTGCCTGCAATGTCGGTGACTATGGCGCTGTCTTTGCCACTCAATGCATTGAGTAAACTCGATTTTCCTGCATTGGGTCGGCCAACAATAACGACGCGCATGCCGTCGCGTAGCAGTGATCCTTGTTTGGCTTGATGCATAATTTTGTTAAGCAAGGCTACGATAGTATGTAAGTTACTTTGCACAATTCCGTCGGCTAAAAAATCTATTTCTTCTTCAGGAAAATCTATCGCTGCTTCCACGTACATACGTAAATAAATGACTTTATCAACTAAATTTCTTATTTGATTTGAAAATTCACCCTGTAGTGATCTAAGTGCACTCTTAGCAGCTTGTTGTGATGACGCATCTATTAAATCTGCAATGGCTTCAGCTTGGGTTAAATCCATTTTCTCGTTTAAGAATGCTTGTTCACTGAACTCACCGGGTTTGGCTAAGCGTACTAAACCACTTTTTAAACACGTGTCTATTAGTAATTGCATGACCACTTGGCCGCCGTGACCTTGTAGTTCTAGTATATCTTCGCCGGTGAATGAATTAGGTCCTGCAAAATAAAGTGCAATGCCTTGGTCTATAATGTGGTTTTGACTATTATAAAACGGCTGGTAGGTCGCTACGCGTGGTACAGGGCACTTTTTAAGTAATAGTTCGGCTACTGGTTTAGCATTAGGGCCTGACACTCGCACAATGCCTACACTACCTCGTCCTGGTGCGGTAGCTTGCGCAACAATGGTGTCATTTGAAAATACTGCGGCCGTCATGTGCTAATCCCTAAAGTTATTGAACTGAAGCGGCTGTCCGAAATCTTCTGTGCGCAGAACTGCCATCACGCTTTGTAAGTCGTCTCGCTTTTTACCTGTTACGCGAAGCTGTTCGCCTTGTATTGCGGTCTGTACTTTTAACTTTTTATCTTTAATTAGTTTAACAATTTTCTTTGCCAGAGGCTGGTCAATACCCTGCTTAAAGGCTATAGACTGCTTGAACGTTCTGCCGGAATGATCGATTTTTTGAGGGTCTAAGGTCGAGGTGTCGACACCGCGTTTAGAACACGCGTCGCGCAACATACTTTGCATTTGCTGAAGCTGAAAATCTGCTTCAGCTTTCATTACAACGGTTTCATCTACGTATTCAAAGGTAGCATTGACGCCTTTGAAATCAAAACGCGTGGCGATGTCTCTATTTGCATTATCAACGGCATTTTTGGTTTCAACAGTGTCAAGCTCTGATACAACGTCAAAAGAAGGCATTTGGTTTCTCCATGCAGGTAAGGGTTATATGAGTTAAATACTCACAATTGTTACTAAACAAGTTATTAGTCATTAGGCTTAGTACTTTAAAATAATAAGCTAAGCGTGCTAAAAGTTGAACTAGTATTGAGTAAAAAGCCTGCATACGCAGGCTTTCATGGTAACGCTTAATGATGGCTTGTTAACTATTTAGTTTGTAAACCGCGTTTTTCCATAGACGCGTATATTATTTTTGCTTGTATTAGGGTTACTAGGTTACTGACGAGCCAATAAAGTACCAAACCAGCAGGGAAGAAGAAGAAGAATATACTCATCGCGACAGGCATATAGGTCATTAACTTCTGCTGAAGGGGATCTTGAATGGTCATTGGCTGTAGCTTTTGTAGTAAAAACATACTAGCGCCAGTCAATATAGGCAGTACAAAGAATGGATCGGGTACCGACAAATCGGTAATCCATAGGGTAAAGGGGGCGTGTCGTAACTCTACGCTTTCAAGCAATACCCAGTATAAAGCTAAAAATATAGGCATTTGTAAGAGTAAGGGAAAACAGCCGCCCATGGGGTTTACTTTTTCTTTCTTATAAAGCTCCATCATAGCTTGTGACATTTTCTGACGGTCATCGCCAAATCGGTCTTTGAGTTGCGTTAGCTTAGGTTGTAAGGCGCGCATTTTAGCCATTGATTCGTATTGTTTTTTGGTTAACCAGAACATGGCGCCTTTTACTATAAGGGTAATTAATATGATGGCAACGCCCCAGTTCATGACAAAACCATGTAGGAATTGTAGAAGAAGAAATAGCTGTTGTGACAACCACCAAAGCGGTCCGTAATCAACCGTTAAATCTAATCCTTTAGCAATACCTGCCAAGGTTTCTTGGTCTTTAGGACCCACATATAGCTTTCCAGTAAGCGTGCCTTGCCCATTAGGGGCTATTGCTTGGGGCTTACCGGTGATGCTAATAATAGCGGTATTGGCAGTGGCGCGCGAACTGATAGTATTGGTGTCTTCTTGCGGCGGTATCCAGGCGGCAACAAAATAGTGTTCTATCATAGCTATCCAACCTGCGGTCGTTGTCCTTTGCGGCACGCCGTCAGCAATTTTGCCAAAAGATAGCTTTTCGTAAATATCGTCAACTGTAGAGTAAGCAGCGCCTCTAAATACTGGCATAAACATACTGCTGTCACCAACGTCGTTAGTGGTTTGTTCTAGACGGGCTAAAAATGCAAAGTTTATGGCTGCATTGGTATTGTTGGTAACATCATAGCTTACGTCAATCAAATGACTGTCGCGCGTGAATACAAATGTTTTGGTGACAATTAAACCGGCATCATTACGCCATGATAGTGGGATACTTAAACTGTTTCCGGTGAGTTCATAGTCACTAAACTCGCTTGTATATAATGCACGATCATTGGTATTTCTTTCAGCGCCAATTAAGAAGCTTTGTGCAATGTGTTTGACGTTTGTTTGGGGCTTTAGTAGCGGATACGAATCGTTTGATCCTCTCGTTACGGGGAATTTGATGAGATTTGCTTCAATAACATCGCCGCCGTTTAAATCAATTTTTATATCAAGTGTGTCTGTTGTTACAGTAATAATGCGATTGCTATTAGCTGGGGTCGCTAAAGATGTAACCAGGCCGTTTGTAGCGTCTAAAGTAAATTCTTCTACTTCGCCATTACTGTTTTCACCAGCAAGGGATTGATCATTTAAGTAGCTATCTAAATCGCTACCTTGAGCGCTTAAATCTTGAGATTGGTCAGATACAGTAGGTGTTACGGTTTGTGGGGAATTATCTCTTTGATAGTTAGTCCACAGTAGGAAACTGACTAACAACAAACCAATAATTAATATACTTTTTTGGGATTCCATATAAGTCTCAGTTATTTAATGGTGATTCTTTATAGTGTTATTGCGCTCACTATTTATTACAGGTTTTTTGTTTCTTTTTTCATGTGTAGTCGTATTTAATGTATTTGCGCTTGGCACATTATCAATTCCACCAGGATGCATAGGATGGCATTTCACAATTCGCTTTATGGACAACCAACTGCCCTTAAAAGCGCCATGTTCTGTCAATGCTTGGTGAGCATAGCAGGAACATGTTGGATAGAAACGGCAGTTTTGCCCGAGCATTGGGGATATAAATAGTTGGTAAAATTTAACTATTCCCAGCAGAGGAAGCGCAATTAAAGATGATAGTATAGAGCTTATTTGCATCGCTTAGTTATCCTTCGCCACAAGTTTTCTAGATGTATATATAGCTCAGTGTTATCGAGATCATTTATACCATGTTTTCCAATCACGATAATATCAACATTTGGTAAATTATGCGCCGTTAAGCGAAAACTTTCGCGCGTGCATCTTTTTATGCGATTCCTATTAACAGCTAGTTTTACTTTCTTTTTGGGAATTGTGACGCCAAGACGTGGATAGTCTAAGTCGTTATGCCGAGCTAACAATGTGATAGTGGAAGAGACAGCAGGGATGGCTTGTGCAAATACATGTGAGAAATGACGAGGAGTCAAGAGCCTTGACTCCCTCGGATAGCTGAAGTGTTTTGCTTTCATGGTTTATAATAACCATTTTATGCTGATAAACGCTTTCTACCTTTTGCTCTGCGATTAGCAATTACTTTACGGCCGTTTTTAGTGGCCATGCGTGCACGGAAACCGTGTGAGCGTTTGCGCTTTAAGTTACTTGGTTGAAAAGTTCTTTTCATGACCTAATTCTCGTTTATATGTTGTTACGCTGATTTTCGTCTGTTGCTATGCATTTAAATGCTCAACAATTCAAAATCACCTTATTAATTGGACGCGAAATAGTAGAGATCTAGTCCAGAAAAGTCAAGGCTTAGATCTTATTTTACGTAATAATATTTTATCATTTCCTAGCATAAAGTGTTTCATGTGAAACACTGCTGATAAAGCAAATAATAGCACTATTTTAAATGATCAAAACAGCCTATAGATGGGTGGGTAATTTAGACGCATATTAGTCTAATATCAGCTTGCTTTAAATATAGTTAAGCTAACGTAAGACCTGTCTTAAAACTTATCCACAAAATTTTTGTTAATTCTTGAAAAGTTTTGATTTAACGTAATAAAAACCTTGTATTGTCAGCATTATGTGTGGTGTCGAGATTTTTCAATAATTTAATTCTTTTATTAATTAATGCTTTACGTAAATTCTGTGTATATAAGATGTGTTTTCTGTGAAATCTCGAATGTTTTGTGGATAAGCTCGTTAGTTTCCCTTATAGTTAGTGGCCTTGTAAGGCGTTTAATGATGTAAGTTCTCTAATTAAGGAAAGATATTGGCAATAAGTTGGAAAGATTGTTTAGAGACCCTAAAACATGAATTAGAAACAGAACAATTCAACATGTGGTTGAAGCCCTTAGCTTCGTATTTTGATGGTGAGACCCTATTTTTATATGCCGCGAATAAATTTGTATTAGGCTGGGTGCGTGACGAGTATTTTACCTTGATTATGCAAACGCTAAAGCAATTGTACGGCGCCGATACACCGTTACTCTCTATTATCGATGGAAAGCCACCTCTGGTTGCCGAAAAATCAGCGCCACTTGCTGACAAAACAAGCGTGTCTAAGACAGAAAATATAGTATCTCCTAAGCTGCGTATTAGTGACAATATAAATGCAGGGAGGCGGCAAAGTCCATCCTACTCAAGGAGCTTACCTGTACCTAGTCTGCGAAATCATAACAGTAACGTTAATCCCAAATATACGTTTGACAATTTTGTAGAGGGTAAATCAAATCAATTAGCACGCGCCGCTGCCACGCAAGTCTCCCAAAATCCTGGCGTAACTTACAATCCGTTGTTTCTGTATGGTGGTACTGGTTTAGGCAAAACCCACCTTATTCACGCCATTGGTAACGGTATTGTTGAAAAGAACCCAAATGCGAAAATTGTTTACATGCATTCTGAACGTTTCGTGCAAGACATGGTTAAAGCACTGCAGAATAATGCAATAGAAGATTTTAAACGATTTTATCGTTCAGTTGATGCACTACTCATTGATGACATTCAATTATTTGCAAATAAGGACAGATCACAAGAAGAATTCTTTCACACCTTTAATGCTCTGCTAGAAGGCAATCAGCAAATAATTTTGACCTCAGACCGTTACCCTAAAGAAATTGATGGGGTGGAAGAGCGTCTTAAATCCCGTTTCGGATGGGGCCTTACAGTAATAATAGAACCGCCAGAGCTTGAAACGAGAGTCGCAATTTTACTCTCAAAAGCTAAACAAAATAGAATTGAACTGCCGCATGAGGTAGCTTTTTTTATGGCGAAGAAGTTAAGATCAAATGTAAGAGAATTAGAAGGAGCATTGAACCGTGTTATTGCAAATGCAAATTTTACAGGCAAATCTATTACCATTGATTTTGCAAGAGACGCACTTCGAGATTTACTTGCCTTGCAAGATAAGTTAGTTACTATTGATAATATTATAAAAACAGTCGCAGAATATTATAAGATTAAGGTAGCCGACGTTTTGTCAAAGCGCCGCACTCGCAGTATTGCAAGACCTCGGCAAATGGCAATGGCATTGGCGAAGGAGTTGACGAACAATAGCTATCCAGAAATTGGTAATTCTTTCAGTGGTAGAGACCATACAACAGTTATGCATGCGGTTAAAAAAATAAAGCAATTGCGCGCAGAAGACCATGATATTATGGAAGATTATACAAACTTAATACGCACATTATCGTATTAGTGCAATTTATTGCACTGAGGAATTAACAATGAGAATGACACATGAATTTCACTATTAGTAGAGAAGACTTTTTACATCCTTTGCAGTTAGTCGCAGGCGCGGTTGAACGTCGTCATACATTACCTATATTAGGTAATGTTCTCATTCGCGTTAATGATGATGCTTTGTGGATGACAGGCACTGATCTTGAGGTTGAGCTAATTACCAATGTTGCGCTCGTGGGTAATTCCACTAATGGCAAAATTACCGTTCCAGCCAAGAAACTATTAGATATTGTAAGAGGATTGCCCGACGACTGTACTATTTTATTTAGTTTAGAAGACAACAAAGCCCTTATCAAATCCGGACGGGCTAGATATTCATTATCTACCTTAAGCGCGGATGATTACCCCAATTTAGAAGACTGGGAAGGTGACAGTGAGTTTGAAATATCACAGCACAATTTAAAGCAGCTTATTGAGTCTGTGCAGTTCTCTATGGCCCAGCAGGACGTTCGTTACTATTTGAATGGGATGAGTTTAGAAACGTCTGAACATCTTATAAGATCGGTAGCAACAGATGGTCACCGGCTCGCTATGTCGGTAGTTGAATACACTGATGAAGTGTTACCAACAAAGCAAGTTATTATACCGCGTAAGGGGGTAATGGAAATATCAAGGCTAATTGATGATTCTCAAACCAAGGTAAAAGTTAGGCTTGGTGCAAATCATATCAGCATGCTGAGTAATTCTTTTGTGTTTACGAGTAAACTGGTCGACGGAAGGTTTCCTGATTATAATCGAGTTGTGCCAAAAGAGACTAATAAAGGCTTAATTGTGTATCGCGACATTATAAAAGGAGCGTTGTCGCGAGCAATGATCCTTACAAATGAAAAATTTAAAGGTGTTCGCTTAAGTCTAAGTGCGGGTGAATTAAAAATAACTGCTGATAACCCTGAGCAAGAGCACGCGGAAGAGATTATAGATGTTGAATATCAGGGTGACGATCTAGAAATTGGTTTTAACGTGGCTTATTTAATAGATGTACTAAATGCTGTTGATACTGATATGGTTATTTTCAAATTATTCGACTCAAACACAATGGTCCTTATACACGGTATTAAATTAGTCGATGGTTTGCCTATTGACGAAGATTCTTCGCAGTACGTAATTATGCCGATGCGAATTTAGTTTTTGTGATTTCAGAATCCATAATGTTCATTTAACTTACCAGCATATTTATGTATATCACTAAAGTACGGTTAGAAAATTTCAGAAATTTCTCAACCGTAGATTTCTCACCTCATGAAAATCTAAATGTTATTTACGGTGACAATGGCGCCGGCAAGTCGAGTTTACTAGAAGCTATTCATGTACTTGGATTCGGTCGTTCATTTAGAACCTCGCGTCCTGACACTTTCATAAATGATAAAGAAATTCGCGCGGCTGGTTTTTGTCAGTTTACAATTAATAATGACTCTTTTAAGCTAGGGTTTACACGCTCAAAAGCTGAAGGTTATTTATTTAGTGTAGACGGGCAGAAGACGAAAAAAATAGCTGATATAGTGCGCTTACTCCCTGTACAGATTTTTACGCCTCAAAGTAGTGACCTCATTTTAGGCGCTCCCTTAGGTCGGCGTCGTTATTTAGATTGGTTGTTGTTCCACGTGGAACAACAGTTTCAGAGCCTGAGCGGGCGATATACAAACTGTTTGAGTCAGCGCAATGCCTTACTTAAGCAGTTTGATTATTCACAGGCCAAAGCATTTAAAAAACAGGATGTATGGCTTAAGCAGCTAGCCGAACTCGGCGAATCTATAAGTTCACTAAGAGAAACTTACGTTTCTCGCTTAAATAGCGAAATAAGTGCCTTATATTCGAAATTTTCACCTGAGTTAGACGTAGTATTAAGGTATACTAACGGCTGGGAAAAAGGCAACTCTTTAGAAGAGTCACTGTCTAAAAAAGTTGACCGGGATATATTTAGAGGCTCAACCTCAAGTGGACCCCACAAAGCTGATTTGCAGTTTATTGTTGATGATAAGAATGCAGCGGAATTTATGTCAAGAGGCCAACTGAGATTGCTAGTATCATTGCTACTTTTAGCAGAAGTTAAAGTGCTTAAAGAGTTAACTGGTAAGCAGAGTATTTTTTTGGTGGACGATATTACTGCAGAATTAGACGCAGCAACAAGAGAAAAGTTTATTACCACCGTGTTGGAGCAAAACACCCAGGTATTTGTGACAACCATTGAGAAGAATCAAATGTCATTTATACAAACTTATAACAAAAAAAAAGTGTTCCACGTGAAACATAACCACGTGATAGAGGAGTAGAAATGTCTGAGCAAAACTATGATTCATCCAGTATAAAAGTATTAAAGGGCCTAGACGCTGTAAGAAAAAGACCAGGCATGTATATTGGTGATACAGATGATGGCACTGGTTTGCATCACATGGTTTTTGAAGTAGTGGATAACTCTATCGATGAAGCGCTAGCAGGACACTGTAGTGAAATCTTAGTAAAAATACACTCAGATAATTCAATCACAGTTAGTGATGATGGTCGTGGTATTCCTACTGAAATTCATGAAGAAGGCATCTCAGCCGCTGAAGTTATTATGACGGTTCTTCATGCCGGCGGTAAGTTTGATGATAATTCTTATAAAGTGTCTGGCGGTCTGCATGGTGTAGGGGTGTCAGTGGTAAATGCTTTATCTAAAAAATTATTACTAACTATTTACCGTCAAGGTGAACGATTCGAGCAAGAATATCAACGAGGTGTGCCAATGGCGCCACTTGCTCCGACCGCTAAAACAGATAAAAAGGGTACAAAAATTCGTTTTTGGCCCAATGAAGAGACATTTACCAACGTTGTATATCACTTTGATATATTAGCAAAGCGTATCCGCGAACTATCTTTTTTGAATTCAGGTGTATCTATTACCTTAGAGGATGAACGTGATGGACGTAAAGAAAAGTTCCATTACGAGGGTGGTATTAGAGCTTTTGTAGAATATCTAAATACCAATAAAAACGTCGTTCATAGTAAGGCTTTCTACTTTACGCACGAAAGAGATGATGGCGTGACGGTAGAAGTCGCAATGCAATGGAACGACGGCTTCCAAGAAAACGTATTTTGTTTTACTAACAACATCCCACAGCGCGACGGTGGAACTCACTTAGCAGGTTTTAGAGGTGCGCTAACTCGCACCCTAAATACTTATATGGAAGCTGAGGGTTACAATAAGAAAAACAAGACAAGTGCAAGTGGAGACGATGCAAGAGAAGGCTTAACCGCTGTTATATCAGTAAAAGTACCTGATCCTAAGTTTTCATCACAAACCAAAGATAAACTGGTGAGCTCTGAGGTAAAGACTGCGGTTGAATCGTCTATGAATGAGAAGCTAGTTGAATTCTTACAAGAAAATCCAAGCGATGCGCGCACCATTTTAAACAAAATTATTGACGCGGCTCGCGCAAGAGAAGCGGCACGAAAAGCACGCGACATGACCCGCAGAAAAGGCGCTCTAGATTTAGCTGGCTTACCGGGTAAATTAGCGGACTGCCAAGAAAAAGATCCTGCACTTTCAGAAATATATATAGTGGAGGGTGATTCTGCAGGCGGTTCAGCTAAACAAGGTCGTAACAGAAAAAATCAGGCGATTTTACCTTTAAAAGGTAAAATTCTAAACGTTGAGAAAGCACGCTTTGATAAAATGCTGTCATCTCAAGAAGTCGCCACGTTAATTACAGCACTAGGCTGTGGCATTGGCCGAGATGAATATAACCCAGATAAACTACGCTATCACAGCATTATTATAATGACCGATGCAGACGTAGATGGTTCCCACATAAGAACTCTGTTATTGACCTTCTTTTTCCGTCAAATGCCTGAAATGATAGAGCGTGGTCATATATTTATTGCTCAGCCGCCTCTGTATAAAATAAAGAAAGGCAAGCAAGAACAATATCTTAAGGACGATGACGCACTTATTAAGCTACTCACCAATATTGCAGTAGAAGGTGCATCATTACATGTGAGTACCGATGCTCCAGCAATTCAAGGTGTCGCGCTTGAAAGAATGGTGACTTTATATCAAAACACTACAATAATGATTGAGCGCATGCACAGAAGAATGCCGCAGTCGCTGCTGACACAGCTTTTATATTCACCTCCCATAACACAGGAGATCCTAAAGGATAAAGCTTCACTGAATGAGATTGGTGAACAATTAGTGGCACAACTTACGGTTAGTGAAGGTGATTCTAGAAGCTTTATTCATTCTGTTGAGTTAACAGAGGATGGTCTCAACGATTTAATTATAACCATGCGTCAGCACGGAATAGATTACCATTACCACATTAGCAGTGATTTTGTTGCTTCGCCTGAATATGAAAAAATCCGTAGGTTGAATGAAACTATAAATAACCTGATGGAGGAGGGAGCTTATATAAAACGTGGTGAAAAAACATTGGCCGTTACCGAGTTTAAAGATGCTCTAGAATGGCTAATGGCGGAAGCTAAACGCGGTCAATACATTCAGCGCTACAAGGGTCTAGGTGAAATGAATCCGTCACAGCTGTGGGAAACAACAATGGATCCTGATTATCGCCGCATGCTACAAGTAACCATAGAAGACGCAGTAAGCGCCGATATATTGTTCTCAACGCTAATGGGCGATCACGTTGAACCACGCAGAGTGTTTATTGAAACGAATGCACTTAACGTAGAGAATCTAGATGTGTAGTTAGTTTGTGCGATCTCACTAGCTTTGCCAAAAGATCTCGTGTAACTGCTAAATTTTCTCATTGTTACTTCCAGAAGGTGCTCTTATCGAGCACCTTTTTAACAGTCTATTTTGAATCGGGATGACACTTTAACGCGCGTTTTGGTCAAACAGCTTAGCGTAGCAAACAATCGATACTCGATTTCGCCAAGAGCGTATTCAGGCAAATCTGAAGCATTCAAAACACCGACTCTACATGCTACATAGATCCCTTCTTGAATAATATCAGCAAGACGATTAAAGAATGCGCACCAAGGCCTAAGGCTTCATATATTCTGCCAAGCACTTGTTGACTCTTATTAATCCAAATTTGAGATTCGCAAGTGTCCCAAAAACATGTCTAATTATAAATGCCGGGCGCAGGTCTTATCTAAGTTTCGATTCAAGTAAGCAAACAACGCGTATCACCCACGATCTGATAAAATTTAACATTATCCTAGAAGAAGATTTTACATGCGCAATGAATATTAACTTTTATGGAGTGTTGTTTGGTACGCAGATCTTCTTGCCTGAATAAAAACCAAACAACAGGCTTAAGCCATTAATATAAGCCCAATACTTGGTGTAAGCTCTATAGGAAAGCTAAACGCGTACTGCGCTTCAAAGTTTGCTGTAAGATGCTTAACAGAATTATTGCGAATGGAAGCGTTAGCAGACTTCCCTCATGTGACAGTGTGCGTAGTTCATTCAGGCGGCATTAATACAGCCATCGCTAATAACGCTATACACCTTGATGGAAGAAACGAAAACATACGCCAGCAAGAGATGAAGACCTTCAAAAAACAGCTTATAATGACGCCTATTAAAACCGCTAATATTATTGTAAACGAAATACTTAACAACAAAACGCACATACTGATTGGGCTCGATGCAAAGCTTATGGATTGGATAGTACGGATTTTTCCGGCCAAATACAGTATACTGCTGTTAAAATAAATTAAAGAAAGAGGCCTTTAAAATGACTAAACAAGCACGCGAATTTGACATTATTGTGTACGGTGCTACCTCTTTTGTAGGCCAAATTCTAATTGAATATTTAACGCACTACACTGCAAAAAAAACGGCACGTTATAACAACGAGGCAATTACTTGGGCTATTGCTGGACGAAACGAAAAAAAGCTCCTTGCGCTCAAAAACAAACATAATATCAATGATATAGCTCACTTTATAGTTGAGGCTAGCAACTTTGAAGGGCTTAGTCTACTTTCGCGTAAAACCAAAGTAATAATAACAACAGTAGGACCTTACGCCTTATATGGCGAAATGATGGTAAAAGCCTGTGTAACTAACGGTACAGATTACTGTGATTTAACCGGCGAACCCCAATGGATTAGAGCAATGCTTGATAAATATGAAGAACAGGCTAAAGCTTCGGGTGCGCGTATTATTAATAGCGCGGGTTTTGATTCAATACCTTCCGACATTGGTGTGTATGCGTTACAAAAAATTGCCGTGGAAAAAACAGGCAAACCTGCTGGTCAAATTAAAATGCGTGTTCGAAAAGTGAAAGGCGCAGCATCAGGTGGCACTATTGCTAGCATGCTCAATATATTTAAGGAAGCCAAAGAAAATCCGACACTGCGCAAACTGCTCACAAACCCCTATGCGCTTTGTACATCCGGGCATAGTTATAAAGTCCGCCAAAAAAGTCATAAAAAAGCTGAATTCGACAAAAGTTTAAAGATGTGGACTATGCCATTTGTAATGGCAGCTATAAACGAAAGGATAGTGCATCGAACTAATTCACTGCTAAGTGACCAATACGGCACAGGGTTTAGATATGATGAAGCCATGAGTGCCAAAACGGGTTTTCAAGCGTGGACGTTCACGATTGGGTTAGGAGGTTTCATGCTAGCGGCCAGTGTATCGCCTGTACGCAATTTGATGGCTAAACATGTATTAGCTAAACCCGGCGAAGGACCCAGTGAAGATGAGCAATTAAACGGTATGTTTGATATGCGATTTTATTCACAGCTTGCTAACGGCGACGAATTAGTGATAAAAGTTGAGGGTGATCGCGATCCTGGCTACGGTTCAACAGCCAAAATGCTAAGTCAAGCAGCGCTATGCTTGGCCAACGACGTACCCGATGTAGCAGGCGGCTTTTGGACGCCGGCAAGTGCACTAAACGACCATTTGATAAAACGCCTAAAAGAACATGCGGGAGTAAGCGTTACACAACTCTAGTCAGGCATGCGTATAATAAGACCGGTGTCGGCGGCTATTTTGCCGTTGCACACCTCTTCAAAAATAGCCTGCATACCATCAAGTCCGTCAACATCAGTCATATTTAACCAATGTCTACTTTTGCTTATCGATACCGCTAAGTATTCACGACTTTTGTGTTCAAATACCTGTGGTCCCCATTCTTGAAGGCGTTTTTGAATTTGCGAAGGAGCAAAAAAGAATTCACTTCGCTCTTTTATAATGTCATCGCTTTTGCCGCGTTCTTGTCTGTGGGTGACGCCAACGTTCGAACAAAACTTCATGTTATCGCCAAGGTGCTTATGTAGCGCGCTCAAAACCTTTACATTGCCCGACATATCCACAATAAGAGTGGAAATAGTATTGTCTATTTTCGCAATGTCGTCGTAGCTTAACACGGCATCGTAAACGGCCATGTTATTTACCATATCAACGTTGCTGGTCGACGTTAGCGCAACTAACGAGGGTGTTCTACTGTTATCATCAGATTGCGTGCTCGCATAATGTTGCATACCGTAGGCCAAGCCCGTGCTCGTTTTACTCGAGGCACTGAGCATGACTAGCTGTTTGGCGGTAAACCAACTATTTTCTTGAAAGTAATCAAATAAGGCAAACGATGTTATATGCAAGGGGAAAAACAACATGCGGTCATCTTCATCGGCTTTGTTGTAAGCAGTCTCAAATACTACCCTGCGATATACATTGTATGCGACGGGCAACTGACTTCTATGGCTACTAGCATCGAACCAGCTAGTTTTACCTACTTTTATTGGGCTTAGAATTAAATGAGATGCAGGCGGAAAGTAGCCGAATACTCGTTCGCCAACGGGTACCTCGGTACAATTTGACTTCACTACATCAGCAAAGCCCCATACAGGCAGTATTCCCCAACCGTCTGTGTCTAAGGTGTCGCCCTTAAAATTAAGTGAATGCGGCGGGAAGAACTGCCAATAACCTATTAGTTCACCAACAACTGCGTAGGTAATGTTGTTCGCGGTAAGGGCAAACTTGTCAATTTTAACCAACACTTGACCCGTTTGTAAGACCTGGGCACTTAAGTCATTATCAATGATGCGTGACTTGGTAATGTTGTCTTTTTGTATTTGAAATTCACTCAAGGTGGCGTCCTTAATGTCTATTATTAATATTCAATCCATTTTTTCTATTACAAGTTTAGGTTCACTGTTATTATAAATATCTAAAATAAATCGATACATGGCGGTTTGGGCGGGTGTGAATTTAAGGTTAAGTGAGTCGCTTGTGCACATCAACTCAACTGCTTTATTCAGTTCTATAGGCACTGCGTCGAATTCACTGCCGCAGTTTAAAGGCATGCTCCAGCTATTGTCTGCTACTTTAAAGTCGTAAGGTTGTCCATCTGCAATAAGCTCTATAGTCACTGCATAACTATTGTTGCTACTTTGCACTAGCTTAAAGGCTTCATCTACTTCCCACCAGTTGAATACGCCGCGCAAATACATATTTGAATAATCTTTTTGCTCTGCTTGTTTAAGAAAGTCAGAAGAGCCTGATGAAGCACAGCCTGTCAGCACCTGAAGGGCTATGAGTACCGCGGTGAATTTTATTAATCTTGCATACATTACAGTTGTTATCTCATTATTTAAAAGTTTAATACCGAAATGTCGGCAACCGATAAGAACTGCTTACGAATATGCGAAATCAGCGCAATGCGATTCGCTCTAACGGCTTCATTGTCAGCCATAATCATGACCTTATCAAAGAAATCGTCTAGGCTGGTTTTGAGCGACGAAAGCTGGGTGAGTACTTCGGTGTAGTTACTTTGCTCAACAAGCTGCGGTAAATTTTCCATAACGGCTGCATAGTTCGCATACAAAGCCCGTTCTTCTTGTTCTTCAAACAATGTTTGGTTTATGTTTGCAATGTTATCCAAATTTATGCCGTTCTTATCCAGAATATTAGCCACTCGTTTGTTTGCTTTTACCAAGCTTTCAGCAACGTCGGTCTTGGCAAATTCTGTTACCGCCATTACACGTTGGTTAATATCGCTAAGGGACTGCTTGGTCTCGCTTGACAGTACCGAGCTTACAATGTCGGCGTTAATGTTTAAGTCGGCGTAAAAAGGTTTTAAACGGTCAAGTAGAAACGCTACCACTTGTGCTTCAACCTTTTTATTACTGAGCTTATTACCAAATAAGCCAGCCACTTTGCTCACAATTTCGCTTAAGCTTACATTAATATTAAACGACAGAAGGATGCGTAAAATACCAATGGCGCTTCTGCGTAATGCGAAGGGGTCTTTGTCACCTTTTGGTAATTTGTTTATGCCAAAAATACCCACTAAGGTATCTAATTTCTCAGCCAATGACACCAGCATGCCTGACGTGGTTTGAGGAAGCTCGTCGCCAGCAAAACGAGGCAAGTATTGTTCTTTAATCGCTTTGGCTACATTTTCATTTTCACCATCGTGCAAGGCATAGTAATAGCCCATAACCCCTTGAACACTCGGAAATTCCATGACCATATTGCTGACTAGATCAGCTTTGGCTAAGGTAGCAGCGCGCGCAGCATCGTGGAGGTCTTGCTCACTAGCGTGAATAAGTGCGCCAATGGCTTGCGTTATTTGCATTACACGAGCAGATTTCTCAGCCACTGTTCCCAGTTCTTTTTGAAACAAAATAGTGTTTAGCTTACCGGCTTTATCTGCAAGCGTGGTTTTTTTATCCGCATCAAAAAAGAACTTTGCATCTGACAGCCTTGGGCGAATAACTTTTTCGTTACCCGCCACAATTTGCGCAGGATCTTTGCTTTCAATGTTGGACACAAACAGGAAAGTAGACGACAGTTGACCTTCTGTATCTAGCAAAGGTACATATTTTTGGTCGTCCTTCATGGTATATATTAAAGCTTCTTTGGGTACCTCTAAAAAAACGGGTTCAAATTCAGCTTGAAGTACCACAGGCCACTCCACTAATGACGATATTTCCTCAAGTAGCGCCTTATCGTAATCGGGTGTTAAGTTTAATGCAGTAGATTGCGCAATTAACTGATCTTCAATAGCGCGCATTCTGCTGTTATAGTCAACTAGCACAAACTGTTGCTTCATTAGTAACACATATTTGTCTGCATGGTCCAAACTGACGACATTATCGCCATGGAATCGGTGCCCTGATACTACGTTGCTAGACTCAAGACCTAGCAGACTTAAGTTAAGCACTTCATGACCATACATTACACACAAAGTGTGCACGGGGCGTATAAATTCAATATCACTGCTTCCCCAGCGCATTGCTTTTGGAATTGGCAGTTGTTTGACTGTACGCTCCAAGGCGCCTTGTAATAGTGTATCGAGGCTTTGACCCGGCACAAGCGCTTTGTACACAAGCCATTCTCCCTTATCGGTTTTGAGGCGCTGGGCTTGATTAATTGTAATACCATTGCCTTTGGCCCAGCCTAATGCTGCAGGAGTTGCTTTACCTTCGCTGTCAAAGGCTACAGACACCGCAGGTCCGCGCTTTTCTACCTGTTTGTCACTTTGCTTGCGCGCACAATATGTGAATGCTGCGGCTAATCGGCGCGGCGCACCAAATGGAATACACTCTTTAAAGGCAAAGCCTAATTTGTTAAGTTCTTGCGCTAAATTCGCCGCGAAACTATCCGACAATTGCTTAAGAGACTTAGGGGGTAGTTCTTCACAGCCTAATTCGACCAACAAAGTATGTGTTTTTACGTTGGTCATGGTTATAGCTCCTGAGACTTGCACAATGGAAAACCCAAAGCTTCGCGGGTCTCAAAATACATTTGCGCGCAGGCCTTTGCCAGTGTTCTTACGCGTAGAATATAACCTTGGCGCTCGGTTACCGAAATTGCATGGCGAGCATCGAGCATGTTGAATGCGTGCGAGGCTTTCATTACCTGTTCATAAGCAGGCAAGGGTAGCTTTTTCTCAATCAGCAATTTACTGGCCTTTTCACATTCATCAAAGGTGGTGAACATGAAGCCTACATCGGCATATTCGAAATTGTAGGTAGACTGCTCTTTTTCGTTTTGTAAAAAAACATCGCCGTAGGTTACTTTGCCAAAAGGTCCTTGCGTCCAGACTAAGTCGTAAATACTGTCAACGCCCTGCATGTACATAGCCAAACGCTCAAGTCCGTAGGTGATTTCTCCGGTAACGGGTTTGCACTCAATGCCGCCAACCTGCTGAAAGTAGGTGAACTGTGTAACTTCCATGCCGTTTAGCCAAATTTCCCAGCCTAAACCCCACGCGCCTAAGGTAGGTGACTCCCAATTATCTTCAACAAAACGAATATCGTGCACTAAAGGGTCAAAACCAAGCATTTTTAATGAGCCTAAATACAGTTCTTGAAGATTGCTCGGAGAGGGCTTCATCATTACTTGAAACTGATAGTAATGCTGTAAGCGGTTAGGGTTTTCGCCGTAGCGGCCGTCGGTAGGGCGCCGGCAAGGCTGGACATAAGCGCTGTTCATGGGTTCGGGACCCAATGAGCGTAAAAACGTCATAGGGTGAAAGGTGCCAGCACCTACTTCCATATCTAAGGGTTGTATAATAACGCAACCTTGCTGCGCCCAGTAATCCTGTAATGCCAAAATTAACCCTTGGAAGGTGTTCAAATCGTAGTTTTGCATAGCCTTAACAGTCTTTAGCCTTAGTAGTTGCTTAAATAGTAAAAAATGGACGATGAGTATTATTACGTACAATCGTAGTAATATCGAGGAATACGCGAATATACCTCGATTTGAGACATTCTGCTAAGCAGCAAATGGCTAAGTGCAGGCGTAAAAGAGGTGAAACACGCGAATTGCCGCCGGTACTGTTTAGGCGACTTCGAGTTTTCGTAATGCTTCAGTTTCTGTAAGAATTTTACTCTCTAACTGACTTTCGATTTCTTGGCGTTCCTTGTCTTGCTCTCGTCGTTGCGCTTTAGTTAATAAAGAGCGTGCTTCATGAGTAGGATAGGTTTTGACTTTTTCAAATAGCTCGTGAATGTGGGGAAACTCTTTGGCATAGTCAGGATGCGGAACTACGGGCATGGCTTCAAGAAGTCTACAAATACGAATAACCCCTTCTGATAAATCGCACTGCTGTTGCTGCATCGCAAATGCGATTGTTTGAATAGACGACTGCATTGAGGCAACGCGCTTCATGCGCACTGCCTGCTGTTTGTCTTGCTGAGATTTCACCCGTGACATTAATCGAAACGCATATACTGCTAATCCCATAATGACGACGACGCCCGCTGTTACT
>Ga0136561_1000112_pt1 | contig 29161 bp, 26 predicted proteins | sample AntRauMeHopE1498_FD_104641 | JGI IMG/M metagenome (GOLD analysis project Ga0136561, IMG submission 104641) | Saline lake microbial communities from Rauer Islands, Antarctica - Metagenome Hop E1 #498 | ecosystem: Environmental > Aquatic > Non-marine Saline and Alkaline > Saline | place... | reverse complement strand
GCCTCAAAGATGCCTCCGAGCCACGCAAGGCCTCCTCCTGTTATGCTAGAGCTCTTGCCGCCCTTAACGTCCTTGATCCACTTCTCTGAGCTTTTGTGCCAATCGTCGGCGATAGGTTTAACCAGAATCTGCACCCAGATCTCTTCGCCAGTCGATTCGAGCTTGGCCAGAGTGCCGGTGATACCGGCTAACGGGTCAACTTCGAAGCTCTGGAAGGTTTTGATCGGCAGTACGTCGCTGTCGGTTAAAATTATTTCAGAGGTATGGACAACGCTGTGTTGGCGTTCATGGGCAACATAGTCCTCTTCGGCATCACGAATTTGGACGGTAGGATACTGTGAATAAATTTGGCTTTCAACAAAACTGCGAAGCGTTTTTGGCACCCACGTATAAAAACGAATTTGGCCATTAACCGACGCGATCTCAAAGCTAAGGTGCTCCTGGACTCCCCCATTCGACTTCAGCTCGGCCCGGTCGCGTAAAATACCGTGCAGGCTGGCAAAAAGCTGCTCGGCGGCCAGCTCTTGCTTGTCGTTGGTTTTTGGGATTTCGAGAATTAGTAGGTCACTCTCGACGTCCATCTGGGCCTCGGCTTTACGCCAGTTGCGCCAGGTGAGCAGCGCGAGCACTAAAACAACCGGTAGCCAGACGTACCATTGGAGTAAAAAGCTGAAAACGTCTCCGAGGATATTCATACTGATAGTGCTATTCTCTCACCTCTGGGGCGATCTGGCAATAACCTTAGCCCTGTGCGAGGGTGTAGGTTGCCTTAGCTACCCGCTTAAATTGCGGTTTACTTTGCAAGTTTAACAAGATAGTTGTTTCTTTGACTTGCCGGCTTTTGAGGACACGCTTAACGATTTCGTCGCGGTGAAGTGGCTCTTTGGCATCTGACAAGACAGAAGCGATAATGTCGGCGACTGTTCCTTTGCTGTAGCCCCAGTTGTCGAGGGCATAAATACCACGGCCAATAAGGACGAATCGTTTGTCCTTGATAAGTTCGTTATGAATGGCCTGCGTGGTCACATCTTTGCGCTTAAAGCTACTATCTTTAATAGCCTTAGCGATGTCTGAAAAGTGCAGTGGTTTTTTGTTCTCTGCCAAGATGACATAGATTTTGTCGCGGATATTTTTTGGGTTGACTGTTGGCCACTTGGCGAGGCCCCAGCTGTCTTTTAGGTGTGCCAGTTGCTTACTGATGCTTGCCAGCGCTCGGACGTGGTCTGGGTGCTCGTAGCTAAGGGCTTCGTGTAGTTGATCGAGGCTCATCGGCTCACCGTGCTCTTTAATAGATTTGACGATGGTATCAATGTGTCCGCGAATTTTCTTCTCGTCACCATAATCGGCGATAGCGACGGCGTGGTGGTAGCTGTCGTTTTCGTCGATGACCGTTAGGCCGGGTGACAGGGTGGCGATAAAGGCCACGTGGGCTCGCTCTTTGGCATCAGATGGACGACCGTACAGTAGGTCGGCAAGATCTTGAATACGGGCAGCTCGACCCATTTCGCTGAGGTGGCGAACGAACACTTTTTCAAGGCTGGTGACAACTTCGGTTCTACCTTCTTCAGCAGAGATTTTCAGGCGAACCAGAATCGCTTTTTCAAGTTGACGGACGCGTTCACGAGTAATGCCAAGTAGCTCACCGATTTGTTCAAGGGTTTCGCGGCGGTCGTATAGGCCAAAACGGCGAGTAATAATTTCTTTCTCGCGCTCTTGCTCTATCAGGCTAATGATTGTAGCCACTCCGGCGGATAGGTCAACGGGATGCTTGGCTTCAATTGAGTCGGTCATTCGTCTCTCAGTCTTTCTTTCCCGCCACCACAGGGGTTACTGTTTAATGTATCTATATACCAACATTATATAAGATATTTTATGTAATGTCAAACATTTTGTCTTGTTAATTCATTATAGCATTAAATAGACAGTGCTTGTAAATAGTGTTGTGAGACTTTAGTTATCCACAATATGTGGTATATATGGCTGGTTAAAGCCAATTCAGGCTACTTTGCCTTGCGCTTAGTGAAGCGCTTCTTTTTACCAGCCGGCGCGTCGGCGATCATTTTCTTGGCCTCTGCGTGAGTGATGTCTTTTGGCTCGGTTCCTTTTGGAATCTTGGCGTTCTTCTTGCTATCGGTTACGTACGGTCCGTAGCGGCCGTTGAGCACTTTTATGCCATCGCCAAAATCAGAGATGTTCTTTTCGGCTTCTGTTATGAGCTTGTCGGCGTACAATTGTAGCGATTCTTCGAGTGAAATAGTGTGCGGGTCGAGGGGCTTGATGCTGACGAATAGTTTATCAACTTGAATGTAGGGGCCAAACCGGCCAATGTTGGCTTTTATGTCGAGGCCATCGGTTGTTTGTCCAACCACCCGCGGCAGCTGGAAGGCTTTAAGCGACTGTTCGAGGGTGACGGTGTCAATACGGGCACCGGCAGGCATGGGCGCAAATAGAGGCTTGTTCTCTTTGTCCTCGGTGTCGCCAAGTTGGAGCATCGGGCCAAAACGGCCGAAGCGGGCATAGATTGTTTTCCCGCTTTTTGGGTCGGTTCCAACAGGAGTTGATTGGGCTACCTTTGAACGGTCGATGTCACCAGATTTGGCAATAAGTTCGTGGAAAGGCGTGTAGAATTTTTCGAGCATGACGTTACGAGCCAGAGCACCGGCAGCGATTTTATCGAAGTCTTCTTCAACCGAAGCCGTAAAGCCATAGTTGACGATTTGTTCGAAGTGTTCGGTTAGGAAGTCGCTGATCATGATGCCGATAGCTGTCGGGACAAGCTTGCCTCTGTCGGAGCCGGTTTTTTCTTGAATCACTTCTCGGTTAACGGCAGCATCGGTAAGGGTTAGGGTGATGACGTCGCGGGGCTCACCTTCACCGTCGCCCTTGACGGCATAATCGCGTACCTGGATGGTGTTGATAATAGTGGCATAGGTGGAGGGGCGGCCGATGCCGAGCTCTTCGAGTTTTTTAACCAGGCTTCCCTCTGTAAAACGAGCTGGTGGCCGGGCAAAGATCTGCTTTGCGAGGATAGATTCTGCCTTTAGACTATCGCCTGAGGCCATAGCCGGAAGAATGTCGGGGTCTTTTTTGCTGGCACCGTAGACTTTTAAGAAGCCCTCAAAGATGATGACTTCGCCCTTGGCCTCAAACTGCAGCTTGCTGGAGCTGATTGAAATAGTGACGGTGGTTTTCTCTAGCTTGGCCGGTGCCATCTGGCTAGCCAGAGTACGGGTCCGAATAAGGTTATAGAGTTTTTGGTCGTACTCGTTGCCACTTCCCTTTTCAACTGACATGTCGGTTGGGCGAATCGCTTCGTGGGCTTCTTGGGCGTTCGAAGCCTTAGTCTTAAATTGGCGTACTTGTGAGTATTCATCACCATAGCGGCTTTTAATGTAGCTAGCTGCGTCAGCAATCGCTTGGCTGCTCAGGCTGGCTGAGTCGGTTCGCATGTAGGTAATCTTGCCTTCTTGGTAGAGCTTTTGGGCACTCGACATGGTGGCGCGGGCGCCAAAACCAAGCTTTGAGTTAGCCTCTTGCTGCAGGGTGCTGGTGGTGAATGGTCCGCCGGGGGTGCGAGTGCCAGGGCTGGTGGTAACGTTTGAAACAGTGAAAGCGGCATCCTTCAGTGAGTCCAGGAAGGCTTGGGCTTCTTCTTCTGTGCTGAACTTTTGCGGTAGCTCGGCTTTGACGGCCAGTCCGTCATGCATAAATTCGGCGGTTACTTTAAATTGAAACGAACCTTCAAAGGCCTGAATACCGCGTTCGCGTTCAACCAACAGGCGAACAGCCGGCGACTGGACACGGCCAGCTGATTTACCGCCGGGGACTTTTTGCCAAATAACTGGAGATAATTCAAAGCCAACCAGCCTATCAAGAATCTGACGGGCTTGCTGGGCTTGAACGAGCTCCATGTCGACAAATCGTGGCTCGGTGATGGCTTTTTCAATAGCACTCTTGGTAATTTCGTGAAAAACGATACGTTTGGTCTTCTTGGGGTCAAGGCCAAGAACTTCACACAGGTGCCAGGCAATCGCCTCACCTTCGCGGTCTTCGTCAGTTGCCAGCCAGACCTCCTCGGCAACCTTAACGGCTTTCTTGAGCTCGGTGATCGTCTTGCGCTTGTCTGGGTCGATTTCATAGGTAGTCGCAAAGCCGGCGGTAATATCGATGGGTGGATTTCCGGTCTTGGTTTTTTTGGCGATAGAGCGGATGTGACCAATGCTGGAGAGTACGGTAAAGTCCTTACCAAGATATTTCTCGATGGTTTTGGCTTTTGCCGGAGATTCTACGATGACGAGGTTTTTAGACATATGGTGGGTTTATTACGCTTTCGCTTGCTTAATCAGTGAAGCACAAGAGCGTACTTTACACAAATGTTTCCGTTACGTCAACGTCCACCGGTTGCCGCCGAGCGATCGGATGATGCCGTCGACTTCAAGATGGGTCAAGCGGCTAAAGTACTGGGCCGGGCTAAGGCCTGATTGGGCCAGAAGGTCGCTGCCATGGCTTGTACCGGCTTCAAGTAGCGTTATGAGACGTTGGGTTGGCTCGTCGTAATTGGCGCGCCTTGGGGGTATTTGGGATGTGCTCAGAAGCTCTGGCGCAATGATAGCCAGGATGTCATCGACGCACGTGACGGGGTGGGCACCTTGTTGAATCAGGCGGTTCGGCCCGAAAGACTGCGGGCTAGTAATTGGCCCGGGAACGGCAAAGACGTCTTTACCCTGCTCTAGGGCGTGGTTTACTGTAGAAAGGGTGCCAGAGCGCTCGCCTGCCTCGACAACGATCACCGCATCGGCCAGGCCGCTTACCAGTCGGTTGCGCTGCAAGAAGTGGTGCTTCATGGGAGATGCGTCGTGATCGTATTCACTGATGAGCGCCCCGCCGCCCTCGATAATGCGTCGAGCCAGCCCTTCGTGGCCTCTTGGGTAGATGGTGCGTAAGCCGCCGGCCAGAATGGCAATAGTGCGGCCGCCCACGTTCAGGGCGGCGCTGTGAGCCGTGGCATCGATTCCGTAAGCAAGACCGCTAATAATGACGATACCCCGCCGGGCCAGCCTCTCAGCGATATCTAAGGTAACCTGTGTACCATAGCTTGTGGGCCGACGCGAGCCAACTATTGCCACACTAATAGTCCTCTGCGCCGGAAGTTCACCGCATATATGTAATAAAGTAGGCGGTTTAGCAATATGCCGCGCTATCTGTAAGTAATTATGCTTGAGAGATGTAATACTATTGATTTTCATAATGATTTATTTCTAAAAGTATTGACATAATGTCAAATAGATGCTAAGATCCAACATGATTGGTTGCTCTGCGAGAACAACCAAGTACCTTATACCCCCTATTCTAACTTATGTTAGGTTACATACACGGCGCTTCTTAAGTAACTACCCTCCACTTTCTAAGCTTTCTGACGACTTCGGTCATCGGGTGACAGCTTTGTATGTATACTAACCCCTTTAACGCCGCTACTCTCCGGAGTACCGGAACCCCGTTTACAGCGATCTCACTACGACGACTATCAAGTAGTGACGTGCCCTTGTGGCATGTCAGGCGCCGCACCACTATATTTTTACTGGTTGCTACCGCTTCGCCGAGAACGCTCGGGTGGGTTAAAGGGTAAAATGAGCTCATAGTGATGCCCACCCTTACTATGAGCTCTTTTTATTTACTTTTGATTAAATAAACCGTGTTCGTCCGATAAGTCTCTATGTTCTTCAATGAAGTCGGCCAATAGAAACTCAAGAGTAACACTATCTCTCTGGCTAAGCTCACGAATGGCCAGTTGAAGGCAGGCCGTATCCGGCCTTGAGCAACCGTAAAGCTGGCCGTCGTTGCCAATGTAGCATTCATTGATTGTGGCGAGCTTGCCGTCCATCGGCCACACCATTATTTTTTTAACAGAAAGAGAATTAAGGCCGGTCTCTTGATCGACGGTTGGGTAAAAGACCTCTTTGAATTCGGATTGTTCATACCCAGGGTCAAGATAAACCAGAATGTCGCTTACTTCGTTGGCGCAGAACAATAGGTAGTCATCTCGCTGGTCTTTTTTCTCAACGGTCGCACTTCGTAACTTATCTATGGCGTACAGCATTTCTCGGGCACGATGGACCATGTCATCGTCGATCTTCTGTAGCTGTTCGGGACTAAACATATCTATGGCCTATAGCCGCCTGCTGGTACTTTGGTGGGCGCCAGCAATGAAGTCGTTAACGAGCTTGTCGACTGCCGGCGTGATATCAGACGTGAGCGTTACTGATTCTTCGGCTGAAAAACGACTCAATACAAAGTCGGCGTCGTCCATGCGGTCACGGAGTTCGTTCCATACACCGATGCGTATACGGGCGTAAGACTCACCAACGGCTGCGTTAATGCTCTTAACGCCGTTATTGCCGGCGTCACTCCCCTTTTCGCGGGTACGGATAGTGCCGAATGGCAGGGCGAGTTCGTCGTGTATCACCAAAAGGTCGGTCGCGGCGTTGAGTTTGTAGAAATCGAGGATTGCTCGGACGCTACTGCCAGTCTCGTTGTAAAAGGTGTTTGGCAAAACAAATAAGACTTTTTCACCTTCAACGGTTTGTTCGCTGACGCGTGCCTTCCATTTAGCTGCGTCTTTCCAGGTGCCCCCGAGCGCTTCGACGATTCGTGAAACCAGTAAGAACCCGACGTTGTGGCGAGTGTGCTGGTAGGCGGATCCAGGATTGCCCTGGGCAATGATAACTTTCATAGGTCTATTGTACTGGATTGTAATATATGCGCAAGTATGGTATAATATGCGGGTTCTGGGAGTTTCTCAGACGAAGTCTCGAAAGGACTTGTGATGGATGGTGTCTTTTGGCTTTTCCCACTAGGCGTGATGAACACGACATTTGTTGTTTTTCACTTGATAATAATCGGAGTAACAATTGCCTCTACGGCAATTGGCGCTCACCGGATCGCTACGAACGATAAGCTGGGCTGGCGCATACTGTTTGCGCCCCTCTTCATCGTCGGGCTGAGCCTGATAACGATTTTAGCGACGGTCGGGCAATCGGAAGTTATCGGTCTTGCCGCGCAGGTACTCATTGCCCTAGCGGTAGGCGCGTTAACGGCTGTCTTTTATTGGGCAGCCCGCCACCCTGAGCGATTCTAACGCCGCAGCTGTGCGGGCGGGGTCTTCGGACTCCGCCCCGGCTGCGGCCAAATACTACTTACTTTCGACAACGTCGCTTTCAAGCGACTTTTTTAATTCTTCAGCCGCCGCAGCGGCTTCTTTTTCACGGTTGGCCTTGATCTGCTTTTCGTCACGGAAGCTGAATTTAATTGGGGTGCCAATAAAGTCGAACTTTTCGCGCATTAGGCGCTCTAGGTAGCGTTTATAGCTCCAGTGAATAAACTTCAGATTGCTACCGTAAATAACGAACCAGGGCGGCGCAACATCGGTTTGTACCATGTAACGAAGCTTTGGGTGGGTATTTTTGAGCCCAGCCGGCGGGTGTTTAGCGACTGCGGTTTGTAGCAGGTCGTTTAGCTGACGAGTCTTTATTTCCTGCGATCGACGAGTCGTAATTTCAAGTACCAGGTCGAAGAGCTTGGTGACGTTTTGGCCAGTAACGCTACTAGTGAAAATAAGTGGGGTCCAGGGAACAAAGTCGAAGGTCCGTGAGATCTTCGGCGCCAGAGCGTCGCGGGTAAAGGCGTCTTTGTCTTCAACGCTGTCCCATTTGCTGACAACAATAACCATCCCCTTGCCGGCTTCGTCGATGATGCCCGCTAGGCGTTGGTCGAGCTGGGTGTTAAGTTCGTTTACGTCCATCAATAAAAAACAGACGTCACTTTCTTCAATCGCCTGGAGCGAGCGCAGAACGCTAAACTTCTCAATGCCCACTTCTTGCTTGCCAGGCTTGCGCATACCAGCGGTATCGAGTAGTTCAATTGACTGGCCTTTATATTTCACCAAAATGCGGTTAACGTCGCGGGTAGTCCCAGCGATGTTGGCCACGATGGCCTGCTGCTTACCAGCGAGGGTGTTGAAAAGGTTGCTCTTGCCAACATTTGGGCGGCCAATCAGCGAGACACGGATGATATTGTCTGGTGCGACGTCACTTTTGGGCGGGATTTGGTCGGTGATGAGGTTGATAGTGTCAGCAACGCCTTCATTGTGTTCGGCACTTGTCCGGATGATGTCTTTGATGCCAAGGCGGCGGAACTCGTCGGTTGGCAAAGCCCCTTTTAGGTCGTTTTTGTTCAAAAGAAGAATGACCGGCTTCTTGCTACGAAGGGCTTTTTTGGCAACAATTCGGTCTTCGTCACTAGGATATTGAGTAGCGTCAACAACTACAAGAATCACATCGGCTGCGTCGGCTGCTTCAGTGATTTGCTCTTGAATAGAAGCTTCAAAGTCGTCGTTGGGGTCTTTTAGGCCAGCAGTGTCGACCATCCAAAAGGTGTGATCGCCGCTACGTACCTTGCCCAGAACGTTGTCACGAGTGGTACCGGCTTCCTGAGCCACAATCGCTTGACGTGATCGTACGAAACGATTAAAAAGCGAACTCTTTCCGACGTTCGCTTGACCAATGATTGCAACTGTTGGGAGTTTTGCGGCCATAACAGAGGTAATTATACCAGAGTCAGGTGGGTTTAGCGAGCATTAGCGCTTTTCAACGACTTGATGGGCACCTTGGGCCAGGCCGTGAATGTCGTACGGCCCAAAATGGGTACGATGTAGCGACATCACGGTATAGCCCAGGGCATTAAAGGTACGGCGAATTTGCCGGTTGCGACCTTCATGCATGACGATGCGCCATTGAGTTCTGTCGTCATCGAGCTTTTCAAGAATCAGTTGACTCGGGCCGTCTTCGAGCTGAATGCCATGGTCGGCAATAATTTGCTGATGGAGGGGTGCGAGTGGATGGTCGAGGCGGGCCTCATACTGCTTGGTTTTATAAAATTTCGGGTGAGTCATGTGGTAATGAAAATCACCATCATTGGAAAGAATAATCAGGCCGCTGCTGTCTTTGTCGAGTCGGCCAACTGGCTTTAGGTGATGCTTGTCTTCGGGAAGAAGTTCGTAGAGTGTTGGCCAGTCTCCTTGTTGGCGGCGAGATGAGACGTATCCGGTTGGCTTATGGAGCGCGAGGTATTCGAAGGAAACCGTCGCACCCAGCGGCTTTCCCTTGACGGTGATAGTGTCGCCGTCATCGAAACGGGAACCGAGTGTAGCGAGCTCATCGTTCACCCGAACGTGCTTGTTTTCTATCAGAACATCGGCCTCTCGGCGGGAAACGCCGAGCTGGGTGGCAAGATGTGTGTTGAGACGCTTATTCACGTCTTAAGTATAGCACTAGACGGTTGGTGCTGGTGGTAGTGGCGGCTGTTCGGGCGCGGGGGCTGCCTCGGGGGCGGGAGGCGTTTCTTCGGCCGATCCAAGTGCTTGGTTAATTTGGGCAGCGATATCACTGTCAGGATTGCTTAAATCTTGAGCGCTTTCTAGCGGCTGAATGATGGTATTACCAAGCGAGGCTGGCCGTGGTGTCGAAAATGGGGCTATTGGTGCGGGCAGAGGAGATGCTTCCATTGCAGGCGCAACTGGCGCAGGCATGTTAACCATGGCAGGCACTTCTGGAGTCGGCTGGGGTGCCACAGGCATGTCTGGAATAGCTTCGACAGGTGGTGCGGGGGCTTCTGTCGGCATTGGCGCCGGTATCGGAGTTGGCGATGGCATTGGCGTGGGTTCGGGCATTGGCGCTGGAGCTGGCATATCTACTAGAGCGGGATCAGGCGCTGCAACCGGGGCGGCAGCCGGAGGAAAGGCAGGAGCCACCGCGACCGGGGCGGGGCCATCACCAAGAACGTCGTGAACAGTTCGTACCACGTCTTCAATACCCACCTGTGATTTGACAAGGTAACGATCGGCGCCGAGTGATTCGCCGCGAGCGCGTTGATCTTCACTGGAAAGCGCTGTCATCATAATGACTTTAATATCTTTTGTTTCAGTCGTGCTGCGCAAAATATCAAGCATATCAAAGCCGCTAATCTTGGGCATCATGACGTCACTGACAATCAGGTCTGGGCGTTCTTTAATGGCAAGTGCCAACGCTTCTTCGCCGTCGCCAGCTGAAACAATTTCGTAACCCTCAGCTTGAAGTCGGACTCCATAAATTTCGCGGAGGCTTTTGTCGTCTTCTACTAGTAAAATTTTAGTCATAGGTACCTTTATTCTATCTGATGGCTGTCAAAAACACCATAGTCCTTATGTTTGCGGGGGCCGAGGCTGCGGTTCCCGGGCGGCGCGGGCCATTTCTTCCAATTGGCGAACCCGAGCAGCTTTTTGCTCGGCAGTCATTGTTTCGCCTCTGGGAACAGTGGTCGCCGGTCTGACTGCTTCGGTGGGCGCAGGCGCAACTACGGTCGTTGGAACCGGGGGTGCCGTTGCAGACACTGCACCCGGTGCTTCGGGAACAAATGGAGCGGCTGGAGCCGACACCGGCTGGGCGGCCATCTGAGCAGCCTGTTGGGCCCGGAATCGCTCGGCCTCCTCGTTAGTTATGCGTGGCAGCTCAAAGAAGAAGGTGCTACCTTGGCCGTGCGCGCTTTCAACCCAGAGCCTCCCCTGCATTGCCTCAGCCAAGCGCCGCGATAGATACAGCCCCAGACCGGTGCCTCCAATTGATTGGCGATCGGCGTTGTCGATCCGGTAGAACTTCTGAAACAGGTGCGACACGTCTTCGGCGGGAATACCAAGGCCAGTGTCTTTAATGCTGACCACTACTTTGTCTTCAGAACCCTGAATATCGACAGCGACAGTACCCTGAGGGGTGTATTTAATGCCATTTTCGATGAGGTTGTCGATGATTTCTCGGATATGATCGTTATCTTGGTTCACGAAAAAGACTGGCGCAATCGTTTTTTGACCATTACGAGCGGTCGGAACAAACGTCAGAGTGAGGCCTTTTTCCTGCGCTTTGGCCTGCAGGCCTTGAACGATCATATCGGTGAAGGCGGTCAGGTCAACAACCCGTGGCAGGTTGGTTAACCGCCCGTCTTCAGACTTCGAAACGTCGAGGAGGTCTTGAAACAATCGACCGAGGTGTTGGGCTGCTTCGTGGGCTTTATTTATAAAATCACGAGCCCGCTCGTCGATGGTGGCTGTGTTTGGGTTCACCGCGAGGCCCAAATAGCCTTCGATTGAAGCAACTGGTGTGCGCATTTCGTGGCTGGCGGTGCTAATAAACTCGGCCTGCTCGCGCTCTTCGGCCTTTTCTTTGGTGATATCGCGGAACACGGCAATAGCGCCTGACCCGGCAGCCCCAATTGGTGAGACCACTAATGAAGACATAATCTTTTTCCCCGATTTAGTCAGAATCGTTAGCGTGCTGGAGCGGACCTGCTGATTATTGTTGAGAACCTGGGTGATCGGGTCTTGGCTGGGGTCAAGCTCGGCACCGGCACCGTCGCGCATCTGCAGGATCGACTTGTAATTCAGCATTAAGGAATCCTGCTTTCCCCACCCCAGTATTTCCTGGGCGGCCGGGTTGATGAGCTGAATGACGCCCATACTGTCGACAGCCAATACCCCGTCACCGATCGCATTAATCACTATTTCAGATTTATTGGCCACCTCGGACAGCTGGTTAGCCAGCTTACGAACATTCTTGGCGGACTCGTCGAGCCCGTCTTCGTGGCGCCAGACAAACAGGCTGATAATTGCCGGCACAAGAGAAATAAGCGACACCAACGCCACCGTCCCGGCGTCGAGGGTTCCCCCAAGGTAACTGGCGGCTACGAACACGCCACTCACCAAAAGCATCGGCACAATGCCCCACACGGCAAACAGGCCGCTAAAAAATGCTATTAGCAACCACACACCGATAAACGGTGAATCGGCTTGACCTGTCTGGACAATTAAAAGCCCGATGGTCGCCGCAAAAAGCAAATACACCACGGCCGGCATTACTTTTCCGTAGGCGGCCCCTTTTATGAAAAAACTGATCAGACTCACCAGGGCGGTAAGCCCGGCGCCTACTACTGCAAAAAGGCTGATCTCGAACAAGCCGATTGCAGGAATCGGTGTCACCAGAGGTACGACGTAAAGAGAAATGAGCGCAATTGACAGCAAAAAAGCCACCTCATATACGCGGCGCTGCCAAAACTTCGACAATGTGAGCGGTGTCATCGCTGCCCCCCTACTTTGTAACTTCGGTCATAATTCTTGTGGTTAGTATGACGTATTGGGTGAGCCGTGGCAAGCTTTAGAAGTGGCCGTACCTAGCCAGGGCTTCGTAGATGGGACGCCGCAGATTCAAGAACTCGATGATGCCGCCCGGGCTGAGGTCGTAGCCAGAGACGGTGGTGTTTTTACCGTCGATGATAGCCGAGGCTTCAACCGGCTGGCTGTAGCCAATGGCGTAGGCCAAGTAGACGTAGACTTCGCTGGCATTGTGTTGCTTGAGCAGGTCGGTGGCAATACGCCGGGCCATGTAGGCGCCTGATCGATCGACTTTGGTGGGGTCTTTGCCACTAAAGGCTCCCCCGCCCAGCGGCACGCGTGGCCCGTAATTATCGACAGCTAGTTTGCGGCCGGTCAGCCCAGCATCAGCGTCGAACCCACCAATGTCCCAGTTGCCAGCCGGGTTGATGTGTAGGGTGACGCTATCATACGCGGCCAGCGGTTCTTTTTTCAGCCATTGGTTAACGCGCTGCTTTAGTTCTGGGTGCGGAGCGTGTTGAAAGCTGGCTACAATGGTCGTGACTTTGCCGTCTTGCAGAGTTATCTGGGTTTTACCGTCGAACGGCCATGTTTTATACAAAAATTGATTGAGGCGCCGGGCAAGCACGAATTCAAGTGGCAGAAGCTCGGGCGTTTCGTTACAGGCATAGCCAACCATAATACCCTGGTCGCCGGCTCCCCCGCCGTCGACGCCAGCGGCGATCTCGGGGCTCTGCTTGGCCAGTCGATCAATGAGCTCGACGTTGCCGGCTAGTCGCTGCACGATAGCTGGAATATCGACGTTCTGGGCCTTCGAGCTGACTTCACCCGTTATGAATAATGTCCCGTGGCCACCGGCAACGTCTACCGCTACCCTTGCATAAGGATCTTCTGTAAGATGAGCATCCAGGATCGCATCGCTAATTTGATCGCAGATCTTGTCGGGATGCTTGGGCGAAACGCTCTCGGCGGTGTGGTAGGTTGGCATAAAAATATCCTTTCTTGGCGACAGAAAGGATGAGGAGAATGTTTCCGTATCCTTCCCATTACCGGGCTAGGTGTAGCACCTTACAAAACGTAGGTTGCCGGCAGGTCGCAGAGCTAGAACTCTCACTGCACTCTTGATATAAGTTGTTGTTACCCTTCTATTATATACTATACGCAGATGCTTCAACAAAATCCCGAGCCTGCAACCAGCCGCCGCCTGACAGACCGTCTGACTTTGGGTGAGCAAAAAGAAGTCAAACGCACCGCGCGCCGAGGCCGAAACGTGATGTCTGAAATTGCACTTGGCATGGCGCTGATAACAGCTGCCAGCGGCTTCAACCAAGATGTCCGTGCTAATAAAGAACTACAGGCAACTGCTGTTCCAACGGTTGAAACGATGTTTGAGGCCCTTGAGCCAGAGCATCAATCAAATGCATTGGTATTTATTCACGGCTTTGGGACAATCGACGCCGACTCGCTGGCTCAGCATGTGGGCCCGGCTGCGCAGCAGATGGTCGATGGCCAGGTATGGTCGGTGGGTTACAATAACGCACACTTAGATGAGCGAGCGACCGCCCACCAAATTATAGACAAAGCCGAAAGTGACGGCGTTGAACAAGTTGCCATATTTGGCTACAGCGGCGGTTTTATTTTCTCGACAAAGGTTGGGCGAATCATTGCAGACGAGAGTAGCCTCCGGATAGGTAGCTTCACAGCGATTGCTGCTCCGGATGGACTTGATACGGTGCGGGAAGAGCACGTCAGCGGGGTCGCTCTGCTGAAGGCACTCGAAGTCTTCCCTGACCTAGCTTACTCGAGCCCGTTTCGTAAACTGGGCGAACTCGCTTTTCGCAGCCACCAGTATTTGAGTGACGGCCAAGTTGATCTCGACGCATTTTGGCGAACGGTTGAAAGAGTGAACTATGTGGTTGACTCCAATAAGCTACCCGGGACTTGGCTGATGGTTGACCAACTAGCCCTGATTGAGAATGCTGATATTGAGGCCGATTTACAGGCAATTAATGAGTCTTCACCACTACGGCTGCGTCCTACGGTAAGTTATTTCGGAACGGCCCGGCCTGGCTACGACGCGGTGGTTGATGATGAACGGGCTGCTTTGGCAATCTGCGAGAGCGCCCGCAAGGCTGAAATCGACTGTTACCAGTTTTATGTTCAGGGTGCGGTTCACAACAGAGTTGATATTGGCGGTGAGGCGTATCAGCAAGCCTTTACCGATGCTCGGCCTGTAGTTGCGGCGTCGATGGCGCGGGCAATGAGCGACCGTCACATGGCAATTGCTCGGTTGCAGCGCGGAACGATAGCCGGGCGCTAAATTATAGAGAAAGTTGTTTCGCCAGCTATACTGAGGGTACACATGAAGAACTACGCGTACATTGATGGACAGAATCTGCATTTAGGCACAGCTAAAGCAGACGTTAAGTGGCACATTGACTTGGCAAAGTTTCGCATCTACCTCCGCGAGAAGTATAAGGTCGAAAAGGCCTTTTATTTTCTAGGCTATGTTCAAGAGGGCACCCAGATCGAACAGCTTTACGAGAAGATCCAGGGGGCTGGTTTTATTCTCCAGTTCCGCCAGCACAACAGTGCAATGATTGGCACAAAAAAAGGTAATGTCGATTCGGACATCATCTTTTCTGTCATGAAGACTATCTACAAGGACGAGCAATGCGACAAGATTATTCTGGTCTCGGGGGACGGTGACTACAAGATGCTGGTAGATTTTTTGATTGAAGAAGACAAGTTTTTAAAAATACTATTTCCAAATCGGCAGTTTAGCTCTTCTTTGTATAAGCAGCTTGGGGCCCAATACTTTGCCCACCTAGACGCAAAGGGTGTTAGAAAGAAAATTGGATGGGACGGCAGATATCGTAAGTAGCCCAGAGAATGAAAAGAGCTCCTTAGGTAACTAGCCGTTTGGAACTCAATTCGTCTTAATCTTTTAAATGTAGCACATTAGCGGCTTTATTGCAATGAGCGGGTTGCTTGCAGCTCTTCATTGCCCCACCCTCAGGATGAAACATAGAACTAGTCATTGACATATAGCAAAGATTATGCTATTATCTTATCATTGCATGCCGCAAGGCATTCTTCTTACACACATCAACCAACCTAAGGATTCCAATGGAATTACTCTATCTTGCAACCTTTCTTGTTGCATTCATTTCAAGTATATTAAGTGGCCTAGCCGGTGGCGGCGGCTTTATGATGGCGCCGTATTGGCTCATCGCCGGTATGACACCAGCCCAGGGCGCAGCGACTGGCGCGTTTATGGCTCTTGGTATGGGTGGCGGTTCTTTAGCTGCTTTTAAGGGCACAGGTCACTTCCCTGCCAATAAAAAGTTAATCATCGCACTGCTTGCTCTGACACTCGTCACCTCATTGGTCGGTCCGTTTTTCTTGCACACCATCAGCGCGGAAACATTCAAGCCAATTTTAGCAATTCTGACGTTTGTGTCGCTCCCCTTTTTGTTCTTGAAGTCCAAGGCGGTGCAAGCTAGCCGACGTCGCACAGGTATTGGCACAGTGGGTCTTGGGGCACTACTTCTGGCCAGCTCGTTCATTACCAGTAGTGCCTTCTCGATTCTTATAGCGATTGTACTTACCCGGTCTTTGGGGCTGACTATATTGCAGGGCACGGCCATGCGCCGTCTTATGGGGTTGGTTCAGTCGGTGGTTATTTTCATTATTCTGACAACGCTGGGTAATTTTTTATGGCTGCACGCCGTGTTCGCTCTAATAGGCGGAATAATCGGGAGTTATCTAGGAACTCGCTACGCGATTAAGCGCGGCGAGATGTTTGCAAAGTATGCGTTGGCGGCGGGGGCTGTGGTGGGGACGGTGGCGATGCTTTTAGTCTGATACAATCACCTCCAGCAGCTCCGGAAAGGCGTCGGTTTTCATGCTGCCGATTGTGAAGTGGCCGTAGTGGTGAAAATCTCTTACGATGACTTTAGGGAGCTTCATTTTGAGTAGTTTTACAGAATCTTGCACTCCCTGACTGTCGTTGTCAGACGAGAAAATAATGATACTACCAACGCGATTAGTGATAGTTGGGTCGATGTTGAAGTCGAAAAAATCAAAGTTGTATTCATGGTCAGTATTGAGCCACGGGGCAACCAACACTACCTTATCGACCGCCAGGTCGGGGTGTTCACTAAGATAGCGCACCCAAAAACCAGCCCCCATGCTATGGCCCACTAGAGTTGTATTGGAGTTTATGTCGAAACGCTCTACTTCGCGCACAAATGATTGGTACTGTGGATCGTAGACAAGAGGAATTTCAGGAGTGTCGGCTTTGATGCCATGTATGATCAAATTATTCTGCAGCCACGGCAGCCAGTGTGAGTTACTGGCGCTGGGGTATTTGCTACTGTAATATTCTTCTTTGCTAGGCAGGCCGTGGAGGATGATGGCGTTTCTCATATCATTATTATAGCAAGTGTTTGGTGTAGCCCGGCGCAACCAGTGCGTCGGCTACGTCGACATGTTGGTGAAGTTGCATGTAATCAAAAATAATTTCAGCTTGTTGGTCGACTTTTTGCATGAACTCATCATAGCAAAGTCTTAGCCATCTGGTGCCATGCTACAATAACGGCGTATGCCAAAACTATTAACTGCTACTAGATTTGGAAACCCGATTCTCCGTGAAGTGGCGAGAAGGCTCACCCCGGAAGAGATTCTTTCTAGCGAGACTCAAGCTATCATCGAGGATATTCGCTTCACGGTGCGCGAAAGAACGTACGGTGTTGGATTAGCTGCTCCTCAGGTGGCAGCTAGTATCGCGCTTGGCGTGATTGGCATTAAGCCTACCCCCAACCGTCCAGAGCTGGAGCCATTCGAAACGGTTATTATAAACCCTGAAATTATTGAGACTTTTAATGAGCCTCAGCTTGTGTGGGAGGGCTGTATTAGTTGTGGGACCGACGACGATTTGCTGTTTGGGCAGCTACCTCGCTATGAAAAAATAAGGCTTCGTTGGCTCGATGAAAGAGCCGTACAGCGCGAAGAAGTACTTGAGGGGTTCGTGGCCCAGGTTGTACAGCATGAAACCGACCACCTGAACGGCATTCTATTTGTTGATCACGTGACCGACCCAAAGACTTTTATGATGGCTGATGAGTATAGGATATGCGTGCTGGGGACTGCGGAGAATATCTAAAGATATAAACCGGCCTCACTCGGAAAAATGAGCCAGCACCTTTTTCGCTCGTTTCGTTGCTTTATCGCACTCCTTCGGAGTTCGGTTTTCTACGAAAACCTACCAAAGAAAAAAGTTCAAGCTATAGCCTGAACTTTTTTCTTTGGTGATCCCGCGGAGAATCGAACTCCGATTGCCAGGATGAGAACCTGGTGTCCTAACCGTTAGACGACGGGACCAAAAGACTAGGTTAATATACCAAATAACCTTAGTAATGTCTAGGCGCTGGGCTGTTGTTGGTCGAGTTGCTTGATCACCGCTAACAGCTTGCTCGGTGTGATTTCGGCTTTGATCAGGTAGCCGTCGGCTCGTTTTTCCATGGCTAGGCGAGATTCGTCATCTTGTTCAAAATTAGTTAAGACCAGTACTTTAGAATGAGGAATGAGATCTTCGGAGCCGCCGCGCAGGGCTTCGAGGATATCACTACCCCTTCGCTCAGGGAGCATAACGTCGAGCAGTATAAGATTGTAGGCTTTGTTGCGGGCGGCGATTAGGCCGTCGTTACCGTCAATCATCCAATCTACTTCGTAACCAGCCTTTTTGAGGCTACGAACGTACATTTCGCCGATAAATCGGTCGTCTTCAATAACTAAAATTGTTTGTATTGCCATGGGTGCTATCCTCGATACATAGAGTGGTTTTTAATCCAACCACTCCCCTGTTCGATTAATCCTTCGTTACTATTATCGCCTGCTTTAAGCTTCTCTGCAACCGCCTGGTAGGTCGGTAATGACACGCTGAAGGTTGACCCGCGGCCATCTTCGCTGCGAACGCTTATTGTGCCGCCGTGCGATTCAACAATTGCCTTAGAGATGTACAGCCCAATGCCGGTGCCAGCCACGGTTTCGCGGGATCGGTGTGAACGGTAGAACTTCTGGAAAAGGTTGCTGACAACATTGCCAGGCATACCAATGCCGTGGTCTTCGACGCTAAACTCTACTAGCTCGCCTTTCATGGCAGCGGTCACCTCAATTGCGCCGCCCTCGTTGCTGTATTTAATGGCATTGTCGATTAGGTTGCCCATCACTTCACCTAGGCTAGCTGGGTCGGCAGCTATCTTCGGTAGGTCGGCCGGGATGGCAACGCTCAGCAGGCGGCCTTGAGCGCTAGAGCGTAGGTCCATGTCGTCGCGGATGATGTCGTACACCTCGGTCATGGTTGTCTCGGTCAGGTGCATTTTTAAGTGTCGGCGATCATAGCGTGAGGTGTTGAGGATGTTGTTAATGTAGCCGGACAACCGGTTGGCTGAAACAGTTAAACGGCGAAAGAGTTCGTGTTGGTCGTCGCGCAGTACATCACTCAGCTCGTCCTGCAAGACGTCAAGGTAGCCACGAATGACCGTAATAGGCCCGCGTAGCTCGTGGGCCGCAAAGGCTATAAAGTCGAGCTCTTGCTCGCTGGCACTGTACGATTCGGTCCGATCAATCAGGGTTAAGACGACTTCGCTCTCGGCACCTTTGTCGTACGAGCCAATTACGTCGAAGAAGCGTCGACCCTCTTCTTCCGGTAGTTTATTGGGGATGCGAGTCCAGGTATGTTCAGCGTGAACAGCTGTTACTTCACATTCCGTCAGCCAGTTCTCGAGCGTATCTTCACCGTTGAAAAGTAGGCTCAGGTGTGACGCACCTTCTTGATCGATATTCACAGGGGCGGCTTTGTTAGAAAACGTGATCTGACGAGCTTGGTTCATAACCACAAAGCCGCAAGTGGTATTGTCGAGAGCCTTCTCTGGTAAGCTGTGGGCCACGGCTGGCGTCAGGTCTGTCTTCACAGCCGGGGTATCTACCGAAGCGGCTTGAGAGGATATTACCGGTGTATCGCTACTAGATAGCTCGTAAATTGTCTGAAGGACGTCTCGAAAACCACTTTTCGCGAAGCGGGCTTCGTTGGGGTTGGGCGGTGTGGTAGCGGCTAGCTCACCAGACACGTGGATAACCGCCGATAGCACGTCTTTAAGAGGCTGGGCGATCAAGCGGTACAGTAGGGCCGACACGATGAGACTGGCGGTGGCGGTGGTAACAAGAACAACGGTAGCCGCCATAGGGTCGCTTTCAAAAAAGCCGAAAACATACAGTACTCCCCCGAGTGCAGCCAAAACGAGTGTTTGGAGCAGAATGGCGATAGTGACAGCTCGCCGCTGAAAATGCGGCCAGAAGTCCCTGGCTAATTTTGGGTGGGTTACTGCCACGTCACTGCTCCTGTGGCGGCTGGGACTGCGGTTATCCAGGTTTGGCCACGGGCGAGCTCTATGGGTTGACCGGCAGCGTCGGCAAAGGTGATCTGGTCGGTTCTGCTCTTTTTGGTCCAGGTACCTTCAACCACCAGGCCATCTTGGAAAATCGTGGCGCTGCCGCTTCCGATAGTGTTAATTTGTTGGCGGAAGCCGTCTTCGAGCACGGTTTGCATGGCGACTTTCATCACGATCACCACTCTGGGGCTAATTTGGCCCTCTTCGCGGTCGGTGTGTAGGGCTCCACCCTGTGAACGATCGTAGGTATTGGTGGCTGGTGCATAGACGTAGCTGCTATTGAACAGCGGGCTGCTGATAGTCACGTTGATGGAAGTGGCGGTTGGCACCTCGGCAGCTTTACTATCTTTACGCAGAAAGCCGGTAAATTCAGAAGTAGTGTAGCCCTTGGCAAGATTAAGGGCATCGAGCCGTTCAAACGTGGTGTAGACATTGTGCGGGGCGAACCGGTCACTTGCCCGGTAATAGGCAGCTGAATTAAAGAACTGGTCGATATCGCGGTACGAGCCGTTGCGGACTTCGGCCAAAGCAGCAGCACTGCCACCAATATGAGCCACGCTGGCGTCGAAGGCCGCTAGCCAATCGACGTTATACATACGCAAGCTTCGTACCGGTCCAATTAGCTGCGGCTTTTGCTCTTGGTAAAGTACCAAGAATCGGGTGATACCGCCTTCGGCGATAGCTTCAAATATAACGCCGCTATTTTTAAGGCCTGAATGCGGTCGGGCGTCGGGGCTGTTTTCGATCATGATGGACGTGACCGCTTGTTTGGTGATGGCTTCAGACTCAACTAGGCTTCCAGTGAGCGGTGAAAAGTATTTGATAGGCTCTGGCTCAGGTTCTGGCGCTTGCACGGCTACTTGTGCCGCAGGGGCTGGATCTGGGCGCAGCAAGAAATACAATCCAGTTGCCACGCTGGCAGAAATAACAACCACCAGGACGCTAGCCAGAATGACGGCTTTTTTCTTGTGGGCACGAACCCAGGCGTTCAAGCGCTGTAGGGCGGGCGGTTTTTTAGGGGTGTGTGTGTTCATACGGCTGGCGTTAGTATAGCAAACTGGTTACGCTTTGTAACTCTTCTGGCGCGCGCAGAACTACTTAGCGGCATCGATAGCGTCGTGTAGTCGGCCAATACTACGATCTTTACCGAGTGTTGCCAGCGTTTCGTGTAGGGCTGGGCTGAACGGTGCCCAAGTGATGGCCAGGCGGATAAGACTAAACAAAATACCGGGTTTTTGGCCAGTTGTTTCGAGTAGCTGGTTGAGGCTAGCCTGAACGGCATCGGCATCAAAATCACTTTGTTCAAGGGCCGTAGCCGCGGCCTGTAGCAGCCCGACTTGCTCTTCTCGGCCAAGCTTAGCGAGTTGCTTGTTATCGTCTACCATCTGCCAGTTAGGATTCGGTTCTGTGAAAAAGTAGCTGGTAAGTACGGTTAGATCAGCCATCGTCTTTAGGCGGTCCTGGGCCAGCCCAAGCACGTGCTCCCGGTAGTTTTCGTCGGCGTCAAGGGCGGCTTCTGGCCAAAAAGCCTCTACTCGCTGAGCCAAATCTTGCAAGCTGAGAAGGCGAATATGTTGTCCGTTCATCCACTCTAGCCGCTTTTCGTCAAAACGGGCGCCGCTGTGTTGTACGCGCTCAAGGCTAAATTTCTCGATCAGCTCATCAAGACTAAATAGCTCTTGTTCGGTGCCATCGTTCCAGCCAAGGCTGGCGATAAAGTTGAGCATTGTTTCAGGCAAATAGCCGTTTTTAAGATAGTCGAGCACGTCTTTAGCGCCGTCTCGCTTGCCAAGCTTCTTGGCACCGCTTTCGGCCATAATGTGTGGGACGGTCGCAAATACGGGCCGCTCAATCCCGAGCGCGTCGTAGATATTTAAGTAGTTCGGCATGCTGGAAATAAACTCTTGGCCACGAATAATGTGCGTCACCTTCATCTCGGCATCGTCGACAATGTGGGCAAAATTATAGGTCGGAAAGCCATCTGACTTAATTAGAATGATGTCGTCGATGACTTCGGGGCCGGTTGAAAGCTCGCCCATCACTGCGTCGTGCCAGCTGTAGGCTTTCGGGTCAGACTTTAAGCGAAGTGGCGTTGAGCCGTCCCACGCTGGAGGATTCTCGGGGCGATGATGCCGAAACAAGAAGGCTTTTTTAGCCGCCTTGGCTTGATCGCGGAAGCCATCTAACTCACTTTGAGAATAAGGGTCAGCATACGCTCGGCCGTCGTCGATCAGTTTTTGGGCCCAGGCGTGGTAAGTTGCCAGCCGGTCGCTTTGACGATACGGGCCGTAGTCACCACCAATGTTGGGGCCTTCGTCGTAATGGAGGCCTAATGCGTTAAGAGTGGCAACAATGTGGGCGTCGGAACCCTCCACTTCCCTCTTCTGATCGGTATCTTCTAGCCGCAAAATAAAGTCACCGTTGTATTTGCGGGCTAGCAGCCAAGCAAATAGGGCTGTACGAACACTACCGACGTGCATAAACCCAGTTGGACTAGGTGCAAAACGGGTGCGAATTCGAGGTGTATCAGGGGTGTTCATTGCTGAAAGTATAGCAGGTTTATAAGCTGGTGGCGATACGGCGGATCTGGTCGCCCGACAGCGGTGCGCTCGAGGAAATGGTATACAAAACACCACCATTCACCCAAGTGGCGGTGTCGTCGAATGAATAAATGGTCAGGCCACGTTCTTGGGTGGTGACGTAGTTGTCGCCAGCGGCTGATTTGACAACGTTATCGAGAACGGCTGATGAGTCCCACGAGCTGTTCTGTTGGGCAATCGTATAGCTGCCAGCGCCAGAGTTTGAGGTAAATTCAAGCACAACTGAGCCCTCTTCGAACATGACTGGCTGGGCCAGGCTAAAGCCGTCTGGAACAAACTTAGGATACGAGGCGTCGACACCAGCTCGGGCTGAAGCGATTGCAACCGACACACCTGGGAGGGCGATATAGGTGACAATACCGGCGGTAACAAGAAGAACGACAATCGAGACAGCTATGGTGGTTCGGCGGGTCCAGCTAAGTCGTTTTTTTCCGGGAGCACGTGTGGCTGGTGGCTTACTTGGGGCGGCCAATGCCGCTGAAATTGCATCGTTCTTAACGTCTTTAGCGGTCTTGAGTACGGGCCTAGGGCTAGCCATGTGTGCCCGTTTGGCCATTGGATGATGCTTGGGGGCGATATCGGCCGACATGACTGTTGGCTTCTTGGCGACGGGAGCTGACTTTACTGGGTGGGCGGCGAACTTCTTAATGGTAGAGCTACGAGCAATGTCCATATGCTTGCCCGTTTGCGGTCGTTTGGCAGCAACACCGGGCTTTTTGGTCGACCGTCGGTGAAGTGTCTGTGAACGCTGTGTCGACGCGTGAACCGAAGGTGTGGTGGCCGAAGAACGTGGCGCTGCATGAGTCTTTGGGGTTGGCTTGGGTGCAGAAACAGGAAGTCCAGTGACGCCGTCGTACAGGCGGCCGTTAATGGTAACTGTTTTGTTCGCTTGCATATAAATGTAACCTCGCAGTAAAAGTAATCGCATGCAGTTTTTGTGCACGCATTACCCTCTATAGTAAGATTATCATCGCGCTTATGCAAGTACTGGTTAAAAAATGTATACAAATTGGTATACTAATACGAGTAATGTATAAACGCCCCACTAAACAGCAGCAGCTGCGCCAACGAATTACCATGTTCACCATCATGATTGTATCTATCGTATTATTGGTGACGGCAATCGTATTATCGCTGCTTGGCTACCGGTTGGATGGTGATAACGGCCGGCTAGAACAGGGTGCCCTGGTGCAGTTCGATTCAATTCCAGCCTCAGCCCGAGTATCGATAGACAGTCAGGCGACGACACTTCAAACACCGAATAAACGGTCGGTCATGGCCGGAGTCCACACCTTCATGTTTGAGCGTGACCAATACAGAAGTTGGTCTAAATCACTCGACCTCGTAGCCGGTACCCTCACACGGCTTAATTACGTGCGTCTTGTTCCAAGTACTGTCTCGACTGATGTGATCCGCGAGTATAGCGCAGTCACCGCCATGAAAGCTGCGCCAGATCGCCGAAGCCTATTGGTTCAAACCGATAGCAGCCGCCAGGTATTCCAGAAAGTAGCCATACAGGACCGTGAAGTGCGATCTTCCGACTTGGTGCTCCCGGCCGATCTCTATAGCCAATCAGCAGCTCCTGGCGTCACACACCGTTTTACTCTTGGTGAGTGGGACGAAAGCGGCCGCTACATACTGGTGCAGCACGACTTTAATGAGTCGAATGAATGGCTTGTCGTTGACACTGAAGCAGTCGGTCGCAGCCAAAATGTGAGTCGGCTATTAGGGATCAACTTTAGCGACCTTCAGTTCTCTGGCACGAGTGGCAATGTTTTGTATGGCCTGACCGACGGAATTCTTCGTAAAGTCGACCTTTCCGGCGCGACTATATCGCGGGCACTAGTAAATGGCGTTACCAGCTTTGAGCTCTACGACACGAACGTCGCTACCTATGTAGGGCGCGACCCTGCCTCTGGTGTAACCGTCGCTGGGCTTTACCGTGACGGCGACGACGAGCCGGTTATTTTAGAGCGTGGTGAGACGGCCGAAGCGAGCCTCGCGATCGATACGTCGAGTTATTTCAACGATCAGTACATTGCTATCGCTAAAGATCGCCAAGTAACGGTGTACCGCGGTAATTTTCCAACGTCTTCGCGCGATCTTTCAAGCCTGGAAATAGTTGAGACCATTACAGTTAGTGGTGCCGTCAGTAGCCTCAGTTTCAGCCCCGAGGGAGACTACGTGGTTGCCCAAACAGGTGCTGGCTTTGTTAGCTACGAGGTTGAATACGACCGGCTAAACCGTGTCCGCCTGTCTAGCGATGAGGTCCAAACCCAGACTATGAGATGGCTTGACACGGCCTATTTATGGGCGGTGCTCGACAATAAGCTGATGACCCGCGAGTTTGACGGTAACTATGCTCATAGCCTGATGCCAGCCATGGAAGGCCTAGACGTCTCGCTGAGCCCCAACGGTCGCTTTATGTACGCGATGACCCAAACGCCAACTGGCTACGCCTTACAGCGCGCCACAATGATTCTTGAATAATATTAGTTTCGTCCGAAGAGACGTTCAATAAAGGTCGGTGCGTTACCCGGCATTGGCACATCGGCCTGAGCGGCACCGGCAGCTGGAGCTGCAATGGCCTGTGCTGTGTCAGGGCTTACCTGCTCGGCCGTTACCAGTAAACGGTTCAGAGCAGTACCTAAAGGCGTACAGGTAATCAGCGTTAAGATTGGCTTGTCGGTCGGATAGATCAGCTTGTTAACCTCGTTCGGACGAACCACTTCTGTTCTGGTGATGACGTAGGTGTACCGGATGCCCTCGTAATTGGCGTAGATAGTATCACCAACTTGCATTTTTTCCAGCTGAGCGAAGATAAATTTATAAATACCGGAGTCGAACAGGTCGTTACTGCTGTGGCCGGATAGAACGGTATTGCCTATTTGGCCTGGCTTGCTATTTGCCCCTGGTACCGGAAAGTGAGCCACGCCTTTTTCCATGGCGGCCTGTTGTGATGCATCATCGGTTGCTACGTCGTAGATCACCGGTACATCGACATTGATCTTGGGGATGATAAGTCGGGGCTCCGGGCTGACCGCGACATTGGCGGCTGGATCGATCACGATGTTTTGGATACTGCTGTCACCTGGCACTACGTAGGCCTGGACAGTAGCGATAAACGTTCGGTTATATTGAACGAAGACGAAGAGCAGCACAACCACAATTGAGGCCATTATGGGGATGAAGTGGCGGCTTTTCTTTACTGTTAGGGCCGACGCCTGAACCTTACCGAGCAGCTTCTGGCGTAGGTCGTAGAGGGCTTCGTCGGTGTTCATCTCGGCTGATTCAGGCTGAACTTCTGGCTCTTTGCTATGGCTAAAGTAGCCTGTTTTAGGCGACTCTTTTTGCTGAGTGTAGTACTGCTCGTAGTACTTTTGGTAATACGTTTGCCAAGCACTATGATACGTTTTCCACTGGTCGGCTTCGGGGAGCGGGTGCGCACGGTGGGTCCGGTGATATGGATTGTCGTCTAACTTTTGGGGAGCCGCGGCAACTGGCTGACCGCCGTACAGTGCCCCAAGTTGCCCACGAATCACGTTAGCGGCCGCCTCTTGGTTGGAGGCGTTGGCTGGCTGCTGAGGTACGGCCGGCGAGGCAGCGTTTGGCTGCTCGGGCAGATCTCCACCATGACTGCGTGTATCGGGGTTCATATCTTTTATCCTACTGGATTCTATTGTACAATACATTCGTACTTCCGGCGACTGCCGGATGTCTCACAACTGATGGTTGGGCGAGTGGCGGAATTGGTAGACGCGCTAGACTCAAAATCTGGTTCTCGCAAGAGAGTGGGGGTTCAATTCCCCCCTTGCCCACCAATCAGTGTTGAGATGTAGGGCGGTCTCGCTTATAAAATTCGTACGTCGGTTCTTTCTGGAGGTCTTGTAGAAGCCTACCACTTATATTCTGCACTGCTATTGGGATAAAGTTCTTCCTGCCGCGAGATAGCTCGGCGGCAATTTGCTTAGTACGAAGTTGCGTCATTCTTAAGCCGCGGGACTGTGCTTTGTTGACGTTCTGACCCGCTGCTCCGGGCATCTTGTGGATGGGCGTACGCATCAGGTGGTCCATTGAGACCAACCCCGGCCATGAAACACTGCGGTGCCGCCCACCGCCAATTTCCTGGTCGATACAATTTCCCAAGTCCGTAAAGCCATCTATAAAGGTTATAAAATCTGGGTTATAGCGCTCAAAGACTGCTTTACTGAGATCGTTATCACTGAGGCGCGTTTTTACTTGAATACCTCTTGCCTGCTGAGCGAGCCGGTCAAGCATCAGCAGGTCGGCGTTCTTGACTGAACGGAATGATTCGAACCGCTTCGGCGCTGGTAGAAAAATTAGCCCACGGTTTGGATTTTGCCGACTCACTTCAAGAGCGGCGATGTGTGCGTCAAGCTCGGTTAGCTGTCCGTTGTAAGCACCAACGATGCCATTTCTTATGCCACTTTTTTCTTCAAGCGCCATTTGGCTCTTTCGGGCACGGGCAATATCGGCTGCAATAGTGGCTATCCATGACTGTGACTCGTCGGTGCGTTGATCTGGCGCTGTGTACGCCTGATCAAGGAGCATGTGCCACTGGTTTTCAACACGGGGCGCAACAAGATGGAAGTTGAGTTCCGATAGATAGTCTATATTGTCCGGGTCAGCCAACGTGGCGTCCCTCGCAGCCCGGTATAATGACGGCACTTCATCAAGAGTCCAATCTATGTATTCGTTTAGTATTGCAATTTCAACCGGCGCGTCAAATGGGGCCGAGAATAGGTGCCTCATTACCAGTTTGCCAAAATGATCGCTCCAGTTTCGAGACTCCTCGAACAGATCGTCGAGCTCAGGGTTTACGTGGATAGAGGGCGCTACGTAATTATTGTTTACCCGCGGAGAAAAGTCGCGGTAGCCGTTGCCAAATTCTAGGTAGTTCATTGGCTTTCTACTATAGCACTTTTAGCAAAAAGAGCAATTAAATCACAGAGGTGGCGACGGCTTCGGCTGGCTTAGCTGGGCTCCAGAGCCAGTAGCAGGCAGCCTTTGCCGCTACGCTCCCCCGCCATATGGCCATCGGGTTGCCCCAGGGCATGGTAATTACTTGGCCACCGTGGGCGATAACGAGGACGTCTTTATGTAGAGTCACGAGCGTTGTGGGATAGGTTAGCGTAAACTTATGCACGGCGTCAACCAGATTGGTAAGCTGCATACTAAACGTCAGGACTTTCGGGTAGTAAACCGATTGAAATAATTTTTGTAGTTGGGCGAACGAGGCGATTAGCATGGTGTCGGGACGCTCAATTAGAAGATCGGAGGCGTTTTTGACAAGATCGATTGCATCGCGAGTCACAACAAGCGGCCCTTTATAGCTTGAAACGAATGATTCATACAAAATAGCGGTTTCACTGCTTCGTCCGGCGTCGCCAATCAGCAGCACGCTCTGGGCCCATTCACCGAGCGCATTCATTGCGCCGATCGCGTCTTTGTTAAGGCTCCCCGATGGATTAGTGGGTGCAAAGATGGCGTCGGTAATTTCGCGGGGAATCGTCTTTTTCAGAACGTCGGGCAGCAGCACCCGCGCATCCCCTGCCCCAGTATTTTTTGCGATCGTATAGGCCTCGGCAACTCCGGCAAAGCCAAGCTTATTACCACCAATAATCGCCAGCCGGCCGGCCTGTCCGCGCTGTTCTGGCTTGCTCCACTCGATGTCTGGGTAGAGCGGTGAGTCAGCAGATTGCTTTTTCCAAAAACTATAGTCCATATAGGCTACTTTATCTCGATGCTCACCGGGCAGTGGTCTGAGCCCATTACATTTGGGTGGATGGACGCTGAGGTGATCGTATCTTTCAGGCTGTTACTTGCCAGCCAATAGTCAATCCGCCAGCCAACGTTGCGCGCGCGAGCATTCGCCCAGTGGGTCCACCAAGTGTAGGCTGCTGCTTGATCGGGGTGAAGTGTGCGGAATGTGTCGATAAAACCGGCCTTTTCAAGGTTATCGAAGCCGGCCCGTTCTTCGGCCGTAAAGCCGTGCTTACCAACATTTGGCTTCGGGTTGGCCAAGTCAATCTCTTTGTGGGCTACGTTCAGGTCGCCGCATATAAGAACCGGCTTGGTTTTTTGGAGCTCTGTAATATGTTCTAAAAAGGCTGGGTCCCAGCTTTGGTGGCGCAGTTCCAACCGAGACAAATCATTCTTGGTGTTGGGAGTATACACCGTGACTACCCAAAAATCATCGAATTCGGCTGAAATAACGCGGCCTTCGTTGTTGGGGTCGCCGTAGCCATCGTCGGCCAGTCCGTAAGATGCTGCCAGCTCAAGGCTGAAGCCGTTTATAACTTGCAGCGGTTTTTGTTTCGAAAAGATGGCCGTGCCGCTGTAGCCGGCTTTTTCGGCGCTATTCCAGTATTCGTAATAGCCTGGCAGATCTATTTCTACCTGGCCCGGCTTGGCTTTTGTCTCTTGTAGGCACACAACGTCTGGGTCGTGCTCGGCTATAAACGGTTGAAAAAGGCCTTTATTGATGACCGCGCGGATGCCGTTGACGTTCCATGAGTAGAGTTTCATGTCGTTATTATAATCTGACTTTCGCTTCACGCTGTTGGTCGCGGAGCTTAATCGTTTGACGCTTATCGTAGTTCTTTTTGCCTTTACCCAGGGCGATGACGAGTTTAATATGGCGGCCGCGGGTGGTCAGGCGCAGCGGAATGATCGACATCCCCTCGTGTTTTCGATCGTACAGCTCGTCGATTTGCTTACGGTGCGCTAAGAGCTTTCTAGCAGAGGTATCAACGGTCGTAACGTTGTCGCCTTTAGTGTTCAGCACCAAGCTAAAGCTGGCGTTGTTGAGCCATAACTCGCCGTTTCTGATGGTGACGAATGAGCCCTTCAGCTGTACCCGGCCGTCGCGGGCAGCTCTGGTTTCAACGCCAGTC
>Ga0136561_1000111_pt1 | contig 29357 bp, 23 predicted proteins | sample AntRauMeHopE1498_FD_104641 | JGI IMG/M metagenome (GOLD analysis project Ga0136561, IMG submission 104641) | Saline lake microbial communities from Rauer Islands, Antarctica - Metagenome Hop E1 #498 | ecosystem: Environmental > Aquatic > Non-marine Saline and Alkaline > Saline | place... | reverse complement strand
TGGCACCTAGGGCGATGCTCTGCAGCCCGCATGGTTGCTGGGCTGTGGCTGATGGCGACCGGTGGGATCTGCTGGCCACCCCCCGCGCTGATGGGGGCCGGCGGTTTGCAGCTACGGGGCTAATACCCCGAGAGTCTCTCAGCGACCAATATCCCCTGTAGCAGCGGCAACGCACTTTCTGTACTAAAAAACGCCCCCTATGCAAAAATATGAAAAACAGTGGTACAATCGGTTCAACTCGGGCTGGGTGCAACCCAACTGGCCTACTCGCAATAGGCTGGGGCCGAGGATACTAATCACACGAGAATCGGCCATGCCTAGACTAATCAAAGGACCGTCCAGACGACTGGGACAACTGCGGCCCGCCGACACCATCGCAGGGACGCTATGGACGTCCCCCTTCTTCAGTCAGTTTGAAGTCACACTGGTCAACTGTGTGAATGTAAGCACGGGGGATTCCAAGATATCTATATTCCACGACCCTGATGGATCCACCTACGATGAGGACACGGCTCTTGTCTATGAGTACACCATCGGACCAGGCGACCTCTTCCAGTTCGAGGCGCAGAAGAGTATAGTTGGCTACAAAGCGGGCGAGACCATCGGGGTCCAGTCCTCTGTAGCTAACGCTGTTAACTTCAAGGCGTACGGGCGGGTCAACGACGAAGAGGTCGTGCCATGAGTACTAGACATCTGATTAACCCAGGCGGCAACGGGGCAAAACCGGTTGTTGTGACCGACGACCCTGATAATATTTCCAGAGGCGCGAGAGCACTGGAGAAGACAGAAGAGCTGGCGCATTCAACAGCTGAAACTAACCTGCACCTCTCGGTGCTATCGAACAATACGTTCGCAGAGGCAGACATCAATGATCATCGAAGACGGTAAAGGGAAAAATGGCAGCGCCAGCGTCAGTCAAGCACAACGGCTGAATGTCTCGGCTAAGAGCAACCCTCGGGTCGCGTACGTCTCAAGGGACTCAGGGAAGGCATTCCGTGCCACCTTTTTCGGAGCTGGGGCGGCCGATGACTACATCGCTTACTTGAAGAACGCATCCGCGGTAGACGACCTGTACATCGATGAGATTACTCTCGGTGGGGTCGAGTCGATCCTTTGGAAGATAGCAAAAGTGAACGGTACAGCCGGAGCAGGCGCGGCAGTTACCCCCGTTAACTTGAATTTTAAATCGGGTCTTCCGGCAGCGGCGACCGCCATGAACGGGGACACCCCAATAACTGGCCTAACGGCCGTGGGTCTGGTCGGGATTAAACGATCACGCGCTCTAGAAAGCGCATCGTTCAAGCTAGACAGCGCAGTGATACTGGGCCCAGGCGATGCACTGGCGATTGAGTACGACACTGGCACCTCGGGTGTCTACGACGCCGACATATTGTTCCATTATGAGGCCCCAACAACGTAGGGCGACTGCTGATATAATCAATGCGTACGCCACCGGATTCGACAGGTTTGAATGATGGGACAGAAACTAATCAATGATCCACTAGAGTTCGAGCTACTCGCTGATGCTTACTTTCAGGAGTGCTTGACGCCTATACCACCCAGACCTCTCACTCTCCCAGGTCTGGCGTACGCGCTCGGGTTCTCAGGCACACGGACATTGCTACACTACCGAAACGACGACACTCACGAAGAGTTCCATGATGTGGCCAACAGGGCATGTCTTCGCGTGGAGCAGTTCACCGCAGAGCAATTATTCAATAAGGGCGTGAACGTCGCCGGCCCAGTGTTCTCACTAAAGAACCAAGGCTGGAGAGACAAGCCGGAAGGCGAGTCCGAGACAATCATCGTCAAGATTGAAGGGGCCGCGGCCCGACTGTAATGACACTGGCCCCCACGACCAAACCTAAAAAATTCAAACTGACCACTCAGCAAGACTCGGCGGTTGAGGCCTTAGGGGCTGACGCTGCCGACTTCGGGCTGGGCGGCGGTTCTAGATCCGGCAAGACGTTCCTCCTGGCATACGCTGTGGCGACCAGAGCACTTAGGGTTGGTAACAGTCGTCACGCGGTGCTCCGGTTCCGGCAGAACGCGATCATCAAAGCCGTCGTGCGAGACACGTTCCCGAAAATGATGGAGCTCTGCTACCCAGGAATGTACAACGAGAAGAACCTCAACAAGACAGACTGGTTCTACAAATTCCACAATGGATCCGAGATATGGTTCGGGGGCCTAGACGACAAGGACCGAGTCGAGAATATCCTCGGTAACGAATACGCGACCATCTACTTCAATGAGTGCTCTCAGATACCGTGGCAGTCAGTCAAACTGGCCCTCACACGTCTAGCACAGGTGTGCCCTGGCCTTGCGCTCAAGTCGTACTACGATTTTAACCCCCCATCGAAGCGTCACTGGACGTACAAATACTTCGTCGAGAAGAAGAGCCCAGACACCAATAAGTACCTGATATCACCAAACAACGTCGGGTTTATGTTCATGAACCCCATGGACAACCAAGAGAACCTGGATCCCAAGTACCTTGAGCGCCTTAACGAGATGCCCGAGAAAGAGCGGAAGCGTTTCTTTCTGGGCCAGTTCGCCGATGAGGACAACGACTCCCTCTGGAACGACGAGCTCATCGATGCGACCCGATGCACCGGTGGCAAAGGCGACGAGCTCCCAGACCTGGTCAGGATCACAGTCAATGTGGATCCATCAGGCTGTTCAGACGATGACCCAGATAGCAGGTCGGACGAGATTGGCATCACTGTGACCGGACTGGGCACGGACGGCAGGGGGTACCTGCTCGAAGACCTATCTGGAAAGTATGGTCCGAGCACGTGGAGCAAGATCGTCGGAGACGCATTCAAGCGTTGGATGGCAGACTGCGTGGTCGGCGAGTCCAACTACGGCGGGGCAATGGTTAAACACACCATCGAGGCCGGCAACGACTCGGGCGAGAACATACCGGTCAAGCTGGTCCACGCCACCCGAGGTAAGACCGTCAGGGCAGAGCCTATAGCGACATTGCAGCAACGTGGTAAGATCCGGTTCTACGGGTACTACCCAGAGATCGAGGAGCAGCTTTGCAGCTTCTACCCAGACGGATACAAGGGGCTGAAATCCCCAGACCGTGCGGACTCAGCTATCTGGGGGTTCACTGAACTGTTCCCAGGTATGACCAAAGACGAGAGCAGTCAGGTCTGGGTACCACCTAAAGTGGTAGCAAACCAAAACCAAGCCAGTAACTACGGCCACAGGGGGACCCCTGGCCTACCACCAAGAGGAAGACCATAATGCCGAAGAAAAGAGCGAGAGAAGAAGACGGGCAGTTCAAAGGTGACGACCCATCAACACCAGTGGTCAACGAGGCGTTCGAGCCCAGCAACCTGCTAGTGACTCGAATCGCCAAGATGTGCCACGCCGTGAACACTGCGTACCAAGAGTTGCTCGGTGAGAAGACTCAACCGGACTGGGACGACGCCGACCCAGGCATTCGATCCTCAGCCATTGCAGGAGTGCAGTACGCACTGGCTAACCCTAACGTAAAACCTGAGGACAGCCACAAGAAATGGCTCAAGTCTAAGGAGGCGCAGGGGTGGAAGCACGGGCCTGTGAAAGACTCAGTGAAGAAAACCCACCCGTGCATGGTCCCGTACAAAGAGCTCCCATCGGAGCAGCAGACCAAAGACAAGCTGTTCCTAGCCACAGTCCGTAGCCTCTCGTAGGCTACCCACGCGCTGGGGACCGTGATATCCTAGATCAATAGACACCGAGGGCGCATGCCATGAGTAATATGTTTAAACAGCCAAAAGCTCCGATGGCCACCGTTGTACAGCCGGCGGCTGCCGCGCCTACAGAGGCAGACATTGCGAAGGAAGCCGCAACAATAGAGCGCAATAAAGCCAAAAAAGGCAAGCGCAAAACAAGCACCGCCAGCACAGTCCTATCAGGTGCGGGTAACACCTTAGGTTAACAACATGCCGAAGCTAACCGCTGAAGATATCTGCCAACGCGCAGGTAATATGTTCAAGTCACAGAGTGTGGCTGTATCGCTATGGCAGACACTCGCAGATAACTTCTACCCAGAGAGGGCGGACTTCCTGTTGACCAGAAACATGACGGGGCTGGAGATGGCCAACAACACGGTTGACTCCTTTCCTATCTTGGCCCGCAGAGACCTAGGCAACTCGTTCCACGCTATGTTGCGGGACGCGAGATGGTTTGAAATCACAGCTGGAGCCGACACAGAGGCTGACCGAGAGGGCAAACTGTGGCTAGAGTGGGCGACCAATCGCCAGTACAAAATCATGCAAGACAGATCCTCTAACTTTGAGCGAGCTGTCAAGATAGGCGACCACGACTTTGCCACGTTCGGCAACGCGGTACTATCCCTCGAACCAAACAAAACTAGAACAGGTGTGATCTACAGGCCTTGGCACCTACGCGATTGCGCGTGGGAAGAGAACGAGTCTGGCCAGGTGGAGACAGTCGTCCGTAAATGGGACCCGACCCTGCACCAACTTGTGCGAATTTTTGGCGAAAAGGCGTTAACTCCGGCTCTCCGAGAGAAATACAACAAGAATCCTTTCTGTACTACCCGTGTGTACCACATGACGATTCCGTCCGACTTGTCGGGTGACGAGGAAATGACTCGGTATAAGAACTGCTCATACTTCGTTCTCGAAAGTGAGAAGACGATGCTCGAGTACAAAGGCATAAATTACGCTTACTACATCGTCCCCAGATTCCAAACGATTGCCGGATCCCCTTACGGGTACAGCCCAGCCACGATGGCTGCTCTACCTGACGCGAGGACATTGCAGTCTATGACGTTCACACTTCTCGAAGCGGGTGAGCGGTATGCCAGACCTCCGATGGTGGCGACGTCTAAAGTGATCACCGGCGTGGTGGATCTATCCCCTAACGGTATAACCTGGGTGGACAACGAATATGACGAGAGACTGGGGCAAGCCCTAAGATCCCTTGACCAGAACAAAGGCGGCTACCCGATTGGGGCGGCTGAGCGGAACAGGGTATACGAGACTCTGCAGAAGTCCTTTTATCTAGACACTTTGAGTCTGCCTCTGGGCGACAAAGAGATGACTGCGTACGAAGTACAAGAGCGAATGAAGCAGTACAGACGCACTAACTTGCCATTGTTCGCCCCTATGGAGCGAGACTATAACGGCCAGATATGCGAAGCCACGTTTGATCTGATGTTGATGATGGGCCAGTTAGGATCCCCACAAGACATACCCAAGTCACTTGGAACAGACGTAGAATTTAAATACGTGTCCCCACTCACGAGCGATGAAGAAGAAGAAAAGATGAATCAGTTTGCTAGGATCCGGCAGGAACTTGCCGAGGCCGCGCAGCTGGACGCAGGAGTACTAGACAACTTTGACTTTGATGAGGCCATACGTGACTCCATCCAAGGTGTGGACGCCCCAGTGAACTGGACGCGGCCGTACGACGAAGTCACTCAAGTACGAGAAGCTAGACTCGCACAGCAAGCTGCGGCAGCAGCGGCCGAGATGGGGGCACCACAACAAGGTGCCGCATGAATTTAGAAACCGAATGTTTTAAAGTCGAGAGCCTGTCAGCGCAAGAGATCATTGCCTTTCAGTCCCTCGAAACCGGAGAGGCGGATGCCCACCAGCAGCGTCTGGCGCTGTCTGTTCTCCTAAAGAAAATGTGCAGAACGTACGACACCCACTTCCTCCCAGGCCAGCCCGACGGATCAGCGTTCTTGAGTGGCCGAGGGTTCGTAGGGCAGCAGGTGTTGAAGTGCATGAGACTGGACCCCAGGGCCCTTAAACAACTAAGAGAGGAAGAAGAAAATGGCTGATGAAATAACCCCACCAAGTACACCAGCAGAAGAGACTCCACCAACAGACCAGCCAGCGGGTGGCACTCCCCCAACGGACCAGCCAGCGGAGTCGTGGTTCCAAACACTCCCTGAGACGTGGCGCGAAGATCTAGCCGGTGAAGACGAAGGCCGTCTTAACCAGCTTAAACGTGTGCCCGACCTACCCACATTCGCTAAGAATTATTTTGAAGCGCAGGATTCTCTGCGCACCAGACAAGAGTCGGCAGGTCTCCCAGAGAATCCCACCGACGAGCAGCTGGCCGAGTACCGAACTAAAATCGGTGTCCCTGAGACAGCGGACAAGTATGAGCTGGGCGAAGGACTGGTCCTAAGCGACGAGGACAGGAAAGAACTTGCTCCGGTCTTTGAGATCATGCACGCGAATAACATCCCACACTCTGCAGCTGCGGACCTTGTGGACACCTACACCAAGCTCGAGAACCAGCGGACAGAGCGGATGGCCAGCCAAGATGTGCTCGACTCTCAGGCTGCGATCAAGCAGCTCAAGGAGCAATGGGGGCCGGACTACGAGACGAACCGCAGCATCACTGTGGCCAACCTAGCCGCTCACCTCCCAGAGGAAGCGATGGAAAGTTTCATGGGTGCCAGACTAGCCAATGGTAAAGCTCTATTCAACGACCCAGGCGTGGTCGAAGCATTCGCTCAGATGGCTAGGGTCATCAACCCAGCTGCCACACTGGTTCCGTCTGGATCCAACCCTGTCCAGTCGCTAGAGGCTCGTCAAGCTGAGCTCACTGATAAGATGGGCACCCCTGAGTGGTACAAAGACAAGGCCGCTCAGAAAGAGTTCTTGGACAACGAGACAGCCCTAGAGCAGTTAAGGTCTAGACAGAAGTAACAAAGCGGGACTATACTAAGGGCCACAACTCAAAGTAGACCCCTGATTCAAGTCTTACAGCCCCAGTGGATCTTAGCGGATCCGCTGGCCAACCTGACACAAGACGAGAGGACGGCCAACTCGAACCGACGTTGATAATGTAACTTAATTGTTAATGTTTATTATCATACTTAGGAGATACTGAAATGCCTGATACAGCTTTTCAAACCATGTATCGCCAGGAGATGATCCAAGGATTCGAGAAGCGCCAGTCGCTTGTCCGTAAGACCACTGTCACTAGCGCCGATATCAACGGCAATCAGGCAGTATTCCTTGTAGCAGACTCTGGTGGTGCAACAGCAGTAAGCCGAGGCGTAGACGGAGACCTTCCAACACGTCCGGATAACCTGAACCAGTACACCGCAACCTTGCAAGAATGGCATGATGTTCCTGAGCGCACGCGCTTCAACATCTATGCGTCTCAAGGTGACGGCCGTAGACTCATGCAAGAGACTTGTATGAATGTCATCAATCGTAAGATCGATGAAGACATCCACAACGCTCTTGGACTAGCGACTGTTACTTGGGGCACAGCAGCTCCGGCTACTATCCCGCTAATATCTAAAGCTAAGACCAAGTTAGGCAATGCCTTCGCTGATATGGACGCGCCAATGTATGCGCTGATTACTCCAGCGTTCCATGCGTACTTGATGTCTTTCCCTCAGTTCACTTCCGCTGATTACGTCCAGATGCCTGGTTGGGACAGTGTCCCTAAAGACAAGGCGTTCAGCTGGTATGGCGTGAACTGGATCGTGGATCCCGCACTTCCAGGAGCTGGAACTAATAGCGCGACTTGCTTCATGTACTCCATGAACGCAATCGGTCACGCATGCGACACGACCAACCTAAACACGGCAGTAGGCTACGATGACAAGAACGACAAGTCATGGGCCCGTTGCTCAACATTCATGGGCAGCAAGCTGCTACAGAACAGTGGTGTAGTGAAAATGCTACATGACGATTCTGCGTTCTCATAAGGAGTAGGTGAACCTAATGGCATATTCTACTAGCACAGCCCCAGGCTTAATCGCCCAGAAGAATGGATCAAACGGCCGAGCCGTATGGTCTTATGTTTCTGAGGACAGCATTGCGGTCGTCGGTGTAGCCGGCTACTTCTCCAATGGTGATGACCTCGGTATGAAAGTTGGTGACGTGATTTACGTTACCAACAGCACTACCGGCGGAACCACAATGTCGTTTGTATCTGCAGTTACAACCGGTGGTGCCGCAAGCATCTCTGGCGGTTCGCAGAACCTTGGCACAGCCGGCGCGGCCGTCGTTACACCTGGTATCCAGACTGTGACGATCAGCCAAGCCACGCAGGTGACAGCTACTATTGCAGAAGCTGGGCTACATGCGGGCCTATTCACAGTCGAACAGACTGGATCAGGCACGGCCGGTCACACGCTGACTTTAACTTCCGGCACGTTTGACGGTACTAATAACACCGCCACTCTTAACGCCGTAAACGAGAAGTTGGTAGTGCTCTTTGATGACGCCGGTAACGGCACCATCATAGTGAACACTGGTGCAGTTGCTTTAAGCTCAGTTTAAAGTAACCCAGTGAGCAAGACCCCTTGAGAAAGCCTCTGCTGCCAAAACGCGGCAGGGGCTTTTTTTATAACCCCACGAAATAATAGGAGGCCGAAATGGCTGACACAGAAGAGAAGAAAACGCGAGAACTCATCCCAGTTAAACCTGGGGAATTTGGACTGGCCGTCCACCACTACCGTACATTCCACGCCACTATCCCAGCGGGTATGGGCAAGAAGGACTTGGTCAAGGCCGAGATGTGGGATCACGTGGCCAGCCAGTTGCAAATGTACAACGAGATACGAGCTATCGCTGAGGACGGAGCATGGGTGGCGCACTTGATAGTCACGTTCAGGCACGCCAACAAAGCGATGGTAGAAATAATAAACTTCACCGAGCTAGAGAAAGTCAGCTACGAAGAGCGGGCCGGACTGGGTAAGTTTGAAGTCAAGCAGCGCGGTGTGAAAAAGTGGTGTATTATCGACAACACTGACGGCACAGTCGTGCAAGAGCTGATCCCGACACAGGGGGAGGCGTACAAGAAGCTAGACGAACATCTAGCTGTTCTCAATAGATAGGTAAACTATGGCCGCCTCCAAGCTACTGATATACAACAACGCTCTCCAAATACTAGGCGAGCGAAGGTTATCAAACCCTACGGAGGATCGAGAACCTCGGTACGTGCTCGACCAGGCGTACGAGCTCGACCTTGTGGAGCACTGCTTGGAGGTGGCTAAACCTAGATTCTCCGTGAATAGTGCCAAGCTGGCCAGTCCAGCAGCCAGCACCGTCCACGGCCTAGACAGCGTGTATAGCCTTCCGTCAGACTACATCTCCACCCTCGGGGAAGCAGGTCTGCACGGCTCTAATGGGTCTTTCTTCTCTGACGAAGATTTCCAGAACCCAGTAGACCGATACATCATCGAGAACCGGACAGTCGCCACTGATGTGGCAACGAACCTCTGGATCCGGTACATCTCAAAATCCCGACCGCTCTCTTCTTGGACGCCTACGTTCGCCAGACTTGTTTCGGCGTACTTAGCCAGAGAGACCGCCAGTCGGTTAAACCCTAGCCGGATCGAGATAGCTGAGGCCGCGTATCAATCTGCGCTGGCCAAGTGCATCGAGCTTGAGGGCGTCAAAGAAAATGACGTGATTCCTCAGGCACCGGCCGCGAGCTTGTCGGCGGACCAGCTGACAATCTACAATCAGGCTGCCGCAGCGTTAGGCCGACCTGAGTTTAGAAGCGTGAACAACGGGTCCAGCCTACGACTGGCAATGGATTCGATCTATACCATCGCGGTCGAAGCCAGCTTGGAAGAGGTCAAGCCTCGGTTTGCGGTCCTTAGTGCGAGGCTAGGGACGCCAGCTACCAGCTCAGTCCACGGTTTAGACAGCGTGTATACGCTTCCCTCCGACTATTTATCCACTCTGGGTGACCAAGGCGTGCACGGGGCCAACGGTTCTTTCTTCTCTGACGAAGATTTCCAGAACCCAGTAGACCGATACGTCATAGAAGCCCGAACGGTGGCGACAGATATCCCAACTAATTTGTGGATCCGGTATATATCCAACGATGTGGCTGAGTCCGTTTGGACCCCATCATTCCGAGAAGTAGTATCTCTGCGTATCGCGCTGCTTATTGCTAAGCGGTTCTCCCCAGAAGGAGAGGCCGGCATAGCCGAGATGGTTACCGTTGCGACAGAGAAGTCTATCCAACGTGAAGGCATTAAAGAGAATGCACCTCTGCCGCAGGCACCGGCCGCAAGCCTGTCAGCCGAGCAGCTGCAGATATACAACTCCGCAGCAGCTATGCTGGCCCAGCCAGAGTTTAGGCACGGGGACGATGGATCCGCACTTAGGCTGGCAATGGATTCAGTGTACGCACTGGCCGAGGATGACCTTCTCGAGACCATCAAACCGAAGTTTGCCACTCGGGTCGTATCTCTAACCGGCGGCAGCCCTTCGGCTATCCACGGGTACGACAATGTGTTCGACCTGCCCGCGGATTTTAAGAACATCTGCGAGCTGTGGTCAGACGAGAACCTAGAAGTTCCTATCACTCGGTACTTTCTAGAAGATGACAAGATCGCTATCGACGGCTACGCCACCGCGTATATCCGGTACATCATCGGAACGACTGCTGAGTCCGCGTGGTCCCCGTTATTTAAGAAAGCCATGTCGGCCTACATCGCCAACGAGCTGGCGTATCGGTACGTCGAGAGGCTTCCTGCCCAAAACATAGCTGAGGCTCTTAAAGAGCGCGTGGGACTGGCGGTCCAAGTAGATGGCGCTAAAGAACCATCGATGCGACCAATATCCGGCACACGGACACTGGACGACACCTACCGAGCTTTGTACAACAAGGCCCTGCAGATGCTGAGGCTTCCCCAGTTGGTGTCCAACACTGACGAATCTGAGCGCAAAGTTGCTCTGGATTACGCCCTTGACAACAAGGCCGTGGAGACCGTGTTCGAGCTGATATCTTGGGGGTTCTTGTACAAGACCGCGGAACTGGCACCAGATGGAGCCGAGACCCCGACAGTGGGGTTCGATTACTCGTACGCTGTGCCAGCCGATATGATTCGCATCGACAAGTTGTCTGCTGATGAGTACTTCCGATACCCAGTCAACTACGCGAGAGAGGGCGGGTACTTCGAGACTGACGCCACAACTCTGTACATCCGGTATCTATCAAACGAGCAAACGACAACGCCGAGTACTTGGCCCACTTACATTTACAACCTAGTGGCAGCTGAGCTGGCCAGAGCTTGTGCGCACCTCCCGAACGCAGATATGAAGAATGCCGAGTTTAAGTACCAAGAATACAAAGGAGAGGCGTTCAGCACCGATGCCCAGCGCAACCCACCTCAAGTCATTGCCGAGGGGAGCTGGACAAGGGCCAGAAGCACGTGGCCGACCAGACGATATCAGAGGCCATAGAGAATGAGCCGCACCTATACTAATAAATTCAACCGTGGTGAAGTCGATGAAGGCGTCATGGCCCGCGACGACATCGAGCGCGTAAACAACTCTGCGACTCTGGTGGACAACTGGATGCCTGCCCGTGTTGGTACGATGCGCACTCGGCCTGGGACCGAGTTCTTGGGCACAGCCAAAGTGAACGGAGCGCACTTCTTAATGCCATTCGTAGATGATGGCACGGTCCCTACGATCCTAGAGTTCTCTCAGTCCACAGCTAATCCAAGTGTGGAGTCTGTCCGGTTCTGGATCAATGGGATATTAGCTCAGGTGACAGCCACGACGGACACTATCACCAACGGTGCTTTTGCCTCAAACATAACCGGCTGGACCGATGCGTCAACTGGATCCGGAGCGGAAGGAATAGCTCACGAGCCAACCACCCAGAGGATGCTTATTCAGGGCGGGCCAGGTGATGGGGACTGGGGAAGAGCCTATCAGACCCTTACCTGCTCAGCAGGCGAGAGGACACTAAGGATAGAAGTATCCGAGTCCCCCATACTTTGCCAGCTCGGCACAGGCGGAGCCCTTACGTCGGACATATTCGAGGGGTACTTAGGGTTTGGGGTGCACCTCCTCACTTGGACTTCTGACGGATCCGACACCACTCTCACTCTTTCTAACTTCGCGGGGTACGCCGCGTTTGTAGACAACATCGCGTATGACGGGGTGGGTGAGTTAACTCTTACCGGCAATATGGCCACAGATACTACAACCACCGCGATCACCTTAGACACCTTGCGGTACACCCAGATCAACGACGTGATGTTCATAGTCGACGGTGGGTACGAGATAAACGGGTTCAGCTGGCCCTTCTGGATTATAAAAAGACTAGGGCAGAAGTCCTGGTCCTTTGAGCTGCCAGATATAACAGATGGGCCATTCGGCAATATCAATGTGACCTCCACTACTCTGGCGCCGTCAGCTGTGAATGGGAACATCACACTGACTGCCAGCTCCGCCATATTTGACACTACTAAATCAGTGCTGAAAACATACCAGCTGCTACACGGGGATGTTTATGGGAAGGCGCAAGTCATGTCCGTGGTCTCTCCGACGGTGGCTAATGCCCGAGTGCTTGAGTCTTTCGGTGGGACCGGTGCAGTCAAAGAGTGGTGGGAAGGATTATTCGCGCCGTACCTACCATCCCCTACAGCTGTTGAGGTGTACGAAGGCCGGCTCTGGCTGGCTGGTGGAGCTAGGCTGTACGGATCTGTCTCAGACCTTTACACGTCGTTTGATGAGCTCCTAGAGGGCAACTCCGCATCTATTGTTAAGACCATAGGCTTTGGGCCTGTTCAAGACGTAGCGTGGCTCCTAGGCGGCGACGTGCTGCTGTTGGGCCTTAGCTCAGAAGAGGTGCAGGTGAAGTCCAATGGTGATTTCAACCCGCTGAACGCAAACAACGCGAACGTCAAGCGAGGAACCAACAAGGGGTCCGCTGAGGTCCGTCCGGCTGTCGTGGATCAGATTGTTTATTTTGTTAACCGCAGCCTGCTTAAACTATTTGCACTCAGCGGCCTGAAGGGTGAGCAGATATCTGCTAACGACACTACAATCCTACACCCAGACATCTGCGCCCCAGGCATAAAGAAGTTAATCTACTCGAGCGAGCCAGAGCCGAGGATGTACTGCTTGCTGACTAACGGTGAGCTACGAGTCCTACTGTTTGATAATGTTGAAGATGTGACCGCGTGGTCTAGGATAACCCTAGGCGGGGGCGGGACCGTGGAGGATATAACATCAGCTCCGACTGCTGCTGAGGATGAGATATATATGGTGGTGGAGCGGGACGGCGTCCGGTACATAGAGCGCCTCGCTAAGTTTTCTCAAAGCCGCGGAGAGACCGACTCTAGGCACTACGACTCACACGTGTACAAACGCTCCCCTGGGGGGACTTTCGACGGTCTAGACCACCTAGAGGGGCTGGACGTCTACGTCTGGGCCGATGGGGTGGAGAAAGGAGCCGCAACAGTTTCGAGCGGCCAGATCACATTAGCTTCATCCGGATGGACCGATGTCGTGGTGGGGCTTCGCCCGACTGCCACATGGACCAGCAACAGGCTGAGCCGGTATGTAGAAAAAACGGTCCTCAATTACCGCAAGCGGGTAGTCCAGATAGGGCTAGTCATGCGGTCCGTCGCGCTTAGGAATTTACTGTACGGGTCAGACGTGAACCGGCTGCAACCGATGCCAGACATCGACGAGGGCCGACCAAGGGCACCTACCACTGAGCCAGAGCCTACTATCGTGGGGAGTCTCACGGGTGGTTTAACGATCAATGGCATGGAGCAGTACGACGGGCCAGGTTCTTACCTTCTCTGCGCCACCAATTCGACCGCGTTCACCGACGAGTCTCGCCGGCAACAAGCTGCAGTGAACGTGGGCGGGCCAATATCCAGCGGCGGCGTGAACTGGGTAGTGGGCGGCAACACCGACTCGAACGGTAATATGCAAAATTTAATTCAAGTGAATCCCAGCGTCGCATCGGTCACTGCTTTTGACTTCGACGACATGCCAGGGGGCGGTGCGGGGTACCCCTCGCTGGCATACGACAACGTGGTTGATGAGTACCTGTACGCCTACACCAACCTCACTCCTAACTTCACCAGGTACGACATCGGCGCGGGGACTTGGTCTACCTTAGCCAATGCCCCTACTACCGGTATTTTCAAGTCCGACATACAAACCTATAACGGTAAAGTTTACCTGTACGGGGCTCAGCAAAGCACGAGCACGGGAGGGTTCTATGCGTACGATATCGCCACGGACACGTGGTCCACGTTAACTCCCGTATCACCCCCTACGCTCAAGCGTTCCCCCTCAACGGCACTGCCGAAGACTGGCGCCGGCGCAGGTAAATTTTACATGTTAGAGGGAGCGGACATGGTTACTAACCAAGTCATCCTGTCATTCTTTGAGTATAACATCGGGACTAACACGTGGAGCGCGTTAAGCACTGCGGGGCTATCCCGAAGCGCACTCCGGAGCATGGTGGCACCTGGTAATGGGAAGCTGTACACATTTGGGGGGACGGTACCCCAGTTCGGGTTTTTCCCACAGCGGACGCTCAACGAGTACGACATCGCTACCAACACGTGGTCAACGCTGACGGACCTATCTGACTACACCGACACCACAGTTCCATTCAACAGGTCGGAGTCAGCGGTCTGGACAGACGGCGAGAGTATTTTTGTAAAGACAGGATCTCTCGATCAGACGACTGGAGTATCCCCAGCTCCACCGTTCGCGGTCAAAGACCTGTGGGTGTACGACATCGCAGGGGACACATGGACCCAGACCAACGAGGCCGACAACGAGATATCATCGGGAGGAGGGCCGGCTCAGATTATAGACGTGACCTCCCCTAGCGCGATGTTCGTCGCGGGTTCCACCGCTCTCCTCGCGACAGGAACATCCGGAGACCATCTCTTCTCATACCGGTGCAAGCAGGACAGCTCGTTCGCTTTTTTCCTCACTAGGACCAGCACAGTGGCTACGGTGAAGAGGGGCATCGCGGCAGTGGATATCACTGACATCACCTCACCTGTGCAGGTGGACTACCTAGAGGGCGCCAGTGCTGGCATACCCGACGTGCCCGTACCAAGAGGGATGTGGATAGACTCCCCTTTTCTATACACGGTCGGGCACGCCCTCGCAGGCTCTGTGTCCGCTATAAACATCAGCGACCCCGCGTCACTAGCGGTCGAGTCCAGCTTGGCGCTAGTGACAACAGGTGACCCTGTGGCGCCAGAGATGATTGGGTCAAGAGGGCAGTACTTGTATATCGCGTGGGAAGAGCGGGTCCATATCGTGGACAAGAGCAACCCAGCTGATATGGATGTTACTGTCTTCGGGACTGGGCTAGGTGCGGCCGAGTACTGCCTTGTGGACGGATCCAACATGTTTGTTCTGGATCCCACTGCAGGGACTTTGAATATCTACAGTCTAGCGGACGACGCCTTGGTTCCGACACTTCTCGGGTCAGTCACTGCGACAAAGCTGCAGGGAATGAGGGACATGTCTGCGTATGCGCCGTACTTGTGGTTCGCGGGTGGCACAACAGGGTGCGTTGTTTCGTACACCTCTATCGATACACCAACAGTCCTTGCGGAGTACACTGGGTTTGCGGGCCTTCAGGCGATTCGGACTTTCTCGGCCAACCAAGTGTTCGCCGGATCTAATACTGATCCAGATGGTTTTCTATATGTCGCTGACCAAAGGTCGTGGCAGCTGGTAGACTATGATGAAATGTCATTTGAGTTTGATGGGACGTACGACACGGACTCGCGGGTGACGGTGCAAACAACTGGGCCAGCCACAATGCTGGCAATAACATACGAGGTAGAGGACATTGATGATCCGACCGATGGAAGCGGAAGACCTAACTAACCTGGATCTCAATTCGTTTGGTAAAAGCATTAGAGCTGTGGTCGCCGAAGTGGGAGGCAAGGCAGTGGCGGTAGCGGGGGTAATTCACACGAGTCCCCCGTATGCGTTCGCCAACCTTACTCCAGCCATGCGGGACCACCCGAGAGACATCATGCGAGTGATTAAATCTTTCGACGCATTCTTGCAGCAGCACTACGAAGTGGTGTACGCCGTGGCCGACCCAGAAGAGAATAATGCGCCCAGAGTGTTGCGCAAGATAGGTTTCGAGTACTATATGACAACTATTCAAGGGGACATCTACCGATGGCAACAGCAGCCATACCATTAGCCTCAACGGCTTTCAGCGTCCTTGGAAAAGTCCAAGAGGGAAAGTCAGCTAGGAAACAAGGCGAGTCCGTCAATGCGCAGCAGCGGGAGAATGCCCGTCGAAAGCGGCAAGAAGGCAAACGACAAGCTGAAGAGATCGAACGACAGACCGCGAGGATGATGTCTGATACCGAGGCCATACAGGCCGGATCCGGATTCTCGGGGAGTGACGGTGCTGCGGCTAGACAAATAGCGCGACAAGGGGGTGTGGGCAAGTACAACGAGCTCGCCGCTCTATACGAGACTGACCAGCAGGCCATCGACATGGAGCGCCAAGGCGCTGCAGCTAAAGCACAAGGTAGAGCCCAGCAGCGTGGGGCGTACATGGGTGCGGCCGCGACTGCGTTGGGAGGCATCGCCAGTTTCAATAAGGATGGTGGGTTCAGCCAGTTCAAGAACAAGAACCCAGGCAAGATACTGGAGTCTACACCGTCGTGGTCGAGAGCCGTGCCGTTCACCCGCTCATTCGCAGCTACGCCGCGAGGCAGTAGCATCATGCGGAGGCCCATCTAATGCCTCAATTACCTAGAGCTACCGACATAAACCGGACTGTGGTCAACGACCAGCAGAGCATTGCTGTTGTCGATGATCGAGCCATAGGCCGAGGCATGCAGGAGGTCGGGGCCACTGTGGGTGCTATCGGGGCTGATATAAAAGACCGCCGGACTAAGTACGAAATGTCCCAGGCCAGAGCTGAGTTTCTAACAGCCAAAGCCAAAGAGGACAATGCTTACGACGGTGACGAAGACTACGCTTCGATGGGCGAACGGTACTCCAACAATTTGGGGACCAGCCTTACCGAAGCCGCATCGATGATAACGGATCCTATGGCCCGTCAGATGTTTGAAGACGAGGCCAGAGTGACGTTCACTCAGGGCCAAGAGCGCATCTCTAACTTCGCCAGAACAGTGGAGCGAGACTACCAGCGCGGGTACGTCTCAGAACGACTGGACAGCATTCGGGAGGCCGGCCTGACTGGCAGCCTGATAGATGCGCAGAACGCCGCCAACGATCTCATAGACAGCTCAGTGGGGATGGACTGGCTAGATTCTGAGGAAGCTGAGCGCCTGAAAATATCATGGCGCAACGATGCGGCCACAGCAAAGCTGGAGATGATGCCACCTGAGCAGCGTGTGGACGCGCTCAACGAGGACTGGGCTAAATTCCTACCCAGCGATGCTAGAGCTAAAATACTACGAGTGGCGGAGGAGCAGACTCTGCAAGGTAAAGCTGTGCGCAACGTACAGTCCCTCGACGGCATGTCGCCTGAGGAGGGCTGGGATTGGATACAAAAGAACGTGACCGACCCGCAGGAGATGATCGCTACCGAGTCTAGGTTCGAGGTTAAGATGGCCAGAGACAAGAAAATAGTGGATGCCCAGCAAGAGGAGTACCACCAGACCTACTTCAACGGCATCCGGCTAGATGGCGGCTCCGTGCAAGACATCCCACCCGACATTCTTAAGCAGATGGATCCCAGTATTGTTAACAACATGAAAGAGGCGGAGCGCAACTACGCTCTCGATCAGAACCCTAAGACACCTAGGCTGGTGGAAGAGAACCTGCAGTGGCTGTACGCAAACTCCACTCCTCGGGAGCTTAGGCGATACTTTCATGAGATATCGTCTCAGTTAAGTGACGAGGACTTTGGTATGTGGAACCAGTCGTCACTGGAGTCCAACGACGCGCTAGAGAATGACCCCATATTTACAGGCACTCAAATGATTCAAGATAAGGTACGGGAAGTGACTATGGGAGATAACGACCCTGAACTATTGTCGCAGTACCGGCGCAAGTTTGAGCGGTATGTCTATGACTTCAGGGCCATCAACGGGAGAGACCCGACCGGCCCCGAACAAGGTGACGCTATCAACGAGATATTCTTGTTCGTCCCGACTAAAGAGAAAATAATCGGCACGGAACCTAAAGCATTTAAACTGTGGGATAGCATGAGCCCAACCGAACAGGGGGAAGCTCGAAGCTACCTGCAGAGCATAGATCCACCAGCGTACGAGAAAGCCGAGTCCGAAGCTAGGGCGAATGGGCGAGGTATGGATGGGAGGTATATTGTTGAGCTGTTCTCTGAGTACTCAGATGCCGAGGATTTCACACCCTAATGCCATTAACTCCAGAAGAACGGGCCGAAGCCAGAAAGTGGAAAGACGAGCGCAGAAAGCGGCAGCTCACCACGTCGATAGGTCTCGCGTCACAACCTGGCGTGGACCCTTCCGCAGCTAGAAAAGCCCAGCAGGTCCAATACGAGACCGGCATTCCTGCGTCTGTTGCAGAAACAGATATCGACAGGGCCCAGTCCCTAGCGACCACACCAAGCCCTAACCCCGTGGCCGACTTGGCTGACACTCCGGCTGTTGCTGAGTGGATGTCGGATCCTGCTCAGGCTCGTATGTCTATTGATGACATGGAGCAGATGAAGGCCTTTGAGAGAGCTCAGAGGCGCAAGGAGGGCTACTGGAAGAACGTAGGCCTCGGCATGGGCGAGCGTACGAACAGCCTGACTGGTAACCTCATTCAGTTTGCGTCGCACTCCATCGACGGTTATGAACAAATAATAGAGACCCTAGGGCTAGCCGAGCGGGACAGCTTAAACTTTTCCGATAAAGTCAGAGGAGTTGGCACGGCTATCGCTGAAGGTGGGCTGGGGTATGAGAGCCAGTACAACTGGGAAGACTTCAAAGACGAGCCGACCGTGGCAAACCTGGCCGGATACGTGATGGAGACAGGCGCAATGTCGATGGTGGACATCGGCGGCATGATGTTATCCCTGCCTCTCTACTTAGCCAGCAAGTCCAACGAGACAGGTAATGCCATAGCGGAGCGGGATGGGAGAGACTCAGCCTCGGCCGCGGACGTAATTAGAGGTATGCCAACAGCTGTGGCCGTCACCTTGATAGACCGGTGGTCTGCTAAGGGGGCCCTCGGGCTGATGACTAAAGGCAAGGTGGGGAAACTCACTTGGGGCCACGCCGGTAGAGAGATAGGTAAAGCAACGGCCCGAGAGGGTGCAACGGAATTTCTACAAGAGCAAGTCGAATACATCGGCGAGACCATGGGCACCAAGTACGCCTACAGCACTCCTAACCGCGTCAAGCTGTTAGAGCAGCTGGATAGAGGTGCGGCAGGCATGGTGGCCGGTGGCCCAATGGGTGCAGCCATGAGAGGCGCGTCGCTCCCACTGGATGCGGTTAGCTACTCGATCCAGCAGCGCATGAGCGACGACATAAAAACTGTGGGTGAGCAGCAGTCTCTCGACGGCATGATATATTCCATTCAGAACATGAAGCTGAACCAAGAGGCCCCAGATGTGGCCCGCGGTTTCTTCAAAGGCATGGACCCAAACGATAAAGTGTACCTGACCCCAGAGGCAGTACGGGCTGCGGTAGACGAAGGGTTCACTATCCCCGACTACCTCCAGGCTCAACTCGATGCCGGCACAGATGTGTCGCTGAGCGTTGAAGACTTTGCGATGGATGTTGTGAGCGACTCAAACCTAACTGAGCGCCTTCGGCCCCACATGAAGCGGAGCCCCGACGCCCAAACCCAGAGCGAGATACAGAACCGAGACACCACCCGCATCGAACGGCTAATGAACCTGGCCAAGACCGAGACTGCAACTAAGACTGAGGCCGACGAAATCCACGAGGAAGTCGCGGCCCAGCTGGTGGCGTCAGGTCGGCTCTCTGCGGCGTCCGCTAAGATATCAGCAGCAATAATCCCCGCCTACGTGACCAGCACTGTGGCGGACCTGCGCGGTCGAGGCCAAGACGTCACGGTTCGTGAAGTCTACGACCTAATGAACTTTAAAGTGGAGCCGGCCAAGAACGCGAAGCCCCCTGCTAAACCCTACGTGCCACCACCCGAGATAGAGAACGCGGCTGAAATTGGGCCCCAGACCGACACCACGGTTGAGATTGTGGAGGATGGCGCACAGGAAGAGATGGCAGATCCGGCTGTCGAGGCCCCAATCGAAGAGGGCCAAGCAGCCCCAGAAGTTGAGGCTGCTCCGGAACCAACACCAGAGCCAGTCGCTGAGATGACGGCGGACACACTGAGGTCTCAGATCACTGATGCTGTGCCAGCGGCAGACCGCAAGAAAGTGCAAAACTTTGTTAAGCGCAGGCTGGACAAAGGGACTCCGGTCGCTGAGATAATGGACCAGGTCAATGCCCAGTACGGGTTATCGCTGTCGGCACCGGAGCAAGAAGCGCCGAGGGTGACGGACGAAGCTATTGCAGCCGCAATAACTGAGGCCGGTGTGGTGTCTGCGGATGCTACACCTGAGCAGATCGAGTCAATTTCGGTTAAGCCCAAGACCTCTAAGAAAGTCCGGATCCAGCACGCTAACCCTCGTATAGACATGTACTTTAAAGAGGTCACCCAGCGCATACCGGAGCTCACCGAGGCCGCTAAGAAAGTGGAGTCTGGCGAGATGACGACAGCTGAGTACTCCAGGTTGGTGAACGAATATAAGCCCGTGACGCCGTACGACGAGCCACCGGTGCCGAATAGTCTCGAAGAGATAAGCTCGGCTTTGACTAAGAATAAAACCGATAAAGTGGGCGCTCCGGCCAAGACACTCGAAGAGGGCCACAAGGTTGGGGTTCGATTAGATATCCCCGCCTACCGAGACCACGGGGTCTGGGCTGTGTCCATCCATGAACCTGGCGCCGGTTTTAAAGCTGGTAAGTCAGTAGGGTACGAGAGCGTGGCTCTGGTGACAGAAGCCACACTCGGTGCGCACGAGCCTATGTCGATGAAGATTGCAACCGGTAAGGCCAAGAGCACTATCGCTGTGGTCAAAGGCGCGTGGAAAAACATAAGTGTAGAGGAGTCGGTCGAGATGGCCAGAGCTGCGATAGATGACCCTGCGTGGGTCCAGGTCGGGTACGATCCTGAGCGGCACAGTTATTTCTACAACCGAGCCACGATGGAACCGGTGGTGGCGGGTGCGGAGGTGCTGCAGGTCGGGCCCCTTACACTCGTGAAGAACCCTACCTACGGGGACCCTAACGACTTCTTGTTCCAAGACTCTGAGATCGAAGTCGAGGGTATTGACACGGTCGATGCCGAGCTAGACGCACTCAACAGACTTCTCAACTGCACCAGAGGTGCGTAGTGTAGTACCTGTGATATTATCCAAACTTAATTAGGAGAACGACATGGCTCGGGAAATAACTTTAACTGGCACGACTACCACATCCCTTGGGATAGTTCCGGCGGGTCACGCTGGGTTTTCTATAGTGGTGCGGGCTGCGTCTGATCTGGACAGCGGCACTCTCACTATCGGCACCAGACCATCTGAGAGCACCGGCGTCATTGAAACGCTAAGCACGGACTTAGGAGCTGGCGGGACCGCCACATACACCATCGGGGTCAACATGGAGCTCTTCGGCACGTGCAGCGGAGCATCAGCAGCTGTCTCGATACTGGTGGCTGAGTACAGCTAACTATGAGCCTGAATAAATGTCTTCTGGACTACAAAGACGCGCTGGAAGGCTTTGACACTTCAGGCCTCGACACGCTTGTCTCTTACTACCGGAGCAAAGGTCTCGGGAAGCGAGAGGCCGAGCTCAACGCTGTACAAGACCGAATAGAGCAGGTTCAGGGCCAGCGGGACGCGATGATCGCTAACGCCACCCAGACCCTAGAGCAAGCCAGCCTCCCTAAAAGTTTATCTACTCGCACACCTGGCGGCCCCCAAGCCGTGGAAGACTTCCGTGCTACGCCGCTAGTTGTCGGGCTCCAAGCCATGAAAGGCGAGGGCATAGACTTCCCTGAGGAAACTCAAAAGCGGGTAGATAAAACTTTCCAGAAGAACATTGAGGTGGTCACGGCATACAACAACTACCGGCCTATAAAATCAGCCGACACTCCAGAGAAGCAGGCCGAACGGTTTGTCCAGCACATGGTGGACAACCTACTGTGGCTGCACGACAACACTGACGAAGCCGACCGGCAACGGTCCACCATGTGGTACGAGGGTGCTAGAGCTATAACAGACAGACTCTCTGAACGATACGGCCACAGTCCAGAGGCTGTTGCAGGCGTGATGGCCGCAATGTCCCCGCAGAAAGATTGGTACATGAACGTATCTCTCGGTGAGCGGATCGTAGATATCTACACTGACCACCAGAACACGGAGTGGTCTCCACAGATGACGCGGACCGCAAACCGTATCTTTGGGGGCGCCAAGTTCAAGAAGCCGCTGGCCTTTATAAAGGGCAAGAAGCTAAGCGAGATGAATCTGACCGCAGAGCGAGCCATGTGGATCCGTATATATGACGAGGCCCACAACTCGCAAGAGCACCGGATTGTATCTCCAGAGGGCGACTTCAAAGAGGTGATGCTCACCCAGAAAGGAGCCAAGACTGCCATCCAGTGGAGCTCAGTTCCTACGATCGCTAAAGCTGTGAGTGCCCTAGAGAACCCAACAGAAGATAACATCAGCAACCAGATCGGGGACCAGCATAAGGTCCGCAACTTTTACAACAACATAATAAACCCACTGCTGGACAACACAAGTGTCACGATAGATACACACGCTGTGGCTGCGGCATTGCTGGTCCCTTTGGCTGGTGAGGACCTCGAAGTGGTGCAAAACTTTGGGGGCGCTGGATCTAGCTCCACTAAATTCACTGGTACAAAAGGCACGTACGGTTTATACGCGGAAGCGTACCGGAGAGCCGCTCTGGCAAGGGGTCTTCAGCCTCGCCAGATGCAGTCTATTACTTGGGAGGCTGCGCGGGGGCTATTCACGGCTCGGTACAAAGCTGCTCGTAAGGTGGGCACCGGCAACTTTAAAATGGACGGCGGTAAGAGAAAAGAGATCCAGGTCTCCGAGAACCAGTTAGAAGTAAGAGCCATCTGGAAAAAGTACCGCGATGGGAAAATCACACAGAAGAAAGCACAGGAGTTAGTCAATGAACATGCCGGCAAAATTAACCGACCAACCTGGGTCGGATCCACTGTTGGAAATGATGCGAGTATACCAGATTCCAGTTACAAGGGAGGCATACCTGGAGATGGCGTACCCGACGGGGCAGCCAGTGCCGTGGACGGAGGAGTTAGAGCAACAGCTTCCAGACGAGGTAAGATTGTCCTAAACCAGGACAGCATCTCATATCTAGGGTCCACTGACGTGGAGACCATAATGCGGGCTGAAGGTGATCTAGATGTCACTGGTTCTGACCCGCTCAGCGAGTTCTTCGCTAAGAAAGCTGGGTTCAATACCGTTGAAGAGTTTAATGACGCATCCCGCGCAGAGGGCGAAGCCTACGACACGTTGGTCTCGGACCCGTTCGCGGTCAAGGCAATGCTGGTCGCGGAAGACAGAACCACCGCGACCGAGAAGCGGTCCAGAGAAGCGGCGTTCACGCTTATAACCAGTAAGCTAGACATTCGTGCGCTCAGAGATCCGGACGAGTACCAAAAGTATCGCAAAGAGATTGTAGGCACCGCTAAGTACCCCACGGACATGAGCATCTCCGAGGTTCTGAACGTGATCGACGAGGTGTTTGACCTAGGAACAACACAAGAACGGGCAGCTAGAAAAGGGCTGTCAGTTGTTTCCAACCAAGTTCTATTCCAGAATCAGTCCTTTGATGACCTAGTCGCTCAAATTGAGTTAATGCTCCCAGACGTGATCCCCACCATAGCGGTCGAGGAAATTGAGGACATTGACCTAGCCCAAGCTCAGGAAGCTCTGGGCCTGATCCGAGACGCTACTGGGTACCAAGGCGATAACATAGCTGAGGGCATCGAGTATGCCAGAGCTCTGCAGAAGTTTGGCCCAGAAGGTATGACCTTCGAGGCTAGAATGGCCAGAGCTGAGTCTATGGGCTTTAACATCAAGCAGATCTTCTACCACGGCAGCCAAACCAATACGATTGTGGCATTTATCCCAGACTACGAGGGAATGGGCAGACCCTTCATATTCGTGTCAGCTGACCCAGAGTTCGCTACCGACTACGCTGGACTCATAAACCCTTACGCTGATGACCTAGAGGAAGGGGGCCAGCCGACCCCGACAGTGTACCCCGTACTAATTAAAGACGTAGATATCCTAGACCATGAGAGTATCACCCGAGAAGACACTAGCCGGCTAGAGGCCGCTATGCAGCAAATCCTCAGCACTGACTTCGACTCAGACATCCCTGGCTCAATCGGCTGGAGAATAAGCGCCATCCGCAGGGGCGACTGGCAGACAGTAGAGTCCGACGAGGTCATCCAAGAGGCCCTACAGATGGCAGGGTACTCAGGCTTTACTGTGTCCGAGGGGTTCGAGTCCGGCGAAAGAAATGACAAGGTGAAGAACCACGCCCTCTACTCTCCTGCCGACATCAGATCTATTCACGCGGCGTTTGACCCTGGCCGAGCGAATGAGGCCACGATACTGGCCCAGAAGAAAGGAGCGTCACCAGAGCCTCGGGGTGAGATGGAGATGCTGCCCAACGATGAGAGAATCATCCGGCTAGGCAAGACCTCGGACGAGTCCACTTTTCTGCACGAGGCGTCTCACCTATTCCTAGAGACAGAAAAGCAGCTGGCTAGAAAGTATGGGCTGGGGGATAAGCAGAAAGCCATCCTTAAGATGCTGAAGGTTGATTCATTCGACAAGATCACACGCAACGAGCACGAGCTGTTTGCCCGCACGTTCGAGGATTACCTGCGGCAGGGCAAAGCCCCCACTAGAGACCTGCAAGTGGCGTTCAGCTACTTCAGGCAGTGGCTGAGAAGAATCTACAAGTCCATGCGCCAGCTGGGGCTACCCCTGTCTAAGGAAGTCACCGAGGTGTTTGACCGGATGCTGGCCACTGACGCGGCGATAGCAGGTGTGGCCGCTGGTCCCGAGTACGAGCAGTTCTTTAAGAACCAAGAAGGTATGGGGTTCACCGATAAGCAGTGGGAGGCACACCAGAAACGAGCAAGTGAGCGAGTAGAGAAAGCAGAGGCCACGCTGTTCGAGAAGCTGCTGAAAGAGCTCCGGTACCGCAGAAGCAAGGAGTGGAACGAAGAGAAGCAGCCTATATTAGATGAGCAGCGGGAGACACTCGAAGTGACTCCGGTGTACCAAGCTATTCGGATCCTTAAGGACATAAAGATAGACCGAGCGATGGTGCTAGAAGCACTTGGCCTGGAGACTATGCCTGCTAATTCCAAGCTCAATTTCATGGCCAAGAATGGGGGAGAGGATCCCTCAACTATGGTCGAGGAGCTCGGGTTTGACTCGCTGAGTGAGATGGTAATCGATATCCACAATTCTATTGGGTTGGAGGCTGCTGCTGATGCTGAGGCCGAGAAGATAATGATCGCTAAGTACGGCGACATAATGAACGACGGGTCCATCGAGCAAGAGGCCAGAGATGCTATGCACAATGAAGTGCAGGCACAGCTGATGCTGGATGAGCTGAAAGCTATTAAGGCTAAGCTGCGCAACAAGTCCACCCCAGATGTGGACATCGAGTTCCTGAAAGCTAAGGCTGCGGAAGCTGTTAGCGGTATGACTTATTCTGAGCTTAAACCGAACCGGTTCTACCGAGCCGAGGTCCGTGCTGCCAAGAACACTGTCAGAGCCAAGACAATGGAGGAAGCGTACGAAGCCAAACTGCAGCAGCTCGCTAACCACTACCTCTATAAGGCCGCACTGAAAGCTCAGTCCGACGCTGGTAAGTTTCGTAAACTTATTAAGGATATGCAGAAGAGGGTCTACAAGGCCAGCACAGTGGATCCTGAGTTCGCTCAGTCTATCCGCCGGCTCGCCAGGTTATATGACACGAGTAACCGACCTAATCAACCTGCGCGGGTAGCACGGGCTAGGCAGTTCGGGGACTGGCTCGCGGGCCAGCAACGAGACGGTGTTGATGTGAGCTTGAAAGACCTCAACATTGCGGGGCTACAAGCCGGCACAGAGATACTTCCATCGTTCGACGAGATGACATTAGAGGAGCTTCAGAGCGTCCACGACCAGCTTAAACATCTGCGGTTTGTTGGAGGCAAGATCGCAACCGAATCTAAGTCAGAGCTTGTTGTGGAGCGTGAGGGGCTACTGGCCCAGCTCGGGTTGAAGAAGTCCAAGAAAGAGCAAGGCCTGGAGGATATGAATGCCAAGCTAGAGCAGATGGGGCCTACCCCTACGCCGCAGCGTGTTGCGCTTGAGGAAAAGATCAAGGCTATGGAAGCTAAGATAAACCCATGGCTCAGCACTAAAACTAAGCAAGGCCGAGCAGGCAGACAGCACATGATCATGCTGGTGCCTTCTCTGCGTAACATGATCCGAGACCTAGGTGATGGCGCGTTCTTTGACTCCATCTACCGGCGCATATCAGACGCGGAGAACACCAAGCTGGCCAAGACCGAAGAGTACTACAAAGTGCTCGACGATATGTTCGCAGGCAAGGATCTCAGGAAGCTAGCCGACAGTAAGACGTCCGGCCAGACCGTGATTAAGGAAGACGGATCTAAGTGGGTGCTGTCTGCTCGGCAGCGGTTCATGCTCACGGTTTACTGGGGCACAGAAACCAGCCGAGAGGCCATACGACAGGGCTACAATGTGACCGATAAAGATGTCGAGAGCATGATGAGCTTCTTGTCCGAGGAAGAGCTCGACATGGTCCAAGGTATCTGGGGGCACAGCGACCACATGATGCCGGACATATTTAACGCTGCCCATGACCGAGAAGGAGTGGCACCTGCAAAGCTGCAAAATATGCCATTCACCGTCAACGGCAAGGCGATGAGTGGTGGCCACATGCGCCTGTTCTACAGTGGGTCTGCTGCTGACACTAAACTACGACTAGACTCTGATCCTCTTAGCGCCGTGAACTCAGTGGTCAACAGCAAGGTGGGTTCGGTGATCGAGAGGAAAGGATCCGGAGGGAGGGTACCTCTGCTCGAGGTCCAGAACATATACCGGACAGTGGAAGAGAACGCGCACTTTGTCGCGTATGCTAAAACCGCGGTCGAGCTCCAGCACATCTTTAACCATAAAGACGTTCGGGCCATGATCGCTGATAAGATGGGCGAGGGGTATGACAAGGCGTTACTGCAGTCGATCCAAGGCCTGACCACTAATTATAAAGAATCGGATTCGTCTACCACTCTGGCGGCCATCATGCGGCAGCTGCGGTACGCGAAGTCTATGATGTACCTTGCGTACAACGTGAAGAATGTGCTTCAGCAGTTGGCCTCTGTGGTCCCCTCGATGGCGGAGATGGGCCCCATCAACTACCTGTCAGCGGCTACTTCTTTCCACGGTAACTTTAAAGAGAACCGAGATTTTGTAGAGCGGAAGTCTGCCCAGATGAGAGGCCGGAAGGTCCACCTCAACCGAGAGTCTGCGGACATGCTGAAGCGCGTCGAGACCGGCTCCAAGTATGAGGAGATATCCAACAAGTTTGCCCAGCACGGGTTCACCCCTCACGTGATGCTAGATATGATTGTGTCCTACCCAACATGGATGGCCACATATCAAGAGGGCATGCTAAACCACGGGGACGAGCAAAAGGCCATAATCGATGCCGACGTACGTGTGGCTGAGACTATCGGCTCTGGTATGGACCTGCACCTAGGTAAGATATTCAGATCCAATGAAGCTGACTACATGAAGATGCTGGTGGTGTTTGGGTCTTGGTTCAACAGCTCAGTGTTCCAGCGGGCGTATCGCAACACCAAAGGCGGCACGGGGATAGTAAGTGTGCCAGCGTTTGAGGCGCTGGTCCTGACTCCTCTGCTAACGATGATGATATCTGAGGTCATAGCGATGAACATCCCGCAGTGGGGCGATGACGAGGATGGGGGTGAGTTCATGCTGAAGCTGGCGAAGTGGGCTGGTCTCGGGTACACAGGGTTCATGGGCGCGACTATCCCTATCTTTGGGGATCTGCTGCCCTCCCAGAACTCGTTTAAGCCGAGCACGCTGATTGATGATGCGGTCGGGACTGCGATGGAGCTCCCAGGTTTCGCCGGTCGGGCGATAGAAGGTGAAGTGACCCCGATAGAGGGGCTGAATAACTTCTTGAAAGTGGCAGGAACATACTACGCGGTCCCTGGACTAGGCAACGTCACACGGCCGCTCGACTACCTGGACTCCGCTCTTCAAGGCAATGAGAAAGCCCCAGAGAATGTAGGAGAAGTGATCGGGACTGTACTGCAGCCGTTCGTCGAGGGTGCGCAGCGTAATAAATAGTCCTATAATGTTTGACAATACTTAATTCAACGAGGATAGACCGATGGCGCAATCTAATATAATTAAGGTCACAACTAACGTGACTGACGAACTACTGCTGGTCACCGACGAGAACGCCGCTGGTGTCTCCGTCATGATCGGTGCGGGGGACAGCATCGGCGGCGGCACTATGTCGCTTGGTGTTCTCCCCCAGTCCGAAAACTCTGCGGACTCCGACTTCTCAGTAGCCTATATCGATGCCACACTTGACGCTGGGCACAACCAGTACTACAGGGTCGGCGCGAACATGGCGGTCTACATCAAGCTCTCCGGTGCGACCAGCCCCAATGTGAGTGTGATTGCTGCTGAAGTTCTAGGCCTCGACTAGTGACTATCGGGCTCGACGCGATACTCGGGATCGGCGGCAAGATCATTGATCGTGTCTGGCCGGATCCAGAAGAACGTGATAAAGCTAAGCTGGCCCTGCTGGAGATGCATCAACGCGGCGAGCTCGCGGAGTTGGACGCGGACCTGCAGAGGAGCCTGGCCCAGATAAAGGTCAACGAGCGGCAAGCTGAGAGCGGGTCCATATTCGTATCTGGTGCCAGACCATTCATCATGTGGGTGTGTGGGTTGGCTTTGGCCTATGCCACAATTCTCTACCCCTTCATATCGTTTGTTGTTGTAATGACGATGGACGAGCCTCCGGCACTTCCGGTGGTTAACACTGATTTACTCTACCCTGTCCTGATGGGGCTGCTGGGCTTAGGCACCATGCGGACCCTTGAGAAGCGGCAGGGCGTAGCGAGGGCAAAACTGTGAGTATAGTAGGATCCTTATCAGGCCTTCCACATCCATTCGGTGGTGGCGGTGGCGGATGACCTGTCCGCGTTCTTCGTAGGTGACAACACCAACAGCAAAATACTAGGCTACTCTCTATAAGGATAAGCAATGACAATCTCAAGAGCACTATCAGAATCAGTATCAGCAGCTGCAGCAGGATCCGCAGCCGGACCGTTCAGTGGGTTTGGCGCTGTAGAAGTACCTCCTTTGTCAGGGACTATTACAAAAGAGGCCGACGTGCTATCTACCGCAGTACAGCCGGTGCAAGCGGTTACGGTTAGCCCAGACGGTTTGTTTTTGCTCACTGCTGGCTTTTACACGAGCAGGCTTAG
>Ga0136561_1000109_pt1 | contig 29397 bp, 31 predicted proteins | sample AntRauMeHopE1498_FD_104641 | JGI IMG/M metagenome (GOLD analysis project Ga0136561, IMG submission 104641) | Saline lake microbial communities from Rauer Islands, Antarctica - Metagenome Hop E1 #498 | ecosystem: Environmental > Aquatic > Non-marine Saline and Alkaline > Saline | place... | reverse complement strand
CGCATCGATATTGATACTCGTACTTTTGTCCGTTTCTGGCTCGTCGTCATTGGTTTTGGGGTCGCCATCCTCGCCATTGTCACCGCTAGTACGGCCCTGCTCATACTTGGTATCTCACTCTTCTTGGCGCTCGCTCTCAGCGTACCGGTGGCCCGTCTTTCCAAGTTTCTTCCCGGTAAGAGCCGGGTTGGGGCAACTGCCATCGCCTACGTTGCCGTCATTGCCATCCTGGGTGCCATCGTAACCCTTGTTATACCCCCAATTGTTCAACAAACAGCCAAGTTTGTACAGACAGTTCCTTCAGTTGTTCAAACGGCCACAGATGGCTCACAGGAGCTGCGCAATTTGATTGCCGACTACAACTTACAGCCGCAGGTTGACCAGGCCGTCGAGTCAATCCAAGCTAGCGCTTCCGGCTGGGCTGGCAATGTCGGACAGAACATTATCGCCAGCGTTGGATCGTTCTTCTCATTTGTGACAGCGCTAATTCTGGTGCTTGTACTCACGTTCTTTATGCTGGTTGAAGGCCCTAAATGGATGAAGCGCATATGGAGTGTTTATAAAGATAAAACCCGCCGCGAAAAGCACAAGCGAGTCGTTGGAAAAATCTATAGTGTCTTTACTGGCTACGTTATTGGGCAGCTGACCGTATCTGCGATTGGGGCAACTGCTGCTGGTCTAGCCGTGTTTGTGCTTAGTTTGATCTTCCCAGCCCTGCCCGCCAGCCTGGCCTTTCCGACTGCAGCAATCACCTTTACTCTTTCACTGATTCCGATGTTTGGTGCAACAATTGGTGGTATTCTGGTCACCATCTTGCTAGCGTTCAACAGCCTACCAGCCGCTATCATCTATGCCATTTACTTTGTGGTTTACCAGCAGATTGAGAATAATTTTATCGCACCACATATTCAAGCAAAAAAGATCGATCTTTCGGCCTTAGCAGTGCTTGCGGCGGTGACGATCGGACTCTACATGTTCGGTATTGTCGGTGGTATTATCGCCATCCCTATCGCCGGATCAATCCGTGTGCTCCTAGAGGAATATCTTCAAAACAGACCCGAGAAGATCGCGTCGTAGCTCTTAAGCTATATATTCCCAGATCGGGCCAAATGCGGTATCACGAACGGTGATGCCGCTCTTTTCTATCTGGCGGCGCACTTCGTCAGAGTGAGCCCAGTCTTGAGCATCGCGGGCGCGCTGACGTTCTACAATCAGCAACTTTGTGTCGTCGCTGATGTCGGGTGAGGTCGCAAGTAGTTCTAGTCCGAGGAGCTGATCGACGGCTTCGATGAAGACTATCAGTCCCTCCTGAAGGCCATGAGACAGTTTCTGATTTGCGAATAGATTAAATACCTCGTCGACGAGCCGGAGCGCCGCTGGTGTGTCGAGGTCGTTCTCGAGAGCTTCGCGCAGGCCGTGGCTGTCGGCTAGCCCAATCGTTGACGGCGCCGTATTGTTGAGCGTGTCGTGTGTTTGGTGTCGAAGCGCGGCGGCATTTCGCCAATGGTGTCGGCGTCTGGCAGCAGCTTCGATGTTCTCGAAACTAAAGTTACCTTCACTACGATAATGGCTCTGCAGCACAAATAAACGAAAATCTAGCGGGCTATAGCCTTCTTTTACTAGATCGTTTAAGCTATAGCCGTTTTCAAGTGACTTACTTATTTTGGTGCCGTCTGACTTTAGGTGGTTGTTGTGCAGCCAGAAGTGACTCATCGGTTTACCTGTAGCCGATTCAGATTGAGCGATTTCGTTAGTATGGTGAACCGGAATATGGTCGATGCCGCCGGTGTGAATGTCTATTGTTTCACCAAGCAGGCTGAGGGCCATCGCCGAACATTCTAGGTGCCAACCCGGAAAACCCATCTGCTCCTCATTGTGTTCGGTAAGGTCGCCCGGCGTAGTCCACTGCATGTCCCGGCCCTGACCCTTGGGGGTGAATTTCCAAAGTGCGAAATCGCTCGGCTGGCGTTTTTCTGGATTATGCTGAATGCGGGCACCAGCCCTCTGGGCATCAAGGCGAAGATCGGCAAAGTCATCGTAGCGAGGAAAGGTTGATGTGTCGAAATAGATACCGTCGCTTATTTGGTAGGTGTGGCCCTTGTCTTTAAGCCTACGAACCAGGTCCAGTTGCTGCCCTATAAAGTCGGTCGCTTTCACCAAGTGCATTGCCGGAGTCATGTTCAAAAGCTGCATGCCTTTTATGAAATCATTGGTATATAATTCTGCCACCTCCCATGCTGTCTTGCCATCGCGGCGGGCTCCTTTTTCGAGCTTGTCTTCACCGTAATCACCGTCACTTACTAAGTGGCCAACGTCGGTGATGTTCAGCACCCGGGTGACGACCAGATCATCGGCTGTCAACAGGCGCACTAGTACGTCCCAGTAGATATAGGCGGCCCAGTTGCCAACGTGCAGCTGACCGTACACGGTAGGTCCACACGTATATAAAGAAACCTCTCCCGCAGCCATTGGCGTGAATGGCTCAACAGATTTTGTGAGTTGGTTATAAAATCGTAGACTCATAGTCGGTCATCGCCTTGCTAGTTGCCGCTACGAGTTCTGTCATTACCTTGTCGTAGCTTTCAAAAACTTTAAAACCAGCTGAATATTCGTGGCCACCACCACCAAAGAAGCCCGCCACGTGGTGAGCTATCGGAACGTTTGCCCGAATCTTTCCGGTTAATTTACCGTCGGGATAGGTTTTAATAGCGATGGCGATCTTGACCGTTTCTACCAGTCGCATTTCGTCGAGCACCAGAACGCTCGGGTTGTAGCGGTCACTGTATTTCTCGATATCTTCCCATGGGATGTGGACGGTTGCTAGGGTGCCCAGTAGATGATACTCGATCCGGCCAATCAACTCACCTTTATAGCTCAGTATGTCGGCCGGTTTTTTCATGTATTCGCGCCGCCGGGCCTCGATGATAGACGGCGAAGCACCAAGTTTTACCAGAGCAGCCGCCACTTCATAACTGTCAGCAGTGGTGTTCTGGGTGGTGAGGCCAAGGCTGTCGGCCTGAATGGCGGTAAATAGATTTTCGGCTGCTTGCTGATTAATTGGGAGGCTCATGTCGTTTGCCAGTCGATAAATGATCTCTGCCGTCGCTACGGCCGTGTCATCAATCAGATTGGTATGAGCAAAGTCAAAGGCGCCGTCGCTTTCTTGATGATGGTCGATAACAAGCAAGGGGTGTGATTCAAGAAACGACCGAACACCGCGAACTTTGACCGTTTTCATTAGAAGAAGCTCGCTGGACGTATCGACCACAACTGTGGCGTCGGCATCGTAAGGCCAGTCTTTGGTCACGCGGTCCCAGCCAGTTATATAGGCCAAGTATTTGGGAATATCAATCGCGCAGTAAAGTACAACTTCTTTGCCAGCATCACCTAGAATTTCTTCAAGTGCGAGAGCACTGCCAAGGCTATCGCCGTCGGGATTTTCGGCCTGGACAACCACAATTTTTTTAGCTGCCATGAGCAGGGATGAAGCAGAATCAAACATGAAGTCTATTGTAGCAGATTAAGAGAGAGATCGGCGACCCTGCAGGGCGTGCGATAGTGTCAATTGATCGGCGTATTCAAGGTCGACGCCCACCGGGATACCTCGGGCCAATCGACTCATCTCTACGGTCAGCCCGGCATCCTTAATGTATTTTTGTAAGAAAAGTGCCGTTGACTCGCCTTCGACGCTGGCGTTCGTCGCTATAATAATTTCTATAACATCATCTTTTTTTAAACGGGCTATTAGCTCTGGGATGTGCAGCTGCTCTGGGCCGATACCGTCGATGGGACTGATAGCACCGCCTAGCACATGGTAGGTGCCCTGAAACTGGCCAGTCCGTTCGAGTGCCACAATGTCGAGCGGCTCTTCGACTACTGCTATAGTCGTCTTGTCGCGTTCAGGGTCGCTGTACAGCGGTGAAACGGACTGCTCGGCGTCAATCAACGCAAACGTGACCGGGCAAGTCTTCACTAGGGCGTGTACGTCGTGAATGGCGGTTGCCAGCGAGTCGTTAATGCGTTGGTCGGCTCTTAGCAAATAATAAGCGTAGCGCTCGGCCGTGCGCGAACCAACCCCGGGTAAACGGCCGAGTTCATCGATTAATTTTTCTAGCGCAGTTGGCAGCAGTCGCATACCCTAGAGTCCTAGGTTGCCGAGTCCGCCCATAAGTGGCTTCATCTTTTCAGCAGCGACTTCTTGGGCTTTAGCCATACCGTCCCGAACGGCGATCTCAATCCAGTGCTCAAGCTCGGCGATGTCATCGAGGTCAACTCGCTTGGCGTCAATCGATACTTTCTTTACCTTAAGCTCGCCGGTAATCTGAACGACGACTGCGCCGTCGCCGGCCTCTACTTCGATGATCTCTTTTTTAAGATCACTTTGAGCTTTGCGTAGTTTATTTAACATTTTCATTTGGTCGAATGCCATGGTATATTCTCCGTATTATGTCTGTAAAGAGTATACGTTATTCGGCCGTCTTTTGGTATTGGTAGAATCGATCGGCCTCATTGCTCTCTGGGCTTGTGATGATGCCGGTGACGGCAAATCCTTCTGGCGTCTGTGAGCGAGCTTCTCGGGTGGCCGTGAAGGTGGAAGCATCTGACTGCGTCACGACGATTAATCCGGGTCGATACTGCGCGACCGCGTCAAAGAATGGTTTTTCAGACTGAGTCACCAGGAGTGTCTGCGGCTCTTTTGGCAGTAGTCGAAGATCTTGTGAGAAATTGCCGGCAGCTGACGGTGCGTAGTGGTAGCCAAATATGTACCGGTCTAGCCCGGAACCGAGGAGCGAAGCAACCAACACAACTAATGGTACGAGGCCTACTATGCGAGCATAGGGGTTGAACGGGAATAGCTGGTACCAGTACGATATTACACTTGTGAGCCCCGCGGCAAGCAATAGTACGGCCGGCACAAACACAATGCTGCTAAAGTCTGGGTTAATGAGTACTACGGGCAACAGAGCCACCACCCAAATCATAATTAAATAACTGCGAGTCGTCTCACGGGTCTTGTACAGTCGGAATAGTCCTAGCACAATTAATATTGAAGTTGCTAAGCCGAAGACAGGCGCCAGTGTTGATGTTATCTGTGGATCCCAGTAGATAAAGAATTGGCCGAATAGAACTTGGATATTGGCAGTTAGGCTGGGCCACTCATTCGGTACACCAAGCAAGGTTAAGCCGAGGCCCGGAGCTTGACCGATCATCAGGGCTAGCGGCGCCAAAAGGAGTATCGCCAAGGCAAGCGACATGGCGACCATTTTTCGGGGTAAACGTCTCACGGCCGTCCTCAGGTGCGGGTGAAGCACCACGGTAAGCACGATTGCTAGCAGAGGATAGATAGCCAGTGGTGAGAAGAGGCTGAGTGCGACCGCAGCGGTGAATAACAACTTCCACAGTAGCCTCAACTTTTTAACGCGGGTAATCTGAGTCCCCAGTAACAGCAATGCGACGGGCCAAAACACATACATGACCATGGGAGTGCCATGTTGTGCAATGAACAAGAACTGCCCGGTTGCAACCGCAATGAGTGACGCAAGGACGGCGATATTAGGCTTGAACCAACGCCTGAGGAGTATAATCAGACCAACGGCAGCTATTAGGCCAAGAAGGAGTGACGGTAGCTTGATGCTGAACTCGTTGATGCCAAATAGCTCTAGGCTCGTCGCTTGTAAGAGATGATACGGCAGGTGCGGCACGACGAACGTTGATAGATCGCCGATATTAAGGGCTTCACTGGTAACGACCGACTGCTTCTCATCGGCGGTAATGCCGCCAGGCACAAATAAGCCTGCAAACACCAGCATGCCGGCAAGTACGAAGCCGATGGCGCCATAGCCAATGATGTAGCGCCACCGATATAATAAGAACTGAGAAAAGTCTTTGATAGCCATAATCTTCCCCTAATTATACCATTACTTATCGTGCTTGCGGTCAAGCGACATGAAGCGTAGGCGCTCTGGGTGGAAGTACAGTTCGACTTTTCCGGTCGGTCCGTTACGATGTTTTGAAATAATGAGGTCGGTAATATTCTCACGTTCAGTCTCGGGGTTGTAGTAGGCTTCACGGTAAATAAACATCACGATGTCGGCATCTTGCTCAATCGAACCTGATTCACGCAGGTCGGCCAATTGCGGGATTTGCGGGTTACGGCTTTCAACTGAACGAGACAGCTGTGACAGGGCGATGACGGGTACGTTTAATTCACGGGCAATCAGCTTGAGGCCACGTGAGATCTCACTTACCTCTTGGACGCGATTGCCGTCACCACGGCCTGATCCCTGCATAAGCTGAAGGTAGTCGACGATAATGAGGCCTAGGGGGCGATCGTGAGCCGCCCGGCGGGCCTTGGTGCGCATCTCGAGCACGCTAAGGCCCGGAGTGTCATCGATGAAGATAGGCGCTTCAGCCATTTCTCCCATTGCATCAGACAGCTTAGAGAAGTCGTCGTCAGTTAAGTTGCCGGTGCGAATTGCCCAGGCATCAACACCGGAAGCATCCGACAGCATGCGGTCAACTAGCTGCTCCTTACTCATCTCTAGGCTAAAAAATAATACCGGTTGTTTGGCGACAGTCGCAACGTTATAAGCCAGGTTGGTGACAAGGGTCGTCTTTCCCATGGCAGGGCGGGCCGCCAGAATAATTAGGTCACTGCGTTGTAGCCCGGCAGTCATGTTGTCTAGGTCTCGGTAGCCCGTGCGGACACCGCGCAGGCTGCCTTTGTTACGGTGCAGCTCTTCAAGACGATCGAAGCTATCGGTCAAAATGCTCTCTAGGCTCACCAGGTCTTGCTTTAGTGATTGGTCGGAGACCGAGAAGAGCTCAGCCTCGGCCTTCTCGAGGAGTTCCTGGGTCGTATATTCCTCGTCGAAACCTAGTTCAGAGATGTCGCCACTAGCTTTAATCAATCGACGCCGGACGGCTTTGCTAGCAACCAGTTCGGCGTAAGCGGCGGCGTGAGCAGCCGTCGGCACATAATTAGTCAACTCAGTTAAGTAGGCCGACCCACCGATGGTTTCTATGTCATTTTTCTTCTTCAGTTCATCAGTCAGCGTCAACAGATCAACGGGCTTGTGTTTTTCATACAGCCGCATCATGGCGCCGTAAATCATGCCGTGACGCTTGTCATAAAAGTCACCAACTGTCACGTGTTCAGACACATCGGCCAATGTTTCTTCGTCAATTAAAACAGCACCAAGCAGGCTCATCTCGGCATCGATGTTTTGTGGTGGAATTTTTCCCGCAGGAACCTCTTTTTTGGCCATCTCTATGCGTTTGCGGCGAGTGCATCGGTCACACTCACCTCTTCTCCTCCGCCCATAATAGCAGCTACGGCGGCGGCTTGGCTACTCTTAGGCGGCGGAGGGGTGGGAATAGTGTGGACAGTCAGTTGATAACTGCCAATGTCTTTGAGCGATTGAAAGAGGTGGGTACTATATTTCAGGTCGTCTAGTTTTTTCTTGTAAAACGCGTTACCAGTGTAAAGAGTCAGCTCAGTACCTTTCAGTTGGGGGCTGCATTTACTGAGTACACTGAAAAGCGCCAAGTATTCTTTACGGGTGTGCTCAATAAGTGATGCCCAATCAAAATCTTTGGCTGGCACTGACGTTGGCTGCTGGTCTGCCTCGGGCAAACCGACTTTGGGCTCAACTGGCTTCTTGCGGGTAGCCTGCTTGGTAAGTTCGGCAATCGTAGCCGATACTTCTAATATTGGGCTGGCTAAGGCAGCTGTTTTCGGTTGTTTTTGCTCGATGGTGGCAGCAGCAAGCACGGTTAGAAGCTTTATATCAGGATGTGAACTTTTGGCGACGTCAAGTAAACTGTCGAGCAGTGGCACAAGCTGGGGCGAGGAAATGATGTCGCGTCGTAGCTGGTGGGTCAGTTGGCCAGCTAGTGTTTCAGCCGCTATCCCCTGCTCAATAGAGGTATCAAGCAGAGACGCAACAGTAGCGACATCGTGGACGTTGACGGCAGCGAGGACCTGCTCAATTAAGCTGGAGGGCGCCAGCCCGAGGCTTGCTTCAATCAATTCGACAGTAATGCCGCTCTTGGCATCGGTAAGGCTGGTCAGCTGGTCGAGAAGACTAATGCTGTCTCTGAAGCTTCCATCACCTCGGGTGGCAATGAGCTGGAGGGCTTCGTCGCTGATCTTAATGCTCTCGGTGTCGGCGATGTGCCGCAGATGCGATGCTGCGTCAGCTTCGGTAATCGAACGAAAGCCGTACCGTTGGGTGCGGCTGACTATAGTTGCCGGCAGCTTTTCGACGTTGGTAGTAGCCAGGATGAAAACAATATGCTCGGGGGGTTCTTCTAGTGTTTTGAGCAGTGCATTAAAGGCCGATTTTGAAAGCATGTGGACTTCATCAATAATATACACCTTCTTCTTGGCGGAAACAGGTGCCAGCTGGACACGTTCGCGGAGGTCGCGGATATCTTCGACGCTATTGTTGCTAGCTGCGTCAATTTCGATTATGTCGAGGTGAGTCGAGTCATCACTGTAAGGTAGATCATTAATTTGGTGAGCCAGAATGCGAGCGACCGACGTTTTGCCAACCCCGCGCGGACCAGTCAGCAGATAGGCGTGAGAAACACGTCCGGCTTTGATAGCCCGCTCTAAGATGTCGGTGATGTGTCGCTGGCCAACAATGTCGGCCATAGACTTACTGCGATATTTTCGATACAACGCTTGAGACAACTGTACACTCCCCTATTCCTGTACTCAAGTATACGCGCTAAAATCCGTCGTCTTGTTGTGTTAAGTACTTTGTTTGTTTTTCACACCTGTGATGGTTGAAGTATAAACCGCTTTCGGTTAAGGCGCAAGGCTATCGACTAAAATAGGGATTAAAGGGCAGCTTCAACAGCTGCCCAGGTAGTTTCCTGGTTGTCGGCTGGAATGATGATGGTGACTTGGTCGCCAACAGCGATCCGGAAGTATGTGACGCTGGCTAGCAGAATACGGTATTCGTGTCCGTTTGCTTCGACGTAGTACGCTCCGTCGTGCTGGACTAACGTGCCGATGATTTGGATACGCTCAATTGGGCCGATTTGTTTGTAGATAAAGCTGCCGTCGTCGGCGATGGTGAGTTTCATGATGTCGCCTTCAACTAGCTTTGATTTGCTGGCGTAGTTGGCGGGCACGGGGTACTCTTTTCCATCTGGGCCGGCCATTTTTTGACCGTCAAAAATTCCTTCAACAATCTTTCCACCAACATCTTCGTTGCTGCTGGTCTTGGGGGTAAGAACGGTTCCGTCTTCACCAATAATGCTAATGAGTAGCTCTTTAGCGGCGGCTAGGTTTGTTTCGGCTTCTTGAATCAAGGCGTGTAGGCGCTTGACCTGTTTTTCTGGTAGTTCAGACATGGTTACTCGCAATTCCTTTTGTCTATTTTTGTGCTTGTATACACCACTTATATCAAGTCATCGCGGTTGTGTCAAGAGCAGAGTGCATTCTTGTATGAAAACAGAAGGCCCCGCGTCGATGACGCGGAGCTCTTCAGCTCGACGCGCACCGCGCGGGGTTATTTTGGTCGAAAGCGTCGTATCCGGTGGCCAACGTGCCAAGCGGGAGCGTTTTCCGGCAGCTTGCAGCCGAACGTACACTTGTAGGCCGTCATGGTGGCTTCGTCTTTTTTTGAGAGAGTCCTGACTCGGCCAAACGCACCGTTTTTACTCAGCTTACTCTTGCCTTGGCAAGATGCGGCTCGGGTAATCTTTCGGGGCTTACTTCGATGCTTCTTTTGATTTCGCAAATCTTATTTCACCACCTTAGTTGGTTTTGAATAGACCTTATCTATATGATATAAGTTCGTTCTGGTCGCGTCAATCGCTGAAACCTTATGGTGCTTTTCCACAGCCATTTCTGAGGTCACCGCAAAAGCGTTGTATATTTCGCAAAAACAAAACCACCCTCGTAATAAGGGTGGTTAGTTGGACGAAACAAATTGGCCGAATGTTGATTAGGTGAGCTCGACGGTTGCGCCAGCTTCTTCAAGAGTTTTCTTAGCAGCTTCTGCTTCCTCTTTTGGAGCTTTTTCTTTAACTGTTGATGGAACACCGTCAACGATTGCTTTTGCTTCACCAAGACCAAGACCAGTAATGTCTTTAACAGCCTTGATAACAGCGACTTTCTGAGCACCAGCGTCCTTAAGGACGATGTTGTAGTCAGCCTTTGCTTCTTCTGCAGGTGCAGCTTCAGCGGCAGGTCCGGCAACAGTGGCGGCTGCAGCTGCTGGCTCGATGCCATATTCATCTTTCAAGATAGTCTTGAGTTCGTTCACTTCAAGGACAGTAAGGGCGGTAAGGCTCTCTGCCATTTTCTTTAAATCAGCCATGTAGGTGACTCCTTTATATTCAAATTAGGTGTATTAATTGGGTACTAACTGGTTGCTTTGGCTTCGACACCATCAAGCAGCGCGTGCAGGTTGCCTGAAAGCGCGTTGGTAATGTCGTGAACTGGTGATAGCAGCGTTGCAATAACTTCTGCGACCAGTTGAGCTTTGCTGGGAAGGCTTGCCAGGGCAATCACGTCGACAGCACTCATGAGAGTACCGTCGTTCGCAAAGCCACCAACAATCCGTAGAGCATCGTGCTTTTTCGCAAACCCGTTCAGAACTTTAGCAGGAGTAACTTCGTCGGTTGTTGAAACAGCGTAAAGAAGTTGTCCGGTGAGTCCCGAGGTGTCTGTGGTTTTGTAAGCATCTAGCTCGCCCATAGCGACGCGGACAAGGCGGTTCTTTACCACCTTGATGATCACGCCCTCTGCGCGGGCATCAGCTCGCAGCTTTTGCACGTCGGCAACGCTTAGTCCGTCGTATGCCGCGAAGGCAGTAGACGTTGCGCTTGCCAAGAGCTCGCTCATGTCAGCAACCAATGTGTTCTTCTTATCGCGTGAAATCGCCATAAACAAAAATCTCCATAGGTTATATCGGCCAAGTTGTTAAGTCGCTAGACAGGCAGTGATCCCCAGAAAACAAAAAAGTCTTTGGACCTCGCACTGCCAAAGACTCTATGAAAATGTATGTGTTACACGTTCCTCGGTAGCAAAATTAAGTGATTGTTTCCGCTCACAGCTACTGTCTTTGGTGATGTCTATAGGTGATTATATGAAAATAAGCTGAAACTGTCAACCGCTACATATAGCGTATCTTGAAATATGTGTCGTAGTACTGTACAATTAGCTATTGTTAACAAATCGTTAATACATGAAAGAAAGATTAGCAGTGGCAGAAAAAGAATTTGGAAGTTTCCTTGGGTTGATCAACAAGAAAGATCAACCACCGTGGGTCACCCCGCTTTCAAAAAAAACGAAGGAATCGCAAGATTCGTTCGTCTCGAGCAACGCCTAGCGCGTCACTCGAAACCAAGACCAGGTGGGAACGCCAAAGATGTCGTTCCCACCTCTTGAACCTTGCGTAACGCCACGCCCACTACTCCCCTCTCATCCCAGTGCCCCAGAGCGACATTTCGCCGGGGCACAATTCCATTAATGGACTATTGGTTAATTAAGTGATATAATATTTAAAAATGATGAGAGAACCAAGCCCCCACCATAAAGAACAGATTGAGCCAGAACAGCTTCTCTTTAATGGCCGGCTACTACCAAAGCTTCCGAGCCATTACAGAGAGCCAAGCCTCACTAATCCGCTAATCGTTCCTCATGGAGCTATGCCCGCGAACCCATTTATAGACGAATTAGTCAAAGCTCAGCAGCGCGACATTAACTCGGAATATAAGAAGTTGTATGAAACCCCTCCTAGTGATATTCCGCAGGAATTCGTAGACGACGTTGTTATGGAAGACTTCGTCATCAATGAACAATTGCGACAGATGCAGAACTTCCAGGTAATCGCGGAATATCGTGATTCTGGCGCAGTTATCGACCCAGAGTACCAACAGATGTTCGAGCTGTACGAGCGTGGTCAAGCTAGCATCGACCAATTCTGTCAACTCCTCACTCACCCGGATCTCGACATAAGAGACGTTGATAAGGCTAATTTAGAGGCTGGTGAGGGTGGCAAAGTGACACACCCTTACGGTTATCGTATGGAATACCTTTCTCCGCTTCGACGTGAAATGGACGAGGCCATTCAGTCAAACGGTGGCGTCGTCTACCCTACCGTTGGGGCATACCGATCAATTACGATACTTCCTAAAATTAAGACCTTTGATGACGGCAGTAAGTTCGGTGGACAGCGCGTAATCGGGTTCATTGTAAAGTACAAGCGAGACTACGGCCACATACCGGTGGTAGGGCGGGAGGATGAAGTGTTGAGGATCGTCGAGAGGCAAATAGCAGCTTATCGAGTTGATGAAGCGTCCGGGTTTGATCAATCTATCCTTACCAGTATGAGGGATCGTCGCGATCAATCTGAAGGCAGGATTAACTGGGACCACCACTCGCTAGACCAAAAAGCTCAAGCTGCTCACGAGCATGCCCTTGGGGCAACAGGCTGTAGAGATTATGTAGAGCGCGCCGTTCATAACGATTTGCTAGACGAATTTAAATTCGTGGTGCCTATATCGACTACTATATATGGATTTAAGCAAGAGCTTGAACCAAAACGTACCGTCGACTTAATTGCTCAAAAAGCAGTTGAATCGTCGCTCAATAAAACCTTAAACGCACTACCGCGCACGTATTAGCCTATTGGTAGTTCGCTACTTCACGCCCGTCGGCAGACCCTCAACAACTGGTGCGTTACGTCGTTCATCTTTATAAGCCCTGGGCAGCATTTGCTCTGGCGACCAGGCTGCGATGAGCTCGCTTAGGTCGGAGGTATGCTGGTATTTGCCGCTTATTCCATCTCGGCCTTCACTGTAATCTCCACCATTGCTCGTTGTCTCGTGAAAAATAAGTTGTCCAATTCGCTCACCAACCGGCACGACGATTGATTCGTGTTGATTAAGGTTGTAGATTTCAAGGGTGATGCGATTAACGTAGCCTGGATCAATCCAGCCGGCGTCAAAGCATACCGCTAGGCCGCTTCTTCCCCAGCTACTGCGCGACTTCACCTCGCAGGCACCGCCGTGGGCACGAATACCTATAAACTCATGGGTATGCGCCAATATCCGCTCGCCGGGGCGCAATACGATGATCGGGTGATCTTCAGGGATGTTACGAAACAACTTGTAGCCGTTCTCGTCGCACCACTGCTTGTGCGGCGTTGCTTCTAATGGCCCTTTGAAGTAACGGTCAACTTCTGACTTGTCGAAGGGATTGTAGACTCTAGAGTCTTCGGAAAATTCTTGTTTGTAGTAGTAGTGTCCGAGCGTAAAATCAAGGCTCGCTTGGCTGACGTGCTTTGGATTATGAGGAACGCAGACGATAGTTCCGTCTTCAATGGCTTTAGTGATTTGAATACTGCTGTAGACGCTCATACTATTTCTCCCTGTTTTGATAATTGTACCATGATAATTTCTGTGATAATGCCCCCGCGGGCCAGCTCCGATGCACTCGTGCATTCACCGGAGCTGGCACCGCTTTGGGGCTAGGGCGCAACACGCCCGTTGGCGTTGAACGATTCGAACGTGAGAGGCATCAGCTCGGCGAAGTGGTGCTCCATGAGCTCGGCCACCATCTCGATCTCCCTTTGAGGGTACGATGGGAAATGGGTTCCCTCGCGCTTTGTCCGCAAGCTCAGGAAGTTCATGAGCGCTCGTGCGTTCATGGTTACGTACATCGAACTGTAGATCGCGACGGGCAGAACGACCCGCGCAACCTCGCGTGCGATCCCCGCATCCAGCATGCGCTGGTACGATGCATAAGCTACGGTCACCGTCTGTTCTATCTCTTTTGTCACTAGATCGAACTGTTCCGGCGTGCCGTCAAGGAAGACGTATGCACCTGGCTTGCCATCCTGGACTAGCTTGCGATCAGGACCAGGCGTATAGAACACCCCGTCGAGCTCTTTGTACCGCCCAGACTCTTCGTTATACGAAGCAATTCTGTGGCGCATGAACTCTCGGAAGACGAAAATTGGCGCTTGAACGTAAAACGTCATCGAGTTGTGCTCGAACGGCGAGCCGTGTCGGTCACGCATCAGATAGTTAATGAGTCCACGATCTTTATCGGTCGCGTCGTCACCAGCCATGGCGGCTGCAAGCGTTTGTTCCCCCTGTGTCGAAACACGTGCCGAAAATACGACGTCAGAATCAGCCGCACTTGCACGAACTAACTCAACGGTCACATCAGATCGTAGTGTCGCCACTTTGGGATCTTGTAGATCCTCTGATTCGGCCAATGGCCTCACCTCTCTCTTACGAATAGTTATGTGAAAATGCTCCACACCTACTTATTAGTATACACCACCCCTGTTTTTTGTGATATACTAGCACTTGTCTTTATGCCACACATTCCCGAAAAACTTCCTTCAACTAACAATGACTCATCCGAAATACTCAATGAGTCTGAGCTTGAGCGTAACGAAAGGCTGCTGTGCGAGTTAATGCGCTGCGCTCGCCAGCTACTATATGCCTATCAGCCATCTGGCTCAGGTGAGATGCAAGCAGTTGAGCTCGACAACCTATATGACAAAGTAAAACTCTTGAAAGTTTCCGATACCGACAAACTGCTTAACGGCCAATTGGCGGTTATGAAAGCCCACGATAGGCTACCACCGCCCCGTCGCCACGACGCAGACTCATTAAGGGCTGCTCAAGCAGACGTGGTTGATCATTTCTTGCACCGTTCTCGCGTTGACCGCGCGCTGAAGCCATTAACTTACACTGGAGATATCTTTATTCGGCTCGGACGTCAAACAATCGGCAAATTGCAAAAACCACGAAAATAAAACTCCGCATCTCAGCGGAGTTTTAAATTATAAGATGGAATTCTAGTTGAGGAAGTTCTCTATCTTGATTCCTGGGCCCTGTGAAGTGCTCATATTGATGCTTTTCACGAATCCACCCTTGATGCCGGTTGGCTTTTGGCTCAGTAGGCTATCGAAGAACGCTTTTGCATTTTCGGAAAGCTTGTTCGCACCAAAGCTCACTTTACCAATACTTAGGTGAACGATCGCTTGTTTGTCGACGCGGTATTCAACCTTACCAGCTTTTGCTTCGGTGACGGCTTTTACGACGTCTGTTGCGACTGAACCACTCTTGGGGTTAGGCATTAAGCCACGTGGGCCAAGTAGCCGGGCGTACTTACCTAGCCGCGGCATAAACTGAGGAGTGGCTATCAGGACATCAAAGTCGATCATTTCTTTGTCGAGCTGTGCTAGCAATGTTTCGTCACCAACGATGTCGGCACCAGCCGCAGTAGCATCTTTGTGGTCTGCCTCTGGGGCAAACACAGCAACGCGGATGGTCTTTCCGGTTCCATTTGGCAAGCTAACGGTTGCACGGATGTTTTGGTCGGCTTGGCGCGGGTCAACGTTCAAGCGAATGTGAACTTCAACGCTGGCATCAAACTTGCTTGGGTTAGTGGTCGCTGCCAGAGCAACAGCTTCGTCTAAGCTGTAAAGCTTGGCCGAGTCAACGTGTTCGGCAACGGCACGGTAAGCCTTGCCACGCCGCTCGATAAGCGGACGAGCAACCGGCTTAGGGCCTTTAAGCTGTACAGGCTCGCCATCAACAGAACTAGTGTCACCAGATTCTTTGCGAGCTTCTTTTTCTTCTTTGGCTTCAACTTCAGCCAACGCTTTTGCGCTGCGCTTGCCGGATTTGGCAACAACGACTTCTTCTTCGACAACGACCGCTTCTTCAGTGGCAGCAACAGGTGTTGCAGCACCAGCAATCGCTTCCTCGATCTGAGCGATAGTGTGTTTTTCGGTCACTTCAAGACCAAGTTTTTTTGCTTGAGCTAGCAGGTCGGCTTTTTTAGCCATAGGTGTTAACCCTTTCTGTGGTAGTAACGGCTTGTTCAGCCTCCCAACATTGATTGTATACTTCTATTATGGCACAAATAGCTAAATTGTTCAAACAGCAGGGACTTCTATGCAGCGATTTCGACGCCCATAGAACGGGCTGTACCAGCTATAATCTTGACGGCTCCGTCCATGTCGATGGCGTTCAGCTGGCTCATCTTTAGCTCAGCGATTTCCTCGAGCTGGGCTCGGGTGATGGTCCCTACCTTCTCGGAGTGCGGCTTGGCACTTCCCTTTTTGATGCCAACTTTTTCACGGATCAGGTCGTCAACTGGTTGTCCCAGTGAGTTCCAGGTGAAGCTGCGGTCTTCGTAGACTTGAATGTGAACGATCACATCTTTGCCCATCAGGTCTTTCGTGCCTTCGTTAAATGGGTTGATGAAGTCCATCATGTTCAAGCCCCATTGACCAAGGGTTGAGCCCACAGGAGGGCCTGCTGTTGCACGCCCGGCTGGGATGCGTAGTTTTAGATTTCCAATAATTTTCTTTGCCATAATGTTCTTTCCTAGATTATCCTTGTACTAAATATAATGTGAAGCAAATATTTAGTGCGTAACTGAGGTATTATACCTTTTTTACCTGCAATGCGTCAAGTTCAACGCTGGTGTCGCGACCAAACATACTGACCATAACTTTAACTTTTCCTTTTTGGTTGTCGATCTCTGAGATAGATCCGTCGAATCCTTTAAACGGACCGTCGGTAATGCTGACGACTTCGCCTTCTTTAAAGTCGATGAAGTGCTTAGGATCTTCAACACCCATGCGCTTCTTGATCTTCCGTATTTCATCTTCTGACACGGGTGTAGGCTGAGTGCTCGTGCCCACAAAGCCAGTGACACCAGGAGTGTTTCGGACGATGTACCATGTTTCGTCGGTCAGTTTCATTTCAACCAGGGCGTAGCCTTGGAAAATCTTCTTCTCGACCACTTTACGCTTACCGTTCTTAATTTCAATCTGTTTCTCTTTTGGTACCATCACGTCGAAGATTTTGTCGGCCATATCAACTGCATTGATGCGCTGACGAATGCTATCAGACACTTTGTCTTCGTAGCCGCTGTAAGTGTGGATGGCGTACCATTGGCGGGATGAATCGTATCGGTTTGTAGACATTGTGGGGTGTTCCTGTTCTGGCACTTAAGGCCGATGTGGTTAGGTGATTATGAGCTCAAAGAGCGATTTAAATAGTAGGTCGAGTAAGACAATAATGACGACAAAGAATAGACTGAACAGAATAACCGCTAGGGTCAGGCTCCAAGTCGATTTTCGTGATGGCCAGCGAACTTGACGAAGTTCGTACCAGGCACCTTTGAAGTAGCCAATCATACCAAAGAAGGCTTTAGAAAAGGGGTTTTTTGGTTCGCGTGGTTCTTTGCGAGCCTTGGGTGCTTTTTTAGGCATCTTTTTAGCTGATACCGTCACCTTCTTGGGGGTATCTTGCGCTTTAATGCGGGTTACTTTCGTCTCTGCCACGCTTGTCCTACTTTCTTATGCCAAATATAAAAGTCTGCTGTTGCAGACTGTCAAGGTACACTGTAGTCTTTTCTCTGTTAAACGTCAAGTGGTGGTATGATAGTGGTAATGTTTGCTTCACTGCTCTATGTTGTGCACGGCGTGGTAGCTACCATCTTGGTAGTTGCCTCTTGGCGACTTGGCCACGGACTACACAGATTTCGCTATACAACGACGATGACCCCTGCCCAGGTGCTAAAAGATATGCCAAGCGTGTCGGTTGTTATTCCGGCTCGTAACGAAAGTCACGCCATGACCGACTGTTTGCAGGCAGTCATTAATAGTACCTACCCAAAGCTCGAGATTATTGTTTTAAATGACTCATCAGCTGACCGCACCTCATCGCTAATTAAAGCTTTTGCTCACGATGGTGTCCGTTTTATAGACGGCGCCCGTTTACCCGAAGGTTGGTTGGGTAAGAACCACGCACTTGATAGCCTTGTCGGCGAGGCCAGCGGCACCTATGTGCTGTTTATGGATGTCGATACCAGGATTGCTCCGAGTACCATTGCCCAGCTGGTGGCCTACACGGTGCAAGAGAAGGCGGCTATGGTGTCGGTGCTTCCTCGGCGCGAAGACGGTATCCAGTTTAACAAATTATTCTCGCCGCTCCGCTACTTCTGGGAGATTATCTTTCACCGAACTGAGTCGCCGGCCGTTGCAAGCAGTGGATGGCTAGTTGAACGAGTCTCATTTATAGATGCTTTCGGTGGATTTGCAAACCTTAAAGACCGGGTTCAGCCAGAAGCCGCGGTTGCTGCACACTACGACTCACAGGGTCAATACCGTTTTGTGATTGGCACCAGCCAGCTCGGCCTTCACTACGAGAAAAAATGGCGCTCGCAGATTGCTACCTCGATTCGTCTGCTCTTTCCGCTAATTGGCGGACGTTTTTCGAAGGCCTTTATTGCCGTGCTTGATCTTTTTATAGTGGTGTCTCCACTGTTCATTATTGCAGCCGGAGCGTTTATCGGTTGGACTGTCCATCAAGCTATCGCGTTGATACTATGGACTGGCTTCGTCGCTCTGTATGCAGCCTACCTGCAACGTGTCTGGAGGCGCGGTTGGTGGCTGGCGGCCTGGTTCTGGAGTATTACGGTTACTCAAGAAGCCGTCTTAATATTAGTTAGCGCCTGCAAATATATTCGCGGTCGCGTTTTGTGGAAAGGTCGGCCGGTTATGCTTTCGGCGCAGACTCAGCCGGTTGGTCGTACACGGGCAAAGAAAAGCTAAACGTTGAGCCATGGTTGAGCCGGCTGGCAATAACTATTTGCGTTCCTAGCTTGTGTGACAGTTTTGCTGAAACGTACAATCCGAGCCCAGTCCCGTTCGTCTCTCTAATTCGATAGTCTTCGCTTCTATAAAACTTATTAAAAATCTTTTTCTGTTCGCTGCGACTAATTCCTATGCCCGTGTCTTTTACCGCAAAGGTGACAGTCCCCTTTTTGTTAGACACCGAAACGGTAACCGTTCCTTTGTGGGTGTATTTAATGGCGTTAGTGATAAAGTTTTGCAGCAACTCTTCAAGGTATAAGCGACTCGCGTTGACGGCGCCAACTTTCGGGGAAAGATCAAGATTTAGGTGAAGACTGCTCGCCGATGCATCTTTTTGATATTGGTGATGCAGCCGCTGCATCATTTCAGCCACATCAATCACTTCGGCACCATCGGCTACCCCACGTTCGGCCCGTGACAGCGTACTGAGGTCGTTTACCATCTTTGCAAGGTAGAGTACCTGCTGATGGGCCGTATCTAAGGTAGTGCTTAATAGTGACTGGGTCGGTGGTTTTGGTCGACCTACGAGCACTTGCAGATTAGACAGCGAGCCTTCGACAATGGTAATCGGGGTGCGTAGTTCGTGGCTCACGACACTAATAAACTCGTCGCGCTCTTCTTCCAGGCTCTTTTCTTTAGTGACATCGCGGGCAATCACAACGTAGCCTTGTAGCTGTGAGCCCTTCCGCAGGTCGCCAAAGCTGCTCTTGATGGGTGCAAAGGTTAGTTCAAGCCGAATCTGCTCACCACCGCTATAGTTATGACGTACGTCGGAGCGACGGGTTGATGTTTGGGCAGCGCTCATCAGGTCGAAAAGAGCAACTGGTTCGCCGTTGTCACCTGCCAACGAGAATAGCTCACTAATCTGCCTACCCTTCAGGCTCTGGTTTGTATCAAGCAGGTTCAAGCAAGCAGCATTGTACATGACGACTTTTCCGCGTGCATCGGTGCTTAAGGTCGCGTCGGTCAGATTATTCATAATCGTTACAACACGGTCGGCCTGCAAACGCTCTTGTTTTTGGCTTCGCTGCAGGGTGCGACGCCGTGTTTCCTGCGAACTAATAACCGCAACGATCGAGATTCCAAGTGCAAGAATGGCAATCAGCCCAAGCCCATTAGCCAGTAGAATGTCTGGCTGGAACGATACTCGAATCAGGGCGTCAAACAGGGCAGCTATGATTACTGCCGAAACGCTAAGTATAAAACCGACCTTCCCAAAATAAATATGAGCGGCCAGAAACAGCAGCACCACCGATACGGCGAATGGCTGCATAAAGCCAGTAATGGCCATAATTGTCGCCAGGGCAAATGCTTGATACAGCACAAATCGAATCACCAGGTCGAAGCGGGAGCGCACCGGCATAAAATAGTGGTAGAGGCCAATCGTCAGCCAAATTGCTAGGATGCTGAGGCTGAGGGGCTCGCTAATGACCTGTTGCGAAGGAACCACCTGGTAGGTTGCTAGTAAGCCGTGAGCAACGAATAAGGGCGTCGCAAATAACGTGATTTGCCTAACGACGCGATCAGACTCTTTTGAAACGTATATCCCACCACTATTCATAGTTGCTTATGATTATATCAGATTGTCGGCGATTCTAGCTTTAGAGCTCGGCGGTGTTCTTTATATCGCGGATCAGCTAGGCTGACCGTGTACCAGAATTCTTCGCTGTGATTAAGGTGTTTGGTGTGAGCCAGTTCGTGGATGAGGACGTAGTCGATGAGCTCAAAAGGCAGTTTCATAAGAGCAATATTCAAACTGATCGTTCCTTGGCTACTGCAGCTCCCCCACCTTCCGCTGGCATGTGAGAAGCGAACCTGAGTATAAGAGTATCCGTACTTATGTGCGATGTAGGCAAGCCGCTTGGGAAGGTAGCTTTTCGCCTCAATCCTAAGGGCAGCCTGAATAACTTCGCGCAGCTGCTTCACTGCTGAAGAGCTATTGAGATCAGTCGTAGGCGGTAGTGAGACAATTATTCGCTGGCCAACTCGCTTGATAGACAATACGGCCGCCTCGCGGACTTCAAGCATGTGGCTCTTGCCAATGCGCATACCAGAATTGTAAAGGACTGTCGGGGCTGACTGCGCAAGAAGATCGCGCAGTTCATCGCGCGATGCTTTTATTAATCGTTTTATGAGAAAGGTCGGTGCGTACATTGGAAGCGATGCTCGCAAGCTTCCGTCTGGACCGACGCGAAGCCTAACTTGGGTAGCACGCGCACTGCGACGAATCGTGATCTTGCCAAACTCTTCGTCGTGTATGATTGGCATACTTACCTCATAATAATTGAGCGAGCGTATCGCCCGCGATCAGTTGGAGGCTCAGTGCCATTACCTTTATGTTCAGACAAGTACTTCAAAACGACCCTTAGCTGTGAAGCGTGAGTATGCTTGCCACTAATAACGAGAGTAGCTTCTTTGGCGCTTGGTAGCTGAAAAGACTGAACGGCCGCCTGGAAGTTATCGCGGCTCATACCTGCTTTGAGTGAACGCTTCTCGGCGTCTGGAGTAGCCGTTTGCACCCATATAAACAAAGGCTCGTAGCCGGCGCCGCGTACTTTTAAAGCCAGCGCAGTTCGCTGCTTAGTAAGTGACGACTCGGTATTTACGATAAGCGTCCGTTTTGTCTTCAGGAGCTCACCTAAAAAAGTACCAGTAAGCAGCTCGCTGTCCTTATTTGAGTCGGTATGGTTGCGGATGATAGACTGATCAACAATAGGCACAAGAAAACTTTTGGCAAAGTTATTGGCAAAGAAAGTTTTTCCTGCTCCGGGAATGCCAACCATGATGATGGCGTGTGGTGAAGGCGGGTTCAGCGGTTTCATATAGAACAGTATACCAGATCGATCGTATTGGCTACTGGTTAACTGTTTGCTCTGGGATGGTCGCGTCTTGCGGCGCGGTTGGGAGACTCGGGTCGGAATCGACGGTTCCATCAACAACTGGTTCGATGACTCCCTCGACAGGTGTTACGTCGGCTGGAGTCTCAGTAGCCTCGACTGGCGCTTCGTCAACTGCTGCTTCTGATGATGGAGCCTCTGTAGTAGTTGTGGTCTGGGCTGCTTGAAATAGCGTCCATCCGTAATATCCGCCGGCGCCAAGTCCAAGAACAAGTAAAATAACTGCCAGAATTACTACTGGCTTCTTACTCTTTTTGGAGGCAGCCTTTTTAGCCTCAAATGGATTAAAGGCGGGAACTGCTGATTCGGCTGGGGCGGGAGCAGGCGCGGGGGCGGGTTCGACAGGAACAGCTACAGGAGCCACAACTGGCTCTGGCGTCGGTCTAATATCTTGGCCAACCGTTGGCACTAACGGTTGTGACTGCGCAACTGGGCTTACTGCAGGGGCCGAAATGGTATCGATATTCTCAATAGCCTGAATAGCGGCATTTTCTTCTGGTGTTGGTAGTGACGGGTTCGATGGTGCGTCTGGTTGATTTGGGTTCATTATTTAACTTCTCCTGGTTGTTTACTTATCATCTTGTCGCGGATCTCTTTAAATTCGGCCTGCAAGGCATTGAGCTCTACGTCAGAAAGGTCCTCTACATCGACAAACTCTGGCCGGGCATTCCTGGTAGCATTGATCAACTCATTTAATTTTAGTTGCATTGCCTTGGAGTCCCGATTCTGCGTGTTCTGAATGGCGAATACCATTAGGAATGTCACGATTGTGGTGGTGGTGTTAATGACGAGCTGCCAGGTGTCAGAGAATCCGAAAACAGGGCCAGTCAGAATCCAGACCACAATAACAAGCGACGCAAGCATAAAAGCTATAGGAGAGCCTAGTTTGTTAGAAACGTTTTGTGAGGCTTTGTGGAACGAGTCACGCTTTGGTATCACGACAGTGAGCTCATCGGCTTGACGGACCACTTTGATTCGGGTCGGTTTGACAGGTTTTTCGGGAATGTTCATAAAATTAGTATACCACTAACCATAAACATTAAAAGACTAGCGTATACGAGTGATAAGCCGAAGGTTTGAAAGGTAGTGCTGCGGGTTCATCGAAGTGTGTTGGCTCAGGTAGAGCATGTGCTTATCTTCGAAAGAAAGCGGGCCTTCAGACGAAGGAGAATAGGTCGAAGTGGTGTTAAACTCTCGGCTTTTCATCATACCGCGCAGAACGGTTCGAATTTCGTCAGCTTCGGCCGACTTTAAGAACTTTTGAGCGCTAAGAGTGTTGGACATGATATTATTATACCTTATTGAGGGCAAAATAACCAGTGCTGCCAGATCAAACTATATCCTAGAGGGTATCGATGAGTTCAATCAGCTCGGGGAATTCTGGACGCACGAAGTGATCTGGTGCCGAGACGATGCGGAACTCGGCTAATGGTGCATTGGCTTTGTACATATCCATTTCGCTTAGCGGAATCACTGGATCGTCATTACCAAATATGAATACAAGTCTTCCCGCCTGTTCAGCCAGACCGGCTAGCACTCCCCCCAGCTTAAAGTTGGTAAGGTCTCCGGACGTCTCGTCGCTATGTGGCGCAGCAATAAGTATCGTAGACTTGATACGACGAGGGAATTTATTTTCTGAAAGATACTTGGCCAGAAAAATCCCACCCAAAGAATGCCCGATAAGAATGCAGTCGTCCGTGATTATGGCGCTAAGATTATCGAACCAGACCTTCCACTCGCTGTAGCGGGCATTGGTTGCGTTTGGCATTGTCGGTAGCAATACTTGATAGTCATCACCCAGCTTCTGCTGTAGCGATTCTTTCCACTTCGGTTTATGTAGAAAGCGACTTATTTCAAGCGGTTTCGTTGCTAAGTAGTCCATATAGGCCCCGTAGTCTGCAAAAGTGGTGCCGCCGTGGATGATGATGATTTGTTGAGGCTTCATATATTACCAATCTTTCTTTTCGCGGCGTTTATGTTGGGGCTTCCAGCCGCGATGTGCATGGTGTCTGCCGCCGTTACCACCGCCACGATCCTTCTGGAAAGATTGGGCGACTTTTTGCATCATGTTATCTCCAAGATAGGTCACGAGTTTTGTTAGTGCTAATAGTTGCTCTCTCTTGGCAGAGGGCAGCTCTTCGATGCTAATGGCGTTACCACTAATCGATCGGGTTTTCGATTTAATCTGGGAAAGAGGTATAGAAGGAATACGCCGTGAGTGATTTGCTGAAAGACGACGTTGTTCACGGTCTAGTTGACCGAGTGCCCACTTGGCAAAAGATTCTTGAAAGAATTTTTGATTCTGTTTTGTGCTCTGTGTCACTGGAATACCTGTCCCATAGAACGTTTGGTTACCGGCCCTCACCTGCTGGCGTATCACTAGCGAACCAACGCGAGGGTCGTACACCATGCGACCACGTTTCTGGCTAAATTGGTCTGGGGCCAGTTCAATTAATATATCAGTGTTGACTGTTGTTATGCCCTGCACTAGGTGGAGCGTCTGAAGGCTGCCATCTCTAGCAGGAACTTCAAGGTCGAAGGGAGTCCCCGTAATCAGCGTTGGGTGCCGGACTACGCTACTGCCCGATAATTCCCGCGAGTCTTGTGTGTAGATGTGCGTCGCCGTTGTTCCTGTCTCATCAGCCGTCCATAATTGATCAAGTTGTCCGGAAATAATGCAACGGAGCAGCAGCGACTCTTCTTCTTTAGAAATCGGTGTCAATACCGATTCGTTTAAATCGATACCATTCAAATCGTGGTTAAGCCGCTGCATCACTTCCTGGGCCTTCACCACATTCTTAGATATAATTCCTAAATCTTCGTAGTCGTCCGGGTCAATCGTATCGAGCGCTAAAAAGATATCGTATGAAGCCAGTAAATCTGACTGCTTTTGTTTTGTGTACTTCTGCCAGCCAGTGTAGCGGGTACCACCCCGCACAATGCCACCAACTTCTTGGATAGCAATGATTGTAGCCAGCTTAGAACGAACCTCGGCCGGCAGCGTCTCGGATTCATACAGCATTCTTGCGTAGTTTGATTCAACTGGGTACTGTTCCATCGCTCGTCCAATCGAAGTCACTTCACCGCCCCGAGTAAGAGCACCCAATGCAATAAGGGTTTGTTTGGCACGCTTTATAGCTCCCCTGCTCGGATCATGGTAAAAATCAAGCTCTTCAATATCCATACCTACGTTGGCTAGACGCAGTGCCAATCGATCTATATGCTTTCGAAGTATTTCAGGAACGCCATAATCTGGTCGATCTTCGAACGACAAACACGGCAGAGTGTCGTACGGTGCGAGGATGTATTCTCCGGCTTTTGTGCGCCCAGCCCTACCCGCTCGCTGCAAGCAATCGGCCTGCGAGGTTTGGGCAATAAACAGGCCCTCGACACCACTTCTTACTTCACTTCGACGCTCTAGCCCGCTATCTATAACGACATCAATATCGTCAATCGTCACGCTAGTTTGGGCTATGTTTGTCGAAAGAATTATTTTCCCTTTAGGATAGCTAGCAAATGCCTGCTGTTGGGCAGTTGCTTCCAGTTGCGAATGGAGGGGAATTATTGGAATGCCCGCCGCCGCTGCTTTCGACGCAATAGCCTCGCTGGTTGCTTGAATTTCGGCTTTACCTGGTAAAAATACCAACATGTTGCTGACTGGCCCTTGAATTTTTTGGAAAATCTCTTCGATGACGTCGCTACCCTTGCGCCTTGAGACGTCGTGGGCACGACCAGGAATATCTATCACAGCGGTAGTATTGAAATAAGCGGCAAGTGGCGCAGTGTCGATGGTCGCGCTCATAACGACGACCTTGAATCGTGGCTCCTCTTGGCAACGTTTCTTTGCCCAAGCTATCAGAACCTCCATGTTCTCATTCCATTCGTGCACCTCATCAAGCACCAATACTTGGCGCTCGGAAATTCCGTACCCGGTTATCTCGCGGACCAATTGAAGACCGTCGGTGCAATATAAGATCTGCGTTTCTGGTGAGTCGTCGCGTTCGTGGGCGGTTCGATAGCCGATGATTGGCTCGCTATCGACTGTGTAACGCAGAGCCCACTCTTCTCGTACCCGGCGTGATAAGTTTCGTGCCGCCATAATTCTGGGCTGGGTCACTATCACTTTAGAGTAGCCATGCTCTGCTAGGTATTGCGGAATTTGAGTACTCTTGCCAGCACCCGTTTCGGCAGTAATTATCGTCACTTGGTTACTATCGACGGCTGAAAGAATGTCGCCCCGGTAGTCGAATACAGGTAGCTGATCTATGTTGTTGAGTGAGATGCTATCCATGGGTAAGTAACGTTAGGCTTGGTATCATATAGGTTATGATAGCAGATTGAGGCGTTGTGCGGCACTCGGGCATAAATGCACATACACCCTGCTCTTTCGATTGCTTGTTAAAAATTAATGTAGTTACTATATCAAAAACTAGCGACGCTCATTGAGTGAATTTAGATAATCTCTCGCTTTGTCTTGTAGGCCCGGCCACACATCATTGGCGTTGAGAAATTCCTCAATATCAATCAGCTTGTATTCTAAGCCTTCGTTTCCAAAGACTAATGCCGTCTTGGCCCCAGAGTCTAGTTTGACGACAGGAAAGTAAGCAAACTCACCCTTTACGACTTGGCTTGGGTAACGTCGAACGTATGAGATATCGCGTCGTTCTATTGCCAAGCCAAACTCTTCTTTAACTTCCCTTTGAAATGTTTCAAAAGGAGTCTCGTTAATTTCTTTGCCGCCCCCTGCAAGATCTAAGTAAAATGGAAAGTTTTCCGTGCGCGAATCACGCCTGTATACCAGGAGCTTGTCACCGATAAAAATGAGTCCCTTTGAGCCGTTAAGATGGGGATCGTATGCGAAAAACTGTTCCATAATTCTATAGTAGCAGGTTGCTATCTATTATGAAGCTTGGCTAATAAAACCTGCGTATCGTCTCACGGAATCCTGGAGTGAACATGTCTGGTTCGCGCTTCATCAGATCTTTTAGCTCGTCTACTTCAAACCAACGAACTTCAGATACTTCGCTTTCCTGAAGCTGTATCTCAATCGAACTATCGGCGGAACCTTCGTAAATAGAGTTAAATTCAAAGATTTTTTTATCATCTATTTCGTCTTCAGACTTGAACTTACCGACAAACGTTAGTGCAGTAGTTATACCAATTTCTTCTTCAAGCTCGCGCACAATCGCTGAGTCATAGGTGTCGCCTTCATCAACGTGGCCGCTGGCCGAGTCGGTCCACCTATTTGGGTAGGATTTCTTGAGTGCGCTCCTGTGCTGAGAGAGAATCCTGCCCTTTTCATCTTTTATGATGGCCCGAGAGATTCGTACGTATATACCTTTTGCCCAGGCTTCTTCGCGGGTCCCAGTGCCTACGAGTTCGTCGTTAGTATCAACGAATATTATTTTTTCAGTCATGGACATATGATACCAGATACGTTAGCTTGGCGTACTAACGATATAGTCCATCCAGACCTTGCCTAGCTCATCTACTTTTTCGGCGTAGTCAACTATGTTGAGGCCACGCGATTCGAAAACGGATTCAATCTCGGCTTGGGTCCACCTTTTTCTGTAGCGCTTAACTTCATTTTTATAATCATGCTTTATCTCAAAGCCCTCACTAGCGACAGACGACTTTGTAGTGCCTGTATATATGAGCCCGCCGGGTTTCGTAATCGCTATGGCTTTTTCAAGACACTCAACTGCAACGTCTTTAGGAAACAGATGTAAGAACGCATACATAAGAATGCCATCATAGTGCTGTTCTGGGTACGCTGTTTCAAGAAAATCTCCAACGACGAAGCTGTTCAGTGGGTTGCGCTGCTGTGCGTATGCGACCATTTTTGGTGATATATCTATGCCGTCAACCAAGAGGTTGTTGAGTCGTAATATTTCAACCGTGTAGCCGACCGCACAGCCGACGTCTAATACTTTTGAGTTGGGTGGCAGCAGGTCGGTAAAGTTTGCTAGTGCTAGTTCTGTTGTTGGACGCAGTAGCTCCACCCGGTCTTCGTATTCGTCTGCGACTGTATCGTAGGTATCTTTGTGCAGCTTGGCTAGGGAATCTTTCATGCTGCTATTGTAACAAAACTCTAGAACCAAACACTTTTTTCATGTTGCCTAAACTTGGCAGCCGCTCGTAGAAGAGTTACGAACTATTCCGTATAATTCTTTTTCCAAAAGTCTGCGTAATAGGGTGACAAAAGATCAGAAACCGCAGTTGTTTCTGTAAACTTAAAATCAGTAATTTCATTTTCCTGTACTATCAACTCAACGTCTTCAGCAACTAGTTTACTGGACTCATATATCAAAAATAGTATCTCCTCGTCTGCTTTATAAACCGTACCTTTTATAGTTAAATCATCTTTATATATAGTGAGGCTAAGCTCTTCTTTCGTTTCACGTATTATCGCATCTTCGGGACTCTCCCCTTTGTCCACTCCCCCACCAGGAAGCTGCCAATTCTTTTTATAGTTCGGCTTGGCCAGCAGAACATTACCCTTGTCAGATTTAATTATTACTTTTACGACAATCATTTTTTGAGGCTGGGATGCCCGCCAAATGCTATTTTCTTCAGCGGTATATTTTTCGGTCATAAAATTAGTATAACAAATAAAATAGACCACATTTACGTGATCTATGCAATAAGCTTTCTGGCAGGGGCACGTGGAATCGAACCACGATCCTAGGTTTTGGAAACCCATATACTAGCCGTTGTACTATGCCCCTCTGTGGTACCTGTCAATTGTACCAAACACCTACCTAAAAACAAACACAGCCACCGTCATAAGCGTCTGAATAATCACAACTAATAGCGCCAGGGCATCAATAGTGCCATCAGCCCTCATTTTGCGTTTAGGTTGTTGTACGTGCTTTATAGGCTGGTGCGGTATATGATACGATAAGCGTAATCTGTTTCAAAAGAAGGAGTTGCATGAACATTGTTGTTGTAGGGGGCGGGTTTGCAGGAGTCAAGGCGGCGCTTGAGCTCGCCAAACGTCACGTTGGTAAGATTACTCTCATCTCGGATGAGACCTATTTTCTGCACCACGCCACCCTGTATGCTACCGCGACTGGCCGCAGCACGGCCGAATCGGTCATTCCGCTAAACGTCATTTTTGCTGATTACCCTAGTGTGACGATCGTACACGACAAAGTTATTGGCCTCGAAGCCGAGCGTAAGCTCGTCAGGACTGCCAAGAAGCACTATAGCTACGACGAACTAATTCTGGCACTTGGTTCAGTCACTACTTTCTTCGGTATTAAAGGTATGGCTGAACACGCCTATGGCATTAAAAGCATGGCTGAAGTTCACAGTTTTCACGATCACATTCATCAAGAAGTAGTCCAAAAAAAGCTCGATAAGGAATACTTTGTGATTGGAGCTGGGCCCACTGGTGTTGAACTGGCCGGCGCGTTGCACGAATATTTGCAATCGCTCATAAAGCTGAACCGTATTAATAATTCGCGGGCTCGGGTAGCGATTGTCGAAGCCGCGCCGCGCATCCTCCCCCGGTTGAGTAAGACCGCATCAAAGATAGTGTCTAAGCAGCTAGAAAAAGCCGGCATCCGTGTACTGGTGAATAATAAGGTGCAGGCGCTAAGCAAAGACTCGATCATCATTGAGGGCAAACAGATCCCCACCCATACCGCCGTTTGGACCTCTGGAGTTGCCAACAATGCTTTTTTCTCTGAAAACGCCGATTACTTTCGTTTAGCACCCAATGGTAGGGTCAATGTTGACGAGCATTTGCTGGCGAGGCGCCACGTCTACGTGATTGGCGATAACAATAGTGTCAAACATAGTGGCATGGCTTGGCCGGCATTCGATCAGGCGACCTTTGT
>Ga0136561_1000106_pt1 | contig 29881 bp, 33 predicted proteins | sample AntRauMeHopE1498_FD_104641 | JGI IMG/M metagenome (GOLD analysis project Ga0136561, IMG submission 104641) | Saline lake microbial communities from Rauer Islands, Antarctica - Metagenome Hop E1 #498 | ecosystem: Environmental > Aquatic > Non-marine Saline and Alkaline > Saline | place... | reverse complement strand
GAGCATTTCGGCCAAACTGGCCGTTTTACTGACATAAACGCCTTCAACCTGGTAAAACGTGTGTTCGTGGGTCGCATCAACATCCTCGTTACGAAACACCCGGCCGTAGCTGATGGCGGCAATCTGGCCACCAGACTCTAGCGCTGCCTTGCCGTCTTTTAGAATTCGGTGCTGCATGGTGCTGGTGTGAGCGGGTGGAATAAAGCCCTCTTCTGTGCGAAAGGTGTCGTAGCCGTCGCGGGCGGGGTGATTTTCAGGGAAGTTAAGAGCGCCAAACATATGAAAATCGTCGTCAATCTGGCGAGATTCAATTGCCTCAAAGCCCATCCGGGTGAATATATCGACCACCACGGCCAGCTCAGTCGTTAACGGATGCTGCGTGCCGTTCATGGTTGGCAGCAAGCTTGGGCGCTGGCTATTCACGTCCCAGGGAGCGGTCACGTCGAGTGGTTGAACATCTATGTCTTCTAAAGATGCTTCGCGGGCATCAATCGCCTCTTCAAGCACTTTTTTAAGTTCATTAAGGTTTTTGCCGTAAGCGCCACGCTCTTCAGCCGGCAGCGAACCAATCGCAGTATAGGCCTCGCGCAGCTCGGTCGCACGAAGCAACTCGCGCGGTGCATCGCTCGCCTCAATTCGCCCCAAAAGGTCGCGCTTCATCCCCTCAATATCATGTGTCATAAGTACGATAATTATACCTTATTTAGCTGGCCGTGACCACTATAAGGCTCACCAGTCCTGCCGCAAAGGCGGCAAAGACAGCGATCCACACCCAGGCATAGCGCCCGGTTCCGGTTGTCCCTTTTATAAACTGCGAATCATCAACGCCATCTGGGATGTCTTGCTGCAAGGCAGTTTGTTTGGCTTTTTCTTGAAGCCCGGCTGCTACCCGCTTCTGCAGCTCTGATCGTGTGTCGTTCTGTTTTAAGTATAATGCCATTGCTCTATTGTACCATTGACGGTGTTCTACTTATGCTACAATGTAAGCATGTTTACTGTAAGGAGGGAAACACATGGCTACTAAAGCCGCTACTACCAAAAAAGCCCCCGCTTTAAGAGCGAGGACTGCAAACACATCAAAAAAGAAGTCTGTAACGTCAGCTCCTGCGTCCGCTAAATCAGGCGCGCTCGTTAGCCACGTCCAACACTCACTTCGTTCAATTGCCCTATGGCGATCGCTCGGTGCTGAGTTTATCGGTACGTTCCTACTTGCCAGCGTGATTGTGGCCGGACAAGGTCAGCCGATCTTCGTTCTGTTCGCCCTAGTTGGTGTCATCCTATTGGTTGGCTCAATCTCTGGTGCACACGTTAACCCTGCCGTTACCATCGGTGCGTTGGTCACGCGTCGAATTGGTTGGCTCCGAGCTGTTGGCTACATTGCCGCTCAGCTACTCGGTGCTGCGCTTGCCTTTGTGGTACTGTCGGCGTTTATCGCTGGTGCCGCCTCGAGCCCAGAAGCCGAAGCGTTTGGCCAAGCAGCCCCAGTGCTGTTTGCTGCTGTCGACGTTGGCACCCTAGTTGGTAAAGAATGGTACGTCTTCTTTGCTGAAATTCTAGGAACCGCTATCCTCGGATTCGCGATTGCCTATGCAACCCGCGCTAAAGACGCCCTTACCGCAGCCTTTGCTGGTGGTCTTGGTATCTTCATCGCCTTAATGGTTGCCGTCAGCGCCGCTAACTACGTTGGTGGAAGCGCGATCATTAACCCGGCCGTAGCGATTGCCCTGCAAGCCTACAACTGGGAAACAATCTGGCCGTTCGCTGCGTACGCCGTCGCCCCCGTCATTGGTGGTGTCGTCGGATTCATCGTTCACGACCTGCTCCGCGGCCGCACTGCCAAATAGCAGTCCCGCAACACTCAAACACCCCGCCCAACCAGCGGGGTGTTTTTGACTTTTCTTGGTAAGTATGTTATGATTGCAGTATTGTGTTGAGCCCATCCCGGGTTCCGCAAGGGACCTGAGGACTACCGAAAGGGAAACTCTGTTATGAGCGTTATCGATACAGCCAATATGCCAGTCTATCAAAGAGATAGAGTGAGGTTAATAAATCTACTGGAGAAACTTCCGGAACTTATCCGTGTCATCCACGCGGCGATGCCGAGGATGTTTGCAACCGGCTCGAGCTTGGTGTTACAGTATCCGTCTCAGGACGCAGAAGATTGGGACCAAACCAACCCGAACGTCTGGAGTCATCTACGTTTGATCGAATACTCCGTCGGCTCTGGCACCAGACAGGTGCTACTCCGATCGGACGGGGTGCTGACGAGAAAAGTCGGAGGAGGCATGATTTCTGGCACCTGGACAATCCCGCTGGAAATTTCACAGCTCTCGCCCGAGCTCGTAAAGGCTATAATCTTAAGAGTTCAACAGATCGAACTCAAACCATAAAACACTCTCCCGCCCAGGGGCCGCTCATAACGAGCGGCCCCCTTCAAATTCCCGACATACGTGTTCAAGGCAGTGAAACACCCCGCCCAACCAGCGCGGTGTTTTTGACTTATTGACATATTAGTAGTATAAATATGCTATTGTGTTGAGCCCATCCTGGGTTCCGCAAGGGACCTGGAAAAATAGAGAGGTAGGGTAGAAATGCCGGACACCGTTAATCCAATCATCACATCGCCCGAAGAGCGGTCAAAACGCAAAATGCAAATCAGTAAAGTCGAGGCGTACTTACGGCTTCTAAAACTAGTCAACCAGTCGGCCGATATTCTCACCGCAGAGCCCGTACGCAGTACTGTACTCAAAAAGTCTATGCGCGCGGCCGGCCATGAGGCAGTGCCCGACGAACTCTGGCACCACTATCAGCTGACGGAAGAAACTCCCGACGCCGAAAGTGGTCCCGTGTTCATGCTCCGACTTCCGGACTGCGCCATCACGGTGGTCTACAACCCGGGAGGCTATTTACTACCTCCAGAATGGGAATGGACACAGCGAGTCGGTCTCGATGACCTCACGGAATCGCAGATCGGCGCCATCACGTCTGCTATCAACAACCTCGTCGACAAACGCTAATTCCAGGCCTAGGGCCGCTCGAAAGAGCGGCTCTTTCGCTTTTTCTGGCTAATCGTTCTGTTGAGGCTTGTCAATCAGAAGTGGGTCAATCGTCTTATTGGTGCCGGCAATCTTCACCACATCGGTGTCTATCTTGCCGAGCTCTTTGTGGGCATTGTTGAAGTGGTTAACGGTCGTACCAAGAGAATTTCCCAGTTTGCCCATAAAGGCGTCGAAGGCCGAAATATGGCGCCCCAGCTTACCAACTTGAATTTGTATGTCTTTAGCCTTTTCTTCGATTTGTAGGCTACGTAGGCCCTGCAGCACCGTCTGAAGGTAGGCCATGAAGCTGGTTGGGCTGACGATGATCACATTCTTTTCGCGAAAGCCGTATTCAATCAAATCGCGGGCACTCGAACCAGTCCCAACGTCGCCAATCAGCAGGTCGTAATACAGCGACTCACTGGGGATGAACATAAAAGCAAAGTCCATTGTTTTTTCACTGGGCCGAATATACTTCGCGGTTTCGTCGATCCGGGCCTTCAGATCGTTTCGTACCTTTTTCAGCCAGTCTTCACGCTCAGGCTTCGTCTTTGCCTGAACCATGCGATTGTAGTTTTCGAGGCTAAACTTACTGTCAATCGCCAGCATCTGGCCCTTATCAAGAAATACCACGGCATCGGCAATCAGGCCGTCGTTAAAACGGTACTGCATCTGAAAATTTTTAGTCGGAAGAATATTGCCCAGCACCGATTCTAGGTAATATTCGCCAAACACACCGCGCTGCTTAGGGTTTTGCAGTACGTTTTGTAATGTTTTGAGCTCATCGGCCACGTCAACAACTCGGCGATTAGTTTCGTCGAGCTTGGCCAGGCGCTGAGTGACGTCGCCAACGATTTTGGCGCTTTCAGCCAGCTGTTTCTGCATCGAAGTCTGCATGTTAGTGGCGTTTCGCTCTAACTTGTCGCCCAGAGTCGTCTGCAAGGCCATCATGGTGCGATTGAGCTCGGTTACATCAGATTTGAGCATATCAACCCCAGCTGAAGAAGAGTTAGCGCGCAGCCGGCCAAGCATCACCACCACGGCAATCGCCAGTGCCACCACCGCTACAGTCAGCAAAATAAGAAAGGTTTGTTCCATGGCATTAGTATACCACCGTCTGGGGAGCTATTGGGGCTAGAAGATGAGCGCAATCCGAATCATAACGGCCACTGCCACGGCGACAATAATGGCCAGTACCAAGTTCATCTGGCGAGCGATCCAGCCGAACAAGGCGTAGCTCAGGCCGTAGAGCACAATACTCCAGGCGAGTGCCTCGGCCCAGAACAGGCCAGTGGTATAGACAGACAGATTCCACAGCACCACGGCAGTGGCAACTGCAATAATAATAGGCCGAAACAGGCTGACCCGAATCATAACCAGAAGTGAAAGCGTGGCGAGTAAAACGGTAGCTATCTTACCAGCAATACCAATCGCCCCAACGCAACTAGCGGCGGTAGCGATGTCGCGGCAGGCCAGCGGCTCCACCACGTAGCGGGTTAAAAGGACGGTGGTGACCCAATAGGCCAGGCCGACTACCAGGCCAATGCCAATAATGTAAAACCGTGCTCTGGTGGTGTGGTTGACCTGTGGTGCGTTAGTGACTTGTTGCTTTGCCACGACTTCCCCGATTCTCCACCCGGTTGGTTTGTGTCTGTACATACCATAGCCCACCAACCATAGCGATGGCAACCCCTGCGACCACATCGAGCGGGGTATGCACCAAAGCAATCACTCGGCCAACGCAGATCAGCAGCACCAACGAGGCCAGAATAATGCTGATGACTTTTTGCTTGGTTTCAAACCACACCGCCAGTGTAATGGCGGCCACAAACAAGGCGTGATCAGACGGAAAGCCCGGATTATCTAAAAAAGCCGCTCCCGGCTCTACGCCTAGCAGCTCAAAGGGCCGCAGCTCGCTCGGCTGATAGATGGTGCCAATAAACTTTGCCAGCATGTAGGCCGTTAGCCCCGCCATGAGCACCCGGCTATAGGCCGCAAAGCGCTGACCTTTGGGCACTTTAAACAGTAGTGCGTATGCACCAAGTAGTACCACCGGCACAACGGCGATATCGGCAATCAGGCGGATGAGGAAGTCTGGGGGCATGGTTACAGTATACCGTTTAATGCGGATTTAAGAATTGTGCCATACTCTTAAATATGAAAGAAAGGTATAATTTCAAAAAATGAAAATATTACTAATTGAAGATAATGATCGGCTGGCAGACCGTTTGTCAGAGAAGCTTGGTGTTCATTATGTCGTTGATAGGGCGTCGACCGGACGCGAGGCCCTCGCGTTGCTCAAAAGCGTTGACTATAATTTGATACTCCTTGATTTGGGCCTGCCCGATGCTAGCGGGCTGGAGGTCTGTCGCGAGATCAGAAAACAAAAAGAGACCCCGATTATTGTCATCACCGGGTCGTTTGAAACCGCTACCAAGGTGCAACTTCTCGAAAATGGTGCCGATGATTTTATCGTCAAGCCATTTGCGTTTACTGAGTTGAAAGCCAGGGTCGACGCCGTTAGTCGACGGCAAGAGCGACCACAGATGAAACGCACTCTAATCCACAAAGACTTGACGGTAGACACAGAGCGTCATGAGGTTGTTAGGGACGGAGCCCCGATTAAGTTGAGGAGGAAAGAATTTCAGATACTGGAGTACCTCTTGATGCATAAAGGGCGCATCCTTACCAGAGAGATGATTCTGTCGCACGCGTGGGGCCATGACACCACGAGCTGGAAAGGTACCATCGACGTCCACGTCAAGCACCTTCGAGACAAGGTAGACCGACCATTTGAGGAGCACTACATAAAAACGATCTACGGCCTGGGATACAGGATTGAGTAATGAGGACGAGTCAATCGGCTATAAAGATTATACTGTACACCACTCTTACCGGAGTCACTACGCTCGAACTTCTCCTGTTCCTTAGTATATTCTTTGGAAGTCCGCATGCTGCCGATCGAGCGCTAGCCGGCATACTGCCACTTCTTTATGTTGCAGGCGCACTTTACGTCTTTAAGCGCGGAAGAGTGTTGCTGTCATCGTGGATGATAGTAACATTCTATTATTTAGCAGGCTTCTCAACTTCCCTGCTATGGGGCATTAACGCACCCGTGGGCATCCTCATGCTGACGTTTTCGTTATTCCTTTCGGCGCTATTGCTCCCAATAAAATACATATTTATCAACGCCAGCCTCATCGTAGGTGCTTTGATCTTCTTGCAAACCCTTGTTACAACGGGAGCGATTATCCCGGATACGGCAGTGCTAAGCGCACAAAGCACTTTTGTTGACGTCCTTATTTACGCGGTTGTCTTAATTATCTTTTCAGTGCTCAGCTGGGCAGTAGCGGTAAATATAAAAGATTCTTTCGCTAGGCTCGAAAAATCTAACCTTATAATTAATAAACAAAAGAGGATCATAACTTCTGCGTTAAACAAGGAGCGCGCTAAATTACAAATCGCAGAGATAAAAAGAACTTCCCACATGCAGCAATTTTCAGAGGTCGGGCAATTTACCGCCCTATTAATGCACGAGTTGTCTAATGAACTTGCTGTTCTGAAGATGAACAACGACGATCTTAGTGCATCAGATTTAAAACATACGATACGTATTATCGATGAAATCGAAAAGCTCGTTCTCAGATCGCGTAAAGCCATGAACAGCCGATGTGAGCCTGCCTCAATCAATAACCTCTTAAGTACGTTGAAGGCGTCTTACGATTATTATTGCTCTCTGTATAAGATAAAGTTGTCGATAGTCGAACTGGGTAAAGATGAAAATATCGAGAATGGCCAATTGCTCTTTCAGGTGCTAGCCATCCTCGTCAAGAACTCAATTGACGCTTACTCTTCTAGAAGTCACTTGCCCAAGAGGGCCGTGAGTATCAGCGCTCGCCTCGAAAAGCAGCAGGTAGTTGTTAGAGTCCAAGACTGGGCTGGAGGCATCGACTCGCAGATCATTGGCATTTTTGACGACCAGCACACAACTAAAGAGACTGGGCACGGCGTTGGGCTCCCCTTATCAAAACTGATAGTTACGGAACGACTGAAAGGTTCTATTCACTACGTGCGCAAAGCTGGAAGTTCGCTATTCATTATTAAATTACCGTTAAAAAATAATTAATGTTATCTAGCGCACACTCTCCTGCTCATCAGCTACCTTCTCTTGAGCCTCCGCAAAGGCTCGGCGCAGCTCGTCGGGGAATCTACTTCGGTCGTTCATAATGTAGAACCCAAGTGGACTCACTTGGTGGGCAAACTGTGATACCGATGGGACTGTTTCGATTGCTTGCCCTAAGGCAATTGTTGCATCGTGCATGTCTGTGGCACTGCGTCGGGCGCGTGCCTGTATATCTGCCGCATTGGTGTAATGTCCTGTGTTAAGTGGGTACTCGGCAAGCGCAACGCCGAGTTCTCCGATGGTTCGGCCCAGTCTCTTACCAATTCGTCGCTCAAGTTTTTTGTTTGTTCCAGAGATTCCCGCTAGAAAGTTCGACGATTCAATCGCTTCTTCAAATTCTCCCTCGATCAGCTCGTCGTAGTCGATCGGACTCATCCAACGTTGGGGGTTCACACTGGCTATGTCTGGTAGTCGTAAATTATGATACATTACCGTATTCGGCTGGCTATTAAACAGGTAGTTGGCCGACATCAACATCGTTCCACCGGCCAAACCGGCCCACATGGCCTCAACATCATCGTCACCCCTTAGATTCCGCAAAGTCTGCTGAGCAACCTCAAGCCCCTGAGCTTGCTCTTCAAGAATAAGGACATGCTTACCCCTATTTGCCCGCCGTCGATCAGCTTCGAGCGGGTCGGTGGTTCGCGGTGGCATGTAATCTGTTGCCGCAATCGGGTGATTGGGCATTGCGTATATCTTGGGGATTCTTTCACTCATAATGCCCCTAGTATGCACCTAGCGGCGCGCAGCTTCAAGCATAACAAACATCTGTACCCACTGTTCGGCCGTAACCATGCTGGGTTTTACGCCGTCTTCTACAGCTGCAGCCCGTAGCGGCAGCTTGGCAAACAGCTTTGGGTCAGAAAAGGCGCCTTCAATCATCTGGCGGTAAGCTCTCATCTGTTCCCATGCCAGCAGCGGCTCGGGCCGAGGCTTGATCTCTAGCAACACTGTATCAACGTTCGGTTGTGGCCAAAAATCAGTCCGGCGCAGCGGCCGACGAATCCGGGCAACGTACTGCGGGGCTATCATCGCTCCTAGCTGGCCAGTAAAGTGATTGCTATTAATGAGTAGCTTGCGGGCAAACTGGCGCTGCACAATCAGGTAGGCGGCCGTTAGCGGCTGCTCAGTATCGGTTAGCTTATGAATAATTTCAGAACTAATGTGAAACGGAATGTTGGCAAACACCTTAAACCGGTCGGCTGGGCTGCCCATCGTTAGAAAGTCGCGGGCCAGCACCACCACGTTGTCGAAGCCTGCCATGTTCTGCTTCAGCTTCTCGGCCATACGCGGCTCTAGCTCAACGGCTACCACCTTCTTTACCCGAGTGGCGAGCACCGCGCTCATCGCACCGCTACCGGCACCAATATCGTAGACGGTGTCGTTCTTTCGCAGATTGGTGTGGCCAATTAGCTCTTTAATAAGGGCGGGGCTACGCAGGAAGTACTGTGAGTAATCGTCCAGGCGCTTCACAAACTAGGGCTGCAAAGTTCCGGCGAATACCTGCCAGGCTAGCAAGGTCTTGGCAACAAGGCTAAGGATGATGTAAGCGCGCTCTCCGTAGATGTAGTCTTTCCATGGACCAATCTTTTTGTACTGCAGTACCATGTTGATCGCGAACAGGTTGAAGAAGATGAAGATCGAGATGAAGATTCCGTATACAAAGGCAGGCGCTTCTGATCCGTTTTGGGCACCAAGCCAGAAGTAGAAGGCGATCACGAGCCATGGGACGATCCCGGCAAGGCAGCCTATCCAGTAGCTAAGCCAGTTGGTCTTTTTGGTTGTTTGATTGTGCACTTCCATCACCCAGCCCATCAGGTTCATGATAGTCGTTAGGAAGAAGATCATCACCAGGCTCATCAGGTCGTAGACACCAGCTAGTAATGAGACGGCGACCAACATAACCGAGGCAGACACTGAGTATTCGATCCAGCGGCCAATGTTTACACCCTGTAACAGGTCTTTTTCGTAGCGCTTACGGGCTACGCTAGCAATTGTAAAGTGGGCGATGGCTGACAGGAAGAAGAATGAAGCGACCAACCATGGCAGCGAGATGTCGAATAGTACGGCGGAGTCGGGGAAGAGTGATTGTGTTTGTGGATCGAAGCCCAAAAACGCGCCAGAGAGTGGCAGCGTAAAGTCGACGCTCAGTGCGACGATCACAAAGCCTTGGATAAGGTGGAGGAATCCAGCGATAGTATTTAATATATTGAGCCGTTTCATAGATATTTTTTTACTCATGTTTAAAGTATAGCACTCACATTTTTCTTGCATAGAGGTTATCATAAGAGCATGCAAACATCCCGCCTCCTCACCCTTTCAGAATCCGACTCTCCCGGAAAGTCCGTCATCTACGTCATGTCGCGCGATCAACGCGTAGCCGACAACCACGCCCTAATTGCCGCTCAACTAACGGCGATTGAACATTCCCTGCCCCTCTACGTCTTTTTCAACCTGAAAAAAAGTGGCGTCCGATCTCGTGAACACTACAGTTTTATGCTGGCTGGGTTAAAACAAGTCGCCGAGTCACTCGCCGCCCTAAACATTCCTTTTATCATGCGTTCCGGCGACGGTGCGGCCAACATTCTGGCGCTAGCAGCTGAACTCGGCGCTGGCCACCTATATTTCGACTTCAATCCCCTAAAAGGCCCCAGGGCTCTCGCAAAAAAGGTAGCTGCCGATTTTACTGGCTCGGTTACGGTCGTCGACACGCACAATACCATTCCTGTTTGGGTGGCAAGCGATAAGCAAGAATTCGCCGCCCACACCATGCGCGGTAAGGTACACAAGTACCTAGAAAACTACCTCAAAGAACCGCTCGAGATCGCCGCTCATAAAACACCCGGAAAGGCCCGGCCAGACTCGCTGTCATTTGCCGACGCCGAACGCTTTATTCAAGAAATTTCGGCTAGCGGCATTGTCGTTAGCGCTGTTCCCGGCGAAGCGGCGGCCCATGCCTTTCTTAAAGACTTCATTGCTTCCCACTTGGCCGGCTATGCCCTCAATCGTAACGACATCGCCAACGATCAACAAAGCGGCCTGAGCGCCTACCTGCACTATGGCCAGTTGGCGAGCATCCGGGTAGCGCTAGAGCTCATCAAACACGTTGATGCCCGCCCACTATTATTCGAACAGGTCAAACTGGCTCAACACGGCGACGAGCCATCGGTTGAAGATGGTATGAATGCCCTGCTCGAAGAGATGATTGTACGCAAAGAACTGGCCGACAACTTTTGTTTTTACAACCCCGATTACCTATCACTCACGTCGGGCCCTTCGTGGGCACAAAAATCACTGAACGAGCATGCGGCCGACCCGCGAGAGTTCATTTATAGCCGTAGCCAGTGGGAGAACGCCCAGACTCACGACCAGTCGTGGAACGCTGCCCAAAACCAATTACGTAAAACCGGCAAAATGCACGGCTATATGCGCATGTACTGGGCTAAAAAAATGCTGGAATGGTCGGAAACACCAGAACAAGCCCTAGAAGATTGCATCTACCTCAACGACCACTACTCTATTGATGGCGGTGATCCTAACGGTTACGTTGGCATGCTATGGTCGATGGTTGGCCTACACGATCGGCCCTGGTTCGAACGCGAGATATTTGGAAAAATTCGTTACATGAATGAAGGCGGCCTGATGCGCAAATACGACGTCGCTAGTTACCAAAAGCAGTGGAACGATTAATCTTCAGCCCGTGAGCGAGCCTGGCTTAGCACCAATGCCATCCGGAAATTAGGCTTCAATACGTCGTATTGGTTGTTAAGAAACCGCCAGTACAGCTTGGTAAACTCGCTATCGCGTGCCTTGTCAGCCGAGCCGTACCAGCGGCCCATTTTTTCTAAATAATTACCGCCTGATATATACGGCTTCGTTGCGGTATAGCCGCCATCGGCAAATTGGCTCATACCCATCACGTTGGGCACCATCACCCACTCATAGGCATCAACGTATAAGGCACTAAACCAGCGATACACCTCCCTTGGGTCATATTCGTTCAGTAAAAACCAATTACCGAGCACCATCAGGCGCTCAATATGGTGATTATAGCCGTAGGTGTGCACTGTCTTAAGGGCCGATTTGACAGCCAAAGGCAGGTCCTGCGATTCCCAATCACTGGTAAACCACCAATCTTCTAGCGGCTTAGTGAAGCCAAAGAAATTCAGTTCTTTCATGTCGGGCCGGGCCACGTAGAGCCCGTACATATATTCACGCCAGCCAATAATTTGGCGAATAAATCCTTCCACTCCTGAAAGCGGGGCATCACCGCGGCGATAGGCCTCAAGCGCACCGTCTACCACTTGCTGTACCGACAACAGGCCGTTATTAAGCAACGGCGAGGTAACGCCGTGGAATAAAAAGCCCTCCCCGTCTTTCATGGCATCTTCATAGGCGCCAAAGTTGCTAAATCGCTCTGCGAAAAACGCTGCCAACCAGGCGTCGGCCCCTTTGTGATCAACTGGCAACCAAAACTCGCTGGCCTCACCCGGGTGGCTGCCAAACAGCTCCGAAACGATTGCCATAACTTGCTTGGTCGCTGGGCTGTGGGTGACAGAAGGCAAACTCGGGATGTCGATACCGGCCTTTGGCAGTGGCTTGCGGTTCATTGAGTCGTAGTTCCACTCGCCACCTTCCGGCTTGTTGCCGTCCATCAAAATGCCAGTTCGTTTTCGCTGCAGCCTGTAAAATGTTTCCATCAGCGGCGACTTGCGGCCGTAAAACCATTCGTGAAGATCAGTTTCTGGCGTGATAAAAAGACCGTTAGGATAGTTGAATTGTTTCAGTTCGCTGGTTATTTTTTGAATGCGTTGCTGGGTCGGCCGGTCACTGGCGTTCATCCAGGCGATTTGCTCAACCGATTCTTCGGCGATTACTTTTTTTAGCGCGTCTCCAAACTTCGGCGTCTCCTCAACCGTTCGGTAGATCACCCGCTTACCCTTAGCTTCAAGGAATTCACGGTAGGCCCGCATTGCAGCCAGCACCAAGACTAATTTATGCTGGTGGTATGGCAGCGTCCGGCACACGTCTTGAGCCTCAATCATCACAAACACATCAATAGTCAAATCGCTTAGTGCCGGATGGCCGCGTAGCAACTGCGTTCCTAAAATTAACGCGGCTTTCATGCCACCAACCTTTGGCTAAGGCCTAAGCCTTTAAAGTCATCGCATATATAGACGGGTTCGGTCGTGGTGCTCAGCGGCGGCTCATAGTGATAGCCAAGATCAGAAAAGGCTTCAAACCCTGCGGCGTTATCAATCCCCCGCACAATTAACCACCGTGCAAACGCGCCGCGAGCTATCTTGGCGTGTACTGCCACAAAGCGCGGCTCACCACTATTTATCCGGCTCAAAAATCGCGGCGTGATCACTCGCGAGCCGTCAAGGTAGGGCAACACCAGCTTTTCATATTCTTTTGAAGTCAGGTTAACTATTGGGCCCTCGGCCGGCAACGACGCAGCAAGTTTTTCGCCCCAAAATGAATACACGCTGGCGTACGGCTCCTCGGGCAATCGGTAACCGGCCTCTAGTCGGTATGGCATTACATCGTCGTACGGCCTCAATATCCCGTAAAGTCCCGATAACAGCCGCAAATGTAGCTGAGCAAAAGCCCGTTCTTTTTCCGAGAACTCTAACGAACGTAGGCCACTATATATATCACCCCTAAACGTCTCAATCGCCGCCGACCGGCTCGGCCGTTGGCTCCAAGCCGCAAGCAAAGACTTTGTGTCATCGGCGAGCTTGGCAGAGATATGCATGACTGTCTGCAGCTGGGCAACCGAAAGCCCGCTCATAAACGCCCCCAGCTCTGCAGCCTCAGCTACAAACTCTGGCCGAGTGAGCGACCCCATACTCTGAACCGGAGCCATTGTTTTAGACGAATGAAGAAGAATTGTTAGCATAATCTCAGTATAGCGGATGTATACTGTAGTTATGACCATTATCATCGCTCTACTGGCTACTTTCAGCCTCACCATCCTCCTGATCTTCCACATCCTACTCATATTCGGCGCGCCGTTTGGCCACTACGCTTGGGGTGGCAGGCACAGAGTATTGCCAAAAGAGCTACGCCTGGCCACTATCTCTACAGTGGCGGCGTATTCGGCGTTTATCGTCATTGCTCTCAGCCAAGCCGGCATTGTTCAGATCATACAGCCAGGCGTATTCCTCGACTTCGCGGTGTGGGCTGTTGCCATCTACATGTACTTTGGTGTTTTCGGCAACGGGCTATCGACGAGTCGCCCGGAACGATTCGTTATGGTTCCGGTTTCGGCGACGCTGGCCATCCTCTTCACCTACCTCGCGTTGGCATAATTCGGCTAATCGGCCTCTGTATGGTATAATAATTCCTGAAACGTAACCCGGAGCTACTTTGGCAAAACACAAGAACTGGCACAGTGCCTCACGCAAGCGACTTTTAAAGAAGAAGCTAAAAAGCCTGAAACTTAAATTGAAGGCCATATAACAAAAACGACTCGCATGAGTCGTTTTTACTTCGCTTGGTGATTACTGGGCACCGATTTTGACCACTTCGCTCGGTAACTTGTTTCTAAAGTAACCATCGTGGCTTACATAAATAACGGCACCGGCGTATTTAGCTAGAGCCGTTTCTAGCTCTTCGATGCTCGGCAAATCAAGGTGGTTGGTTGGCTCGTCAAGAATTAATAGCTGCGGATCGTTGGCCAGCATGGTAATTAGCTGGAACCGAGCCTTCTGGCCACCGCTGAGGTTTTTAATCGGAATCTTGCCGTCGCCTTCGGTAAATAGATAGTCACTCATAATTGAACGAATCTTGGTGGTAGAAATAGGTAGACCGCGCGAAAGATACATCTTCTCGATTGCTTCTTCAAGCGGCAAGGTGAAATAGGTGTCAGACACTTCTTGCTCATAAATCCCAATGCGAATCTGCGAATCAACCGTTAGCTCGCCGTCGAACTGAGTCACCGACGGGTCGCCCAATATTGCTTTAATAAGCGTTGTCTTACCAGCACCGTTGCGGCCACGAAACTCTAGAGCCTCGCCTTCTCGTAGGTCGACGTTCAGCCCCGAAAATAGCGAATGACCATAGCCAAGGCTCAGGCCGCGGGCCGAAACCAGCACGTGCGAGCTGCGCGACGCATCGCTCTTAAGATTAATCCGGACGTTCTTGGCCTTGAACTTCTCGTACTGACCAGCCGTCTTGTAGTTCAACGTCGAGACTGATTCTTTATCAATCCAAAAGGTCGGTTTCTGTAACTTTTCAAGGTCAGCAAGTTCTTTACGCGAATTCTCTTCGAGTCGCTTAAAGCGCTGAATGGTACTTGGGTTGCGCGACTTCTCTTTAAAGCGCTGGTATTCAATGACCTTGGCTTTTAAGTTCTTGATCCGCTTCTCTACCATCTCGAAGTCATTCATTTGGCTGCCAGTCGACACAGCGTTCTGCTTAAGGTAGGCGTCGTAGTTTCCCTTGAAGGTTGCCGAGCCGCCGTCTTTAAGCTCAATAATCCGGTCAACCTCGCGCAACACATCGCGGTCGTGAGTAATCACGAGCACACCTTCTTGAGCAGCCTGCATCCAATCAATGAACTGGGCTTTGGCAATGTAATCCATATGGTTGGTGGGCTCGTCGATCAGTGCCAAATTCGCATCGGAGTGCATAATCTTGACGACTTCAACCAGCCGCTTCTGCCCGCCCGACAGTGTGGTAAAGGCGCGGTGAGCAATATCGGGCAGCTGAAAGTTGGTTAGCTCGCGCTCAATCTGTTCTTCTATCTGATAAAAGCCTTTGTCGTCGAATCGCTGCAAGGCATCGGTGTAGTCGTTAATTTTACGAAGGTCGTCGCCCATCGTTTCGGGGTAGGTCTCCATAATGTGGCTAAGCTCTGCGTATTCCGGCAGCCCCTGAAGAACATATTGCAGCACAGTCTTATCGCCAACATCGTGGTATTCTTGCTGCGTTGCCACTACCACTGCGCCTGGCTTATAAATCACGTCGCCAGTAAAGTCTTTGTCGAGGCCAGCCAAAAGGCCAAACAGAGTCGACTTTCCAACCCCGTTTCGGCCAATAATACCAATTTTTTCGCTATCATTAATAGTAAACCGAATGTTCGTCATAAGCGACTTCGGGCCAAAAGATTTCTCGGTAATAGTAATATCGGCAATCACAGTGAACTATTATAACAGATGTCAGCGAGACTTTCGAGCTAATAGAGCGTCGGGTGGGTATCCATTGGCCGCGGCATCGGCAAAGGGAACCGCACACGCCGGCCACGAACGACAAGACCCACAGCTTTCTTGGTATGCCTTTTGCTGGGCCGGTGATGTGGTGTTTACTTGATTGGGAACAAGGAACTAGTACTGTTCTGCCGCGTTCATTGCCTCTTCTAGCTGGCTCGACAAGCCAGAAATGTCTGTGAAGCTCACAGATGCGGGCGGCGTAAACAATGACTCATCCTTATTCCAGTTCACGCACTCAAAGTTGTATTTTTCTTCAGGATCAGACTGTTGGCTCTGTTGCTCCTGGCTCTGTTTGTTTGACGATTGAACATTTGTTGTGAAGCCGGTAGTTGCGCCCTTCATCCAAACGTATGGCGTGTCACCGTTTCTGACAACATATGCCTGTGTGCTCTCGCCGTTCTATTGGCCAGGCATTTGATCACGTAGCAGGGTCACCACTCGATCGCATAGCTTTTCGGTCATCACCAGGCCACCGTGATCACACTTGGCATTCGACTCCGCGACTAGATGGAACTTTTTACCAAACTGTATCACCCTTAGGTTAACCGGTCCGCCTGAAGAGCTATACTTCCCCAGCCTGTGTTGAAGAATGTCGCCGACGTGGACCGGGCGGCCCCGACTATATTTGAAGCCTGTTTGTATAGCATGTTCCATTGCACCAGTATAGCAATGTATTTAAAACGCTAGTTCTATGCCACGCTCCTGGTGGATTTTGCTATACTAGAGCCATACACGAAAGGATACACGATGTCTAAGGGAACCAACCAGAAAAAAGAAGTAAAGAAACCTAAAAAAGCCAAGTTACCGGCGACGCTGTAAGAACTCGTAGGTTCGAAGTCGCTCGTAGCCAAAGAAAAAGAAGCCGCTTTGGGCTTCTTTTTCTTTGGCTGGGATGGAGGGACTCGAACCCCCGAATGCTGGTACCAAAAACCAGTGCCTTACCACTTGGCGACATCCCAATGCACTCACAAATTGTACACTAACTGGGGTAAAGGCTCAAGTGGTCGCCAGGTTTGTTACTTTTTCGGAGTAGCTTTGGTACCTTTGGCTGTTTTAACTGATCTGGCTGATTTTTTGGTTTCGTGGGCGAACTTGCTGTGAATTTCAAACAATAAGTAACCGCTAATTGCCGCAAACAGCGCTGTAAACAACAAGCTGAAGATGAAAGTGAACGGGTTAAAGGCAAGGATAGCGCCTAGTACCGATCCTGCAACGTTTACCAACCATGCACCAAACAAGATAACCCAGCCTTTTTTGAGCCTCGCTTTTAAAGGTGAGATTGAAAGTGCCATCAATAGCAGTACCACTGCAGAGATGGCAAAGCTGACAATGCCAGTCACGATGCCCCAAGTAGCGAAGCCAGTGCCGCTCACGTAGTAAACACTACTAACGGAGCCCACTAATGCCATAAGTGCAAAGATGCCGACCAGTGCGAACAACAATGTAATGCTGCTAATAATCACGCCGACAAGAACGATCCACCACACATTTGCGGCCAACCATACGCGGGCTCCGTCGGGTAAATGCGGTAGGTTCTTCACCCAGCCGTGAATCAGTGCCTCCAGTTTGTGTAGCAGTTGCATGGTCTCTCCTTTATTCTTACAATTATCTTAATCATAGCGCCGCCGAAGCATTTAGACAACTATTTATTACGAGGAGCCGGCTTTGCCGTGCTCGGCCACATGCCCCACGCAGCCCACAATGCAAGAATACCGAAAGCTAGGGCAAGACACACAGCCCACCAACCCGGAATAACGTCGACTATCGTCCCAAGAAAACCAACATTACTAACGGCTGGCTGAACGATGGCCAGCCACAAAGTAATAAATAGCCATATGTCAGCCACTAGGCCGGCGCTGAGCAGGCTGAACATTCGAAAGGCTGGACTCACGGCCATGCGCAAAAGAAACGGCAGGGCGAATACCTGTGAGGCCACAAGTAGCGCGGCGACCGCATAACCTGTTGTCCGGCCACCCGGCAGCTCAAAGGCGGCAAATAGCTCCAAAAAGCTATCAAAGGTAAAGAGTTGGGCTACAACCATCACAACCAGAAGAACGGCATAAAACAGGCTTATCGTCGCAGTATTTTTGGATTTAGGAACCGGCGCCGGAGTGGGTTTTCGAAAAAAGCTCATGGTACAAGTATAGCCCCGTTACGGTGCCCCTGCAAATAATTGTTGTTATTTTTGTCATTATGCTTGCGCTTTTCCGGCCCCTCGAGTAGAGTAACTATAAGCGAAGTTACAAAAAACAAACATACCTCCAAAATATATGTTGTGACAGCTCGCTCTACGACAACCACCACAACAACAGCAGGCATCCCCCAAAAGGGATGTTTTGCTTTATTCAGACTTGCTTGAGTGTTCTTGGCGCCACTTTTCAATTTCAGCGTGATGGCCACTTAAAAGAATATCGGGGACCTTTATACCATTAAAGTCAGCCGGCTTGGTGTACTGGGGGAACTCTAAGGTCTCGCCGTCTGAAAAGCTCTCGATCTCTGCACTCTTTTCACCGCCCAAAACACCCGGAAGTAAACGCACAATACTGTCGATGATGGTCATGGCTGGCAGCTCACCGCCAGTAAGTACGTAATCGCCGACGCTCACCTGCTCGTCCACCAGGCTCACGATACGCTCGTCGTAGCCCTCGTAGCGGCCACAAATAAAGATTAGGCCTGACGCTGAGTCAGCCCAGTTCTGAGCCAACGACTGCTTCCAGCGTTGGCCACGGGGAGTCATTAGCACTACTTTGGCAGATGGGTCATTCTCTTTTGCGTGGGCGACCGCAGCGAATAGGGGCTCTGGCTTGAGTAGCATGCCGTCACCACCGCCATACGGAGTGTCGTCTACCTGCTGGCGAGGGCCTATCCCAAACTCCCGCAGATTAATCAATGAAAAAGAGACAGCCGACTGCTGCTGCGCCTTCCACATCATCGAGCTATTCAGCACGCCTTCTAACATCTCTGGGAACAGCGTGATTACTTGTATATTCATCTATAAGTAGTGTACGGCATATTGATATATTTGTACATATGTGCTATAATATGAAGGTCTCGCCCTGTCCTTTTAAACCGTTCCAAGAGAGTGACACAATGAACAATCCTAAAGATAAGACGGTTTACGTTGATCGCCGTAAGGCTGTTGGCTACGGCCTGCTTGCTGCGCTTTCGTGTATTCTCGTAGGTTTTTTGTATGGCTTTACCAGAAGTTCGGTCAACGAGCAGTTCGGTGATGAGTCACCGACAGCTCAGATCTTTTTCTGGGTCATGACATTAACGACGCTACTTACGATAATAAGCTTCATCGCCATTTTTGTCGTCAAGATCCGAAAGGAGCTGTCAATTGGAAGATGACGCCGCCGCTATGTTGAGGCTGCTTGGCCTGTCCGGCCTCATGCCGAACAATTCCGAGCAGCTTGATGCCGAGCTCCGTGAGCTGACTCCGGGCTGACGACTGCCCGAGCCCCCACCGCACCGCAAGGTTGCCCGGGGAGACTCGGGCGACTAACAGAGCAATGAATTATTTCATTCCCCTGTTGGCCGTTCCATTTCAAAATAAATAAAAAGACGTCCCATTTCTGGGGCGTCTTTTATACACATAAGCTCTCAACAAATGTAGTGATTTGTCGCTCGCATGAGCTAGATCTCGCAGTTCATAGATGGTTCGTTGAACTTGTTAGTATTATATATCAAGGTCATCGAGCTCTGCAAGCTCTGCCCGAGTCTTTTTTGTGTAGTCAGAACTGTTGTCCACAGCTTCATCTGATAGACTTTCCACAGGCTCGTCTTGGGGTGCCACTACCGCCGGCTCTTCTGGTGCTTTGGCGGGTACATCTGCCGCTTCTTCGCGCCGCGGTGCATCATCCGAAGAGTAGGTTGGGCCTTCGTGGCCATCGTTGTTAATAATTTTCAGATTGTAACGTGCGTCATTCTTGGTGCCTAGTGCCCGCAGCAAGGTGCGCAGGCTCTGCGCCGTAATGCCGCGCTTGCCAATCACACGACCAAGATCGTCTGGATTAACCGTCAGGCTGAGCAGCACGCCCTTTTCGTCGATTAAACGGTCGACAATAACGTCTTCCGGATAGCCAACCACTGATTTTACGATGTATTCTATGAATTGCTGGTCGATTGTGGACATATTCCCCCTTCGAGTCTTTCGGACTATCGCATAGTGTTTACGTTTACATTGTAGCACACGGCCCGCCAAACAAAACGTCCCCGCGAGGTGCGGGGACGCCTGAAAAGATGTACGGTTCTACGCTTTTGCGTCGTCGGCAGAAGGCTCAGCTTCTGCTTCTACTTCCGTTTCTGACTCGGCTTCGGCTGGTGCTTCAGCGGCTTCTTCGGCTTCTTCAACTTCAGCAGCAACGGGAGTTTCCTCTTTTGGCTGGTTCTTGCGAAGCTTATCGCTGTGTCGAACGGTTTTCTGCTTGTTAGCAGCGGGTACGACAACCCATTTTGGCATAACAACACCGGCGTCCATAAGAAGCTTGACCACGCGAGGTGTTGGCTGTGCGCCGTTATCAAGATATTTCTGGGTAGCCTCGACTTGAATGTTAGCTGCTTTGGTGTGAGGGTTGTAGCTACCTACATAGGCAACAACGCGTCCGCTGGTGGGGTGACGCTGTGATTCTTGTACGGCCAAACGATACGTGGCGTATCCTTTGCGGCCTAGACGTTGCAAACGAATTGCGAGCATAAAAATGAACTTCCTTTAACTCTTACTCTTTTTCTTAATTCTCAGCGTATTTTACACTGTTCTCATCTGTAAGTCAATGACCGTTGGGGCTTTCGTATAGCTCTAACGCACCCTTGGCCGCTTCTTGCTGAGCAATTTGCTTACTTGGTCCCATTCCTTTGCTGACTAAGCGATTCCCCGAGTAGACACCCAAGGTAAAGATCTTATCGTGATCAGGACCAACCTCTTCAAGCACCACATAGCGCGGAGTCACATTGTCAGTTCGCTGCATCACTTCTTGCAGATTAGATTTCGGGTCACGCCAGCTACCTTCGGCCAAAATAGTCTCGAGCTTACTATTAATGTGTTCTTGGATAAACTTGGCGGCATCGTCGTAACCACGCTCAAGATAGATTGCACCAATCAGGGCTTCGAAGGCATTAGCCAGAATCTGCATACGCGCCCTGTCGCCTCCCTGTTTTTCACCCTTACTCATCCGGATTAGCGATTCGTAGCCGATTTTTTGGCCAGCATCACCGATGCTTTCGGTGCGTACCAGTGAGGCCCGCCAACTGGTTAAAATTCCTTCTTGTTCATCATAATTGTTAAACAAAAAATCGGTCACCACGAGTTCTAACACGGCGTCACCCAAAAACTCAAGCCGTTCATTATGATGAAGTACACTCTTGCGGTGCTCGTTCACGTAACTGCGGTGCGTCAGAGCGGTCACCAATAGATCGATGTTCTGAAACTCGTAGCCAAGGGTCTCTTTAGCAAACGCTTGGTATGGTCCCACCTGCATTCCGGTCATTTATAAATTCTCCAATCGAATTCGCTTCATGCCAAGCATCATTAACTTACCAATGTCTTCATATTCAATCGCATCAAGGGCATCGTGGAACGAAAACCACTTGATGCCGTTCATCCACTCTTCTTTTTGAATCTCTTCACCGTCGGTGTTGACCTTCATTAGGTACACTTGCTGAGAAATGAGCACCAGTTTGTCGATACGGCGGTAGCGAAAGTGGATCTTTCCAAGCCAGCCGTGCATAACGGTGTCGGTCAGGCCTGCTTCTTCGCCGATTTCTCGCTTAGCGGCCTGTTGAGCAGTTTCACCTTCTTCAATGTGACCCTTGGGAATCGTCCATCGATCTTTATGGTCTTGAATTAATAAGAATTCAACTTCACCTTTTTTATTGCGACGAAACACAATACCGCCAGCGGTCGGTTCGCGAACAATCTCTTGAATCGAAGGCCGCTTTCCGCGGTGAAAATATTGCTTAAATGTATCAAACTTTGGTGTCGCCATCTTTTTCGGCTCCTGTACCTTCCACAAGTGTGCGATACGCCGTTCCCAGAACGCCGTTGACAAACTTGCTTGAATTGTCGGACCCAAACGCTTTGGCGAGCTCAACTGCCTCATTAATGACCACTTTCGGTGGTACAATGTCGGCGTTATGCAGCAACTCATAGACGCCGATGCGCAGTATTGATCGGTCAATCCGAGCAATCTGTTCAATTGGCCAATCGGGGGCGATAGGCTGAATGGTTGCGTCAAGGGCAATCTGCTCTTTCAAGACACCGTCGACCAACTCGTGGACAAAATCAGTGTCTTTGATGGCCTCTTCATAGCGGCTTAAGTTGCGCCCGAGTACTTCGTCGATTGCAACTGACGAGTCGCCACACTCCGTCCGAAATTCAAACTCGTAGAGTGTTTGGAGGGCGACGATGCGACCGAGATGACGATTAGATGCCATAATGCGTTTGTTTCTCTGTATTAATGTAAATGTATGGCTAAAAATGCACTATTTTGCGAGTGCTTTGCCGGTTTCTTTGCGTGTTGTCCTCACCTTAACGGGTGAGCTGCCGTTGACACGGCGAGCAAGTACCAAGCGCAAGTGACTGCGGCGCAGGCCGGTCTTGCGGGGGCTACTCTGCTTCTTTGGTTGTCCCATGTTAATGAACTCCTTTTGGTAGGTATTATTAAAACTTAGCTCTATTATACCCTGTACCCGGTCATTCCTCAAGTGGGTATGTTCAAGACCAAGAAGATTATGGTATTGTATAGGTAATATGACAGAAACACCAAAACCAGAACAACCAACAGAAAAAACGTTTGACGAAGCCGCCGATGAAGCGGTTGAGATGAGCGGTGAAGCATATAAAGATCGTCTAGCTGCCGAGGATACTATGCGTCGTAAAACCTCTGAGGCAGCCCACACAATCATGGAGGCAACCGAAGCTCCCAGAAAGGCCCGTCGAACTGTCGTAGGCGGTGCCGTTGCGGTAGCGACTGCAGTTGGGATAGGTGGTGGCTTCGTCCTCGCCGCCGATGCTCAGGCGACTCACCAGCAGGAGCAGAGCGAGCAAATGCAGCAAGAGCAAGAACAAATTGACCGCCAACTCAAGTTCGAAAACGGACTCGAATCTGGTAGTGTTACTATCGAAATCCCTTCACCAGAACAAAAATAACTACAAAACAATATTCACGAGCCGGCCAGGAACATAAATAATCTTGGCTGGTTCTTTTTCACCCACAAAGCGGGCGACATTTTCGTGCGCTAGGGCCAAGCGCTTCACTTCTTCCCCATCCGTGTCTTTGGCGACAGTAATCTCACCACGCAGCTTGCCTTGCACTTGAATTGCTATCGTCAGCGTATCTTCCACAATCAGTGCCGCGTCCCAAGCTGGCCATTGAGTATTTTGAATCAGGCTTTCGTGGCCTAGTTGTGACCATAGTTCGTCGGCCATGTGTGGCGCGTACGGTGCGAGTAGTTGCATCAGGGTCGAGAGTGCGTCGTGCCAGGCCGTGCCAGAGAAGCCGTCGATCTTCCATTTATAAAGGTCGTTAACGTATTCCATCATGGCGGCAATCGAGGTATTAAAGCTCATCCGGCGAATGTCGTCGGTGACCTTGCGAACCGTTTTGTGCCGAGCCACCGTCAGCGCCTGGTCGTTGCTATTAACGTTCTTGTCTTCAGCCGCCAGATACTGCTGGGTGAGCGTCCAAACCCGATTCAAGAAACGGTAGATGCCGGCAATGCCCTTGGAGCTCCAGGCGGCATCAAGTTCAATCGGCCCCATAAAGAGCACGTAGGTCCGCAAGGCGTCAGCGCCGTAGCCCTGGTCGATCACGTCGATTGGGTCAACCACGTTTCCAAGGCTCTTGCTCATCTTGCGGCCATCTTCGGCATTGATATAGCCATGATAGATTAATTTCTTAACTGGTTCTTTAAAGTTTACCAATCCCATGTCGTAGAAAACGTGCGTCCAAAACCGTACATATAACAAGTGGGCCACCGCGTGGTCGCCGCCAACGTAAAAATCGAGTGGGTTCCAGTAGTTGGCTAAGTCTGGACTCCAAGCCTGCTCGTAGTTGTGCGGGTCGGCATAACGTAGCAGGTACCAACTGCTACAGGCGTAGCCATCCATGGTGTCGGTCTCGCGCTTAGCGGGCTTGCCACACTTTGGGCAGGGCGTATTTACCCAATCTTCTTGACGAGCCAAGGCCGATATACCATCACTTTTTGGTGCAAAATCTTCAATCTCAGGCAGAATTACCGGCAACTGATCTTCAGGAACTGCCACCGCACCGTGCTCGTCACAGTGAATAATCGGGATCGGTGCGCCCCAATAGCGCTGACGACTAATCAGCCAGTCACGCATCTTGTAGGTGGTGGTCGCTTTGCCCGTTTGTTGCTGTTCAAGCCAGGCCACAATCTGCTCCCGGGCCTCTGAGCTTGGCATGCCGTCAAATTGTCCAGAGTTTTGCAGTGGACCCTCGCCGTGGTAGATCTGGACACCGTCATCGCTATCCGACTCAATAACCGACACGATTGGTAAATTAAATTTAGTCGCAAATGCAAAGTCGCGCTCATCGTGCGCCGGAACTGCCATTATCGCACCGGTTCCGTAACCACCGAGCACGTAGTCGGCCACCCAGATGGACACTTTTTCACCGGACGCCGGGTTAATGGCATATGAACCGGTAAAGACACCGGTTTTTTCTTTGGTATCGTTTGTGCGATCGATTTCAGATTTCTTGACGGAGCTAGTGACATACTGTTCTAAGTATTCTTTAAAATCCCCGACACCTAGTGATTTTACGAGAGGATGCTCTGGCGCCAGAACCAGAAAAGTGGCACCAAAAAGAGTATCAGGCCTAGTTGTGAAGACGGAGATTGAATGCATAGCCTCAGAAACGGCTTCGCGCCCTAAGGGGGCTGCAGATGTTTCTTCGACTTTCCATTCAATCTCTGCGCCTACCGACTTTCCGATCCAATTGGTTTGGGCTGTTTTAATCTTTTGTGGCCAATCCAGGTCTTCGATCTCGCCCAGTAGCGATTCTGCATAGTCGGTGATCTTAAAGAACCACTGCTTCATCGACTTCTTTTCAACCAGACTGCTGCAACGCCAACAACGACCAGCCTCTACCTGCTCGTTAGCGAGCACTGTTTTATCGACCGGACACCACCACTGCAACGATTCTTTTTGGTAGGCCAGGCCGCGTTCAAATAATTTCGTAAAAATCCACTGGGTCCAGCGGTAGTACTCGGGGTCGCTAGTATTAATCTCGCGGTCCCAATCAATGCTGACACCCATGCGCTTAAACTGCTTTTTAAAATTGGCAATATTTTCCTGCGAGGCTTCAGCTGGCGCCCGGCCGGTTTTAATCGCATAATTTTCGGCTGGCAAGCCAAACGTGTCCCAGCCCATCGGATTAAGAACGGTGTGACCGTGCTGGCGGTTGAAACGCGCCAGGGCATCAACAATTGAATAGCTAAAAGCGTGCCCGCTGTGCATACCAGCACCGCTGGGGTACGGGAACATGCCGGCAACGTAGGTCTTAACGCGCGACCCGTCGCTAATGGCCGCGTTCGCCTTTTGGTCTTCCCAGACCTGCTGCCACTTTGGTTCAATTTCTGATGGGTTATATCGTTTCATCTCGTTCAGTATATCACTAATCGTCAGGGGTTATGAGTGAGGAGTTATGGTTTCGGGTTTAACACGGTAGTTAACCTAACACCACATCATTTGGATAGACTCAAGGCCAATTCGGCTCACGACCTTTGGCTGGCGGTGTTTTTTTCGAGCGCATGCGCATCAAACATGCTCGCACCGAGTGCTTCAGGTCAGTATTGCGCAATTATCCTCCCAGCCGAGTTGCTAGTTCCTGGCTGTTGATTACGGTAAAAGTGCAAAAAACACTGTTGCCGGCCAGAAGCAATGTGTCGTACATAAAATGGTCTCGCGGCAATAAGAGCACTCTAATCGGTGAATGCTATTGCGTCCTTAGGCTACGATATTATCAAGAATCGATATTACAATTTAGAGCTATTATCTATAAGCCCGGAAGCGGAGAAACGGCAACAGGAGAGGAAGAGTTAATCGTTCCGCCGTTGCCGAGTCGTCCATTCTGGCCACGGCCCCAACAAAAAGCTTGAGAATCAGCGAGAGCGCAAGTATGAGTGAACCCAGAGGATATTAAAGTTACTGTTCGGCCGGCGAGTACACCGCTTGTGGAGACTGCGACTGGGCTAGCGGAGCTCGTATTTACGCCACCACCTAGCTCTCCCCCCCAACCATCTCCCCAACAAAAGGCTTCAGCGTCGGCAATCGCACAGCTGAACCGATCACCAGCGCTGATAGCGGTAGCTGTTCTACCCAAAAGAACACCAGAAGCGTTAACTGCAGCTGGCGATGCAGAATTACTTGCGCCAGAGTTTCCCCAGCAAAAAACTAGTCCGTCAGCGAGTGCACATGTGTGGAAGCGGCCTGCGACGATAGCAGTTACAGTACGGCCCGAAAGCACACCTGACGTTGATACCGCAACCGGTACAAATGAGTCGTTTGTTGTACCGTTCCCTAACTGACCGTCAAGATTCTGACCCCAGCAAAAAGCCTGGCCATCGGCAACAGCACAGCTATGCGAGTCCCCTGTCGCAACCGAGCTCACTGATCGCCCTGCTAGAACACCGCTTGTGTCGACAGCCACTGGAGAGATTTCCATATCGCCAAATGCAGTATTGTCACCATTACCTATTTGACCGGCAAGTGAGTACCCCCAGCAAAAGGCTAGACTGTCTGCAACAGCACAAGTGTGATTCTCCCCAGTACTAATAGATGTAACAGTTCGACCAAAAAGAACACCAGAGGTTTCTACCGGAACTGGTTCTGAATAGTTGGAGTTGTCTATTCCATACCCAAGCTGGCCAAACACACCCCCTCCCCAACAGTACGGTTGACCGTCAGCAAGTGCACAACTATGAAAGCTCCCGGACGTAACCGATGTAACTGTTCTACCCGCCAAGACTCCGGATGTTGTTACAGCCAAGGGCACGGAGGATTCAGCAGTAGATCCGTTACCAAGTCGACCATATTGGCCTAGCCCCCAGCAAAAAGGCCTGCCAACCGATACTGCACAGCTATGGCTCAGAGTCGTGACGATAGGTGGGGGTGGGTCAAATATTGCGATTCCAAGATGGCTAGGGCAAGTACCCACGTTTATTACTCCCGCGAGACTATCGATATAAAAACTAGTCGCTGCTATCGCAGAGCTAGCGGTGATACAGTAGCTCGATCCGCTATTGGTATATTCAAACACTGTACCACTGCTTGCTCTCACCTGGCTCGTATCTGACGGGTACGAACCGTTTGATATATTTGCTATTTCCAACTGCGATTGGGCATTTCGAAGATCAGACTTCAACACGGCTGCGCCCGCAGACTGCTGCACACCGTTAAAGGCAACGATGGTGATAGAGGCAAGAATGCCGATCACGACGATAACGACCAAAAGCTCAACGATAGTAAAGCCGCTGCGTCGGTGGGCTAATGATTCTATGTTTTTTAAGGCTGCCTGCATTACACACAATTATAAAGCAGAAGCTAAATGGGGTCAAATAATTTCTTGGTGGAGCATATCGGATTCGAACCGATGACCTCTTCCATGCCATGGAAGCGCGCTAGCCAACTGTGCCAATGCCCCGTACTCGATAAAGTATAGCAAAAGCTCGCCCCTGTTACCAGAGCGAGCTTTCTTTTTTTGTGCTGGTGCGCGCCCACCCGGGGCCGCAGTTCATTGCTGTTTGTTTTTGAGAGCACTGAGGTGGAAAGCCCCAATGCGCATCAGCATGCCATAAGTATGTATTAAATTCTGGTTAAGCACAAGAGGGTTGGCCCTGCGAACACTAGTAATGTAATGCTTTATGTGCTTAAATAGGAACGTTCAGAACAAACGCGCGTACAAAAGCATCAAGCTTGAGCGTTTATCTCTTGTAGATAACCACTCTTCTTTGCCGAAATACTAAGCCAGGTCGATCTGACGCAATATTAGTAAAAAGAAGAGAGTTAGAGACATTATGTCACAAAACCTATTCATCGGAAGTCTTGCATACGCAACCACTGACGACAGCCTTAAGGCATTTTTCGAGCAAATCGGAGAAGTCGCAAGTGCACGTGTAGTCATGGACCGTGACTCAGGCCGCTCAAAGGGATTTGGTTTCGTCGAATTTACAGACGAAGCTCACAACCAAAAAGCAGTCGACGAGCTCAACGGTAAAGACCTAGACGGACGACCAATCAACGTTAACCTCGCACGTCCCAAAGAAGACCGACCTCGTCGTGACTTCGGCGGAAACGACCGCGGTGGTAACGGTGGTGGTAACGGCGGCGGCGCTGGTGGTTCATTCCGCCAACGTAGCTGGTAATTACCAGTCCCATCCTAAAAACTCCTCCCCTGCGGAGGAGTTTTTTTGTTAGCGAAATATCGGTGAGATCAGCCAGTCTTGGCCAAGATCAAAGAAGTTATTTACCAGACCAAATCCATTTACAAGCCACACTGTTACTACAACAACTATTCCGGTGAGGGCCAGTACCGGAAGTTGAATCCACCATGGCTGCGCTTTTAGCCATGCGCTCCAGGCATCGTAGCGACTTCGCAGACTATCGAGCGCCTTCCTTGCAAACGCAAATTCACTCGCTAGAACCGCTAACCCCGCAAATACAATCAGCCAGCCGGGACCGGGGTAAGGAACAAGGATTAACCCGATCAATAATATAAGTCCCCCTACAATGCCGATGAGGAGCTTCTTAGATTGTTTGCGTATTCGGTCCATCAGGCGCACTTCACCAAATCTAGAAACGCGGCTTCATTAATAACCTGCGTGCCGTAGGCCTGGGCTTTTTTCAACTTACTCTCGCCCACTTTACCACCAGCCACAAGATACGTCGTATCTTTGGCGACGGCAGGCTGAAAGCCGCCACCTTGGGAGCGAATCATATCGGCTGCTTCGTCCCTAGACATGCTCTCTAGCGAACCAGTGATCACAAAATTCTTGCCAACCAGCGGACCAGTCTTTTTTTGATAGACGGGGCTCACGCCAACCAGCGCGAACTTTGAAAGCAGCGCTTCGTTGTCTGGGTCGCTCATCCAGCCCAAAATACTCTCGGCAACAACCGTCCCGATGCCGTCTACAGCAAGTAGCTGTTCAGGGCTTGCCTGCTGTACTGCCTCAACCGAACCGAATGCCGCCGTCACATCAATTGCCGTCTGCGCCCCAACGTGGCGAATGCCAAGCCCGTAGATGAACCGATCTAGGGGCGGTGTTTTCTTTTCAGCAATGGCAAGAATCAATTTTTCGGCAGAAATGGCAGCAAACCGATCAATCGTCAATAACTGCTCTTTTGTAATTAGAAAGATATCCGCTACATCATTCACTAAACCAGAGTCGACCAGCGCGACCACATTCTTTTCACCAAGCGTGTCAATATCAAGGGCTGATCGCGAGGCAAAATGCTCAAGTGCCTTCGCTAAAAGTAACGGACCGGTCGCGCCCTTAACCCGGTAGACTGCCTCGCCTTTGGGCCGCTCAAAGTCGAGCTCGGGATACTGCACAGCAAGCAGCTCTTCAAAATCAATCTGAGTAGCCGCAGGCGGTCGCAGCGACAACACCACGCTTTCAACCTGGGGAATAATATCACCAGCTTTGAAAATAACCACCGTATCGCCAATCCTAATATCTAGCCGAGCAATCTCATCGGCATTATGCAGGCTAGCGTGCTGCACAGTGGTGCCGGCTACAACCACCGGATCGAACACCGCAACAGGGGTAGCAGCTCCAGTTCGACCAATACTAATGACAATATCTTTTACGATTGTCGTAGCTTGTTCGGCGGCATATTTATAGGCCACTGCGGCGCGGGGCTGTTTACCGACAACGCCAAGAGCAGCGAACTGGACCCGGTCGTTAAGCTTCACCACCAACCCATCGGTATTAAATGGCAGGTCATGGCGCTTAGTCCCCCACTCGTCAATAAACTCCATCACCTGTGAGAGCGACGAGAAAACACCAGCCTGTGTGTTGCGGCTAAGGCCCAGTGCGGTCAAGGCTTCGTAAGCTTTCTGGTTAGTCGAAACGTCGGACGGCTCATCGCGCATAAGATCATACGCCTGAAATGACAACGGACGCTCGGCCACTAGTCGAGGATCGAGCTGCCGAATAGTGCCAGCAGCCAGATTCCGCGGGTTGGCAAACTCTGGCTTTCCGGCCGCCCGTTGCTGCGAGTTGAGGGCCACAAAGTCTTTTTTGAGCATCACAATTTCACCACGAATCTCGGTACGGCCCTGCAAAAAAGTTTCATAGCCAGGTGTACTCCGCAGCCGTAACGGCACATTTTTAATAGTCCGAACGTTCATTGTCACGTCCTCACCGACAAAGCTATCACCGCGGGTGATTGCTTGGCTCAGCAAGCCATCCTCGTAGATAAG
>Ga0136561_1000105_pt1 | contig 30008 bp, 32 predicted proteins | sample AntRauMeHopE1498_FD_104641 | JGI IMG/M metagenome (GOLD analysis project Ga0136561, IMG submission 104641) | Saline lake microbial communities from Rauer Islands, Antarctica - Metagenome Hop E1 #498 | ecosystem: Environmental > Aquatic > Non-marine Saline and Alkaline > Saline | place... | reverse complement strand
CTGACAATGACCAGATGATTCAACAAACATGCTAGCACAATCAATACTACCTCCCGTCGCATGTGTTGTTTGCGGTGATCTTTATCAACAAAGTGCAGTGGCGGTTAACGCCAAACTGACTCCAATTTGCGGCAATTGCCGTGCTTACACTACCTGGTACGAAAGGACGTTTTCAAATGATTCCAACCGAACGAAGCGAAGCGTGGGGTATGAAGTTTCACGAGGCTCAGTCGTTGCGAAAGCAGGGTGCGTCGGTGTTGCATCAGCGGATCGGTCTGTTGATGGAGATTCACGATGACGAGGAATTCCAAGGTTGGTGTCGCGACAGTGACATCGTTGCGTTGGATTACCTCGACAGCCACCTGGAAGATGTCGGTTTCAATTTCCTGACGCTCAAGGCGGTGCATGAGGAGTATCCCGATTGCAAGTCGTGGCAGAAACACAACGTTCGTGAGTTGTGTGCGTTGGTGATTGCGAGCCAGCGGAAGAAGGGAGATAAGCCGGACCGCAAGAATTGGCGGAAGATCGCGGAGGCTCTCGAGCGGGAGAACGCGATCCTGAATGCGAGGATTGGGGAGATGGAAAAGTTCCTGCATACGAGCAGTAGGTAGGGACGTGCAGGCGTAGTTCAATGGTTCAGAACGAGTGGTCATCCGGTTTCGACATGGCCTCTATGTGTGAGTTCGATTCTCACCGCTTGGTTTTGTGTTTCGGCACATTGGTTTTTTACGTGGGAAGACTTTTAAGGAGTATGGAATGTTAGTTCTTAGCAGGAAGAAAGGCGAAGTGATTCATATCAACGATGATATCCAGATCACGATCGTTGGTATCGGAGACAAGGTTCGCATTGGTATCGAAGCGCCTCGGTCAACTCAAGTCCATCGTGCGGAGGTTTACCACGCCATCAAGCGTCAGGAATCCCAGTCGCTCGCAGGTCAACGCAAAGTGGCGGTGGAATCATGAGTATTTCACCACAACAGGCATTCGATGCGATCAAGGTTTTGCGGCCTAATGTCGATCGTATTGCAAGCAACATTGTAGACAGTGTTCGCATTTTCGATGGACTCTGGGTCCACGATGGACTCTGGATGCAATGGAACACAACGAACATCGAGTGGCCCGAGGGCGTCACCCAATGGCCGATACCTGAACCGAAGTGGCGAGTGCCGACAGATGAGGATGCGTTGAAGCGCCCAAGATGCAGGGTGCGGGATTTCGGTGACAGAGGATGGAGTAAAATTGATGAGTCTGAATTGATTGGTGTTTCTACGGAAAAGGCAGCCAAATTTTTCGTAAGGCACGAGAACGGCAAAATCTTTAGGTGGAGATACTGCGAGATCATGGCAGAGGTGGAATCATGAGTCATATCATCGACGCGGAACTTTACGACGCGGGGACGAACGAGGAGTATCACGCGGGCGACGGGGTCAGCAATTCGCAGTTGTCTGTCTTGATCGGCGATCCGGCGGAGTACGGCGGGTTGTTTGTCGATGGTTCGATTGAGAAGTCGCCGCCGACGCCGCAGATGTTGGTCGGCACGTATTTGCACGAACTCGTACTCGAGGGTGAGATCCAATCGGGGATGTTGATTCCCGAGGGAAAAACGGTCGTGACGGCCGACAAGAAGCGGGAGTTGGAATCCAAGGTTCGCGTGGTGACTTGTGTTCCGAACGAGGTTCTCGACCAGAGCGGTTATCGCAAGGGCAACGTGTACAAGGTGTGGTCGGCTCGGTTTCCGAAGACGACAACAAAATTCGTTAAGGAGGCGGAGTATCAGGAGATGCAGCAGCGGGTGGCCGATGCGTTCATTCCGCCCGACGGTGTGACGATGATCGACAACGATACGATCGACCAGTTGCATGGGATGCGTGATTCGATTCGCGGCCATGCGTTCGCGAGCAAGTTGTTGTTCGGTGAGGGCGAGAGCGAGGTTCCGATTCGTGGGACCGACGCGGGGAGTGGCGTGTTGTGCCGGTGCAAGGTTGATCGTGCGTCGTTGGATTCGGATCGACCGTTTGTAGTGGATTTGAAAACGACGATGGATGCGTCGCCGCGTGGTTTCGCAAACTCGGTCGCGAAGTTCGGTTACCACCGCCAGCAGGTTTTCTATTCACGGTTGATTACAGCGGTTTGTGCTCGCGATGTCGATTTCTGGTTTGTGGTGGTGGCGAAGAAGCCGCCGCACCGGGTGGAGGTTTATCAGCTCGAACCGACGTGGATCGAGCGTGGAGTGAAGGAAGTGGATGCCGGTCTGCGTGAGTTCGACCGTTGTCAGCGAAGCGGCGTTTGGCAACATGAACACCACGGCGAGGCGCTCGTCCTGCCGATGCCGCGTTATGTCAATTACCAAGATGAATGGGAGGTGAACTGATTATGTCAGATGCCCGTCGCAAAGTCCAAGAGGAAGCCGCTCGCATCGAGCGAGAGAAACTCGAGAAGCAACACGCCGAGCTACAAGCTGCACAACTTCTCCTTGAAGAAGAACGCCTGGCTGAGCAGCAGCGAAAACATCGCGAAGAAGTTGAACGACAGGCAATGGTCAAAGCTGAGGAAGATGCCAAGGAACTGGAAGCACGTCGCGAGCAGATGGAAGCGGAAAGACTTGCGAAGGAAGCAGAGGAGGAGAATCGCCTCGAAGCGTTGCGCCCGGACACTGAAAAGCTGAAATCCGTCATTGATACTGTTCGGAGCATTGAACTTCCTGACATGGTCACCAGTGACGGGCAGGCGCTTGCTGGATTATTCCGCAAGCGGATTGATTTACTCGCAGATCACTTATTGCAAGCGATCACCCATCCCACCCAAATCAAGGAACTCACTTGAGCACTGAATTATTAGAAGCCGACGACGAAATTATTGAAGTCAAGTCGTCCGCGATGACGTTCAACTCCGATGTTGAGCAACAGGTCATGATCGCGAAGCGTTATCCCCGCAGCATCAAGGCATTCCGCAGCGAGGTCGCCGAGATGGCGTGTCTCGACGAAGAGACGGCGGCGAGCATGTTTTACGCTTTGCCTCGTGGTGGGAAGAAGATTGAGGGCCCGTCCGCCCGATTCGCCGAGGTGGTTGGAGCCGCGTACGGGAACCTTCGCTACGGTGCTCGCACGGTGGGCATCGAGGGGAATTTCATCGTGGCCGAGGGCGTTTGCTTCGACACGCAAAAGAACGTCAGCGCGACCCTTCAAGTGCATCGTCGGATTACCAACAGCCAGGGTCAACGATTCAACGATGACATGATCCAGGTTACGGGGAACGCGGCGTGCTCGATTGCGTTGCGTAACGCGATCTTCAAGGTGGTTCCGTTTGCTTTGGTCAAAGATGTGTACGAGCAGGCCAAACAGACGAGCCTCGGCAAAGCGATGTCGACGAAGGACCGCCGCAACAAGATGCTGGAGTGGTTTGCTAAGGCAGGCGTTGTCGAAGCAACGATCCTTGAATCACTTGGCCGGCAAGGTGTGGACGACATCAACTTGGATGACTTGATCACGCTGCGTGGTTTGAGCACGGCGATCAAGGACGGCGAGGTATCGATCGAGACGGCATTCGAGCAGGTGTCAGAGAAGCGTCGTGTTCAGCGGGTGAAGGCAACAAGCGACGAGGAGTCCAGCCCGAAGGCAACGACAAAGAAGACCACGGCCAAGGCGACGACGAAGGGTAAGTCACCCGAGAAGTCGGATGCGTACCTCAGTCATGAACGTCGTTTGCTGAGTTGCCCGACGCGAGAGGAGTTATTGTCGACGGCGGATGACATGGAGGGCGATGAATCGTTGACCGACGAGGAACGCAAAGCACTGCAAGGGCTGGTGAAAGAACTGGCCAAAGCGGACGAGTCGTAGGAAGTAATTTTCGTCGTCTGAGGCGGCGAGATTGTAGATAAAACCAACCCCCGGAAAAACAGGAGATCACATTGTGGCTACTTTCCACGGACTGACTGAACTGACACTTAGCACCATCGCGGAGATGGATGGAGGTCGGATCGGTGAAGCAATAAAGCAATCGCTGCACGCGATCGCTCAAGACATGGACGATCGCCCCGGCGACATTCGCCCACGGAAGATCACGCTCGATATCTCGGCAATCCCGGTCATCGGTGAAGACGGGTTTATCGAAGGTGCCAAGCTGCAAATGCAGGTCAACACCAAGACACCGACTCGCAAGTCGAAGGTTTACGACGTTGGCGTTCGCAAGGGTGGGATGATCGTGTTCCAAGACATGGCGCTCGACAACCACATGCAAGACCCGCTGCCGTTCGAGGACAAAGACTAAGTCGCGTCGGACGAATCATTGACAACCAACCACAACCATTTCACTCAGAGAGACCAACCATGCTCAAGGAAGCACTGGAATTTATTTTCAATAGCGCGAACATCGCGGCCAATCCGGTTCCGTCCATGCGGATGACCGGAGCACGCCAACGGATCGTCACACTTAACGGTTTTGATACCGAAGAAGAACTGGAGGCACCGAGGATTTCACGAACCGCCAACACGTTGAATTCGGCGGCGTTGCTTATCGAGCGGTTCAAGGGTGAATTGCCGACCGTGTACCTCGGTGAGAGCGGCGTTCACGCCATGCTGGATGACGAGGATCGTCTTGAAGATGTTCGCATGAATTTCGAACTCAGCGATCAGTACAACGTGCTGCTTGAACTCAAGCACGGTGTCTCGCAAAAAGACCTCGTCAAGATCCTGCGTACAAAACTTGCGGGCTGCGTGTCGCACGAAAACTTCCTGTCGATCGTTCGTCAGTTGGAGTTCGATGTGAACCGTGGTTCACGCGGTGAGGTCCAGCACACCAAGGAATCTCTCGGCCGAACGGTCGAAAAGAACGTGCGTGCGAAAGCTGGTGAAATGCCCGAGGAACTGCGGATCACGCTGCCGTTGTTCAGCATCCCGCACGACATTCCGACGGAGATCACGTTGGTTTGTGCGGTCACGATCGATATTGACAACGAGAAGATTTCCGTTGAAACGACCGGTGATTCGCTGATCCGCGAACGCAAGCGAGTGCTCGGCAGTATCGCGGATCGTTTGCAGCAGGTTCTTCCCGAAGATGCTAAGTTGGTGTTTGGTTCGTTTGTGAATACCAATAATTCGGTCGTTTTGTAGAAACCTAGCTGGTCGCCATCGACAAGGGCGACAACTTAAAGCCTCGGGGTAACGCCACATAAAAATCTTGGCTTTTCGGATTGGGTAGGTGAAGCCCGATCATTTTTATCGGTAGAGTGAGTTTGCGGTCGGCTCCGCGAGGCGGGACTGGAATCGAGCAGACCTAGTGGTCATTGCGAATGGTGTGACGAGCCAGCCAGTGGTTTGACGAGCCGTAGGTGAAAAGCCTACCCGACCGATTTTTTGTTTTAGATACTTTGTGGAGAGCGTAACCGTGTTTGTTGTTGGGTCTTATCTCGTTATTTCCTACCTGTGTGCCTTTTCTGGCATGGAGGTGGTTAATGAGAATGTCCATCGACACATGGTACCGCGAGTAATCAGCCTTTCTGGGGATGGGCTCCCTCCTTTGATTCAAAGGTTGCCGTCCAGTTACGGCTAGCTCCCAGTTGGCACGGCGTTGCAGCGTGCTTCGTAAAATACAAGCCGCGTGAACCGTGGCTGGCATCGTCATAGAGACATCGCCAAAAACACACACTACGTCGGTGAAAGTCCGAGCCGGAGACGTAACCGGCAACCGGAACAGTAGCTCAGTGGTAGAGCGTCGGCTAATAAGCCGAGCAGGCAGAGAGTAGGGTTTGATCATCCGAGGGTATGCCGTGCGTCGGTTCGAGTCCGACCTGTTCCTTTCACCTATTTTTTAACTCATTCTAAGGAAGCGATCATGCCGAGAGACATTCCAAAAGTCCAAGTTTTGAGAAATCAAGCAAAGGCACAAGGATGATTGTGTTTTTTCTCGCGGTGGCAATGTACGTCGCCGGTTGTTGCTTTGAATCTGGGCGCCGATGGTGGGGCCGCCGATGGTGTCGAAGGACTTTTCGATGCGTGGCTTGTGTTCGCGTGGCCGATCGTTTGGACATGTATCTTGGTGGTTTGCCCATTCCGACTGGTTTACTGCTTAGGTCGTCGGTTTGGCAAGCCGCCCATCACCTAACAATGGGCCCATCACCTAACGCAGCTCATCACCGGGCGACGACTGCGATGAGATTACACAAAGCAAACGAAGTTCTGGTGACGTAATGCACGAATACATACTCACGGCAGAAGAGACACGCGAAACGGTGGCGTTTCAGTACGCACAAGCAAAGAACGGGGTTCCGATTCGTTGCCTGTGCGGTAGGAAGATTCCTATCGTCAATATGTTTCGCTGCCTCTACTGCGGAGTGTGGATGTGCCAGACGTGTGCCGAAGTGCATTTCGGAAAATCAAGGGCGGAGTATTTAGCGGATAAGGCTGAATGCTCCACCGTCCGGTAGATAGCCGCCCATCACCTAACACAATTCACCACCCCCGCAACGGAACGCCGCTCCGTTGCATGGGATTTTTCGCGGCGACCTAGGGGATTCATATGGACGCTGAACAAATCAGACACATGAACACTGACGAACTCAGATACGCGATGAAGGAAAGAATACCCGTACCACCAGAGCACCTGAGCGGGGCAATCCTTCGCGAAGCCGGTTGTTTGGACAAGGTTTGCGTTGTTCCAGGAGAGTTTAACGAACGTGTGAGCTATCTTGCGAATGTTTTAGTTCAGATGCTCACAAAAAAGCCGGACGACGATCAGTTGCGAGCGACAGTCAGTCAGTTGTGTCAAGCATTGAGCTACATGATGAACTCTGCATCGTGGCGTGATGGCGAGTTGCATGATTTCGATCGGCTCGAACTCCAGTTAAAACTGGGGCGTTTCGTTAAGCCTCGGTAATAAATTTCACCACCCCACAACGGAACCGCCGCTCCGTTGCATGGGTTTTTTGATGACGGCGACTTTTTGAGTTTTGATATGCCAGTTGAACAATTGATCCGTGAGAAGAATCCGCAAAGCGACATCGAGCGGATGTTTACTTACCATCCGCCAAAAGACGGCCAACCGGAGCGATACGCAAAGATCAGAGCGAAAGCGAAGGAGTTGGCCGAATTGATCGATACGGAATGCCCCAAGAGCCGTGAGCGGTCAATCGCAATGACCGAGTTGGAAAACAGCGTGTTTTGGGCGAACGCTGCGATCGCAAGAAACGAGTAGCCGTACAGAGAACGATGCCCATCAACGGGCGTCGAATAGCGGATTAGTTTGACAGCAACCAACTACTAAAGGGGAACCGACATGCCACGAAACATGAGCTTTGCGCTGACAACCGAGCAATTCCGCACCCGCACGAAGACGGTCACGCGTCGGATTGGATGGTGGAAAGACAAGAACGGCAAACGACTTGTCGAAGTAGGTGACATCCTTAATGGATGCGTGAAGTGTATGGGGCTGAAACCCGGCGAGAAGATTAAACGGCTTGGAAAGATTCGTGTCACAAACGTTCGACGCGAGCCGCTGGATTTCATGGAAACGTGCGATGGACTCGGTGAAAGACTATCCGACGTCCATGAGGTGATCATGGGCAACACGGTCAACTACCCTGCCGACTACGGAAACATCGAAGCGGCCAAAGAAGGATTTCCCGGTTTGAATGGGAGTGAGTTTGTGAAGATGTTTTGTCGCCACATGGGCGTCGACGCGGATCAGATGGTGACGCGAATCGAATTTGAGTATTTGTCTAAGAGTTGAACCATTTTACAGGAAGTATTCCATGAGTCATTTATCACGCGAAGAAGTCCTCGAGGTCGTGGCGTTGTATCACGAGGGTTGGGGTGTTCGGAACATCGCTCGGAAGCTCGAACTGCTCGAGCGCCGAGTGGAGAAGATTCTGAACGGGACCAGTTACACCCAGCACACGGGTGGCCGGATCATGAAAGGGAATCGCCCGACATCCGAACTGGCGATTTACCGATGAAAGATTTCCTGATCGAGTATTTAACATCCGAGCACAAACCGCTGCATCGATCGCACCTCATCGACGAGGTGGTGCGTCTCGCCCGCGTGTCACGCTCTGTGCCGCGTGGTAAGCATCTGGAATGGGAAAAGGCGTTAGATGACCTGATCGCATCTGGACGCGTGAGTGTGGCTGGTGAGAGAGTTCAGATCGTCCGTGACCGTTTCGCCGAGAACAAGAGTTCGGGGCAGGGTGAGTTGTTCTGATGAAACACCAAACTCCAACACTTCCGAAGTTCAAGAAACTGAAACGACGACTCGGATTGTCAAAAGACCGCGATGCCATGGGGCTCTTGGAATCATTGTGGTTGCTGGCCCAGAAGTCCGCTCATCGTGGCGACGTAGGACGTCAACTGGACAACGAAGACATCGCCATTGAACTTGAATGGGATGGCGATGCGGACAGTCTCATTAGTGCGTTGGTCGAGACTCGATGGCTTGATCGCTGTGTGGAAAACCGGTTAGTTATCCACAATTGGGCTGACCACGCGCCGCGATACATTCACGGAATCGTTGCTAAAAAGGGCGGGTTTGCAGTGGTGACTACGGTTAAGGACCATAGTCCTGGACTACAGTCCACGACTAAGCCGCCCTTAGTCGGGGACTGTAGTCGGGAACAACCTAACCTAACCCAACCTAACCTAACCCAACCTAACCCAATTTCTTTGTCGTCTAAGGACGACGATAACGAACAGGCTGACTTGTTCGAGGATGTCGATCAAGGCGATCCATCGGATTCAAAGCCGGATGCTGTCGACGAGGTGATTGAGATTTGGAACGAGACGAGCGGCGTGAAGCCGGTAAAACGAATCTCCGCATCACGTCGAGACAAGATCCGCACTCGCTTGAAGGATCCAACCTGGCCGTGGCGTGAGTGTATTGCGAAGCTACCCTTGCCTGGGGAGGTCGGGGCGTGGCAGCCAGATTTCGATTGGTTTATTGCGAACGACACCAACGCATCAAAAGTCGTCGAGGGCAATTATGAATGGCGGGGCGGTGTCAACAAAGTGGGAACTGGGCAAACGTTTGATCGAAATAGTGAGTTTGGGATAGATTTTTAATGAGCGAAATACAAATTGGACACCTGTTGGTCGCCGTGGATAACGCCGATCAGAGCTTTCGATCGAAAATGCGATCGCCCCCTCCCGAGCCAGATCAGGCCAGTTGGCTTTCAAAAAAGGTCGGGCGACGATACCAGGACTGCACCCTTTCGGGATGGAGAGTCGGTGGTTTCACCGGTGATGGTGCGGATTCGCTCAACCGTTCGATGGAGATTGCGATCGAGCAGTGTCGCACCTATGTGATGGAATTTGGGGATCACCTTCGGAATGGACAATCGATATTGTTCGTTGGGCCAAAGGGCGGTGGTAAGGATCATTTGATGGTTGGAGTCTTGCGGTCAATTGTCGATGGATACGGGATCGAATCCCATCGAATGCGTTACGTTGATGGCTTGACGATGTTTGGCGAATTTCGCGATACAATCCGGTCTAACACTTCGGAGTCATCGGTAATCGAATCCTACGCCAAGCCACACTTGCTCGCGATCAGCGATCCACTCCCGCCGGCTGGCAACCTCTCGGAGTACGAGCAGCGAATGATTTTGCGTGTCATTGACAGACGATACCGAGATTGCCGTCCAATGGCGGCGACGATCAATGCCTCTGGCCGGGAAGAGATCGAGAAACGAATGGGTCCACAGTCTGCGGACCGCCTACTGGAGCACGCCACGATCGTTAAATGCAATTGGCCGAGCTATCGACAAAGGAAAATATCATAATCACCACAACTGAACCTCTGCCGACATGCGAGGAGCATTTAACAGGGAAGGCATTTCAGGATATGATCGATCCACGGTTGTCGTCATTAAAGCGAGACGGCATTGCGTGTTTTGATAAACCTGGTGTTCATGCGTTGCCGATCCAGCGTTTTGATGATGGAACGGTCAAGGCAAGGTTGATTCAATCGTTGCCTGATTACCAGGGCGTGTTCGGTAGACCTCAAACGGAGGTGGTTTTTGACGCGAAGGTTTGCAGTCAGGCGAGCTTCAATCTTGACAAGTATCGGATTTCATTACGGAAGGCGAGGTCACGTCAACTGAGGCACATGTACGAGCGATCTTCGTTCGGGTCCGCTTGTTTTTTCTTGATTCACTTCAATGGACGGCAATTGAAAACGAGGAGTGTGCCTGCGGTAACGTATGCGTTCCCGGTTCGGGAGAATCATCCGTTGTGGGTTTCGTTTGAGTCGGGTTCTCATAAATCGATTAGTATTAAGGATTGCGAATCTTATGCGATCGAGGTTCCATGGACGCTATATCGTCAAGAACGCATACCGCGACCTGACGTGATGCTGGCCAGTGTTGCTGTTGCGAAGATGAATAGCGGCAGGATGAATGGAAGTTGGAACGAGGTTTGAACGCCACGGCAGCCCGCCTTGGCGATGGGATTTTTTTGTCTGAAAGGTTTGACGATGAATGAAGAACAAAAATCACTTGTATTTAATTACGGTGGAGGTCGGCAAACCGTGGCGATGTGCGTCATGATCCTGAAGGGCGTCTTGCCGAAGCCCGACATCGTGGTGATGGCTGACACTGGGCGCGAGAACCCGATGACATGGGATTACCTTGAAAAGTACACCGGACCGATGATGGCAGAGCTTGGTTGTCCGGTTGAGATTGCGCCGCGTGAATTGGCGAAGGTCGATTTGCACGGACACAACGGAGACTTACTGCTGCCGGTGTTTACACAAACCGGCAAACTTTCGACCTATTGCAGCAACGAATGGAAGAAACGTGTGGTCGATCGCTACCTAAGGTCAAAGGAACACAAGCAAGGCACTCGCTGGCTTGGCTTGGCGATGGACGAACAGCAGCGTTGGAAAAAGCATCACAACAAAACAGAAGGCAAATGGACAACGGTTTGTCCGTTGGTCGATTTGATGCTGAATACTGATTCGTGCCTAACGATTATCGACCAGTTCGGTTGGCCGGAGCCGCACCATTCCGCGTGCTGGATGTGCCCGCACAAGGCCAACGCCGAGTGGCGAGTGATCCGAGACAATCACCCAGAGGAATGGAAAAAGGCAATCGCGATCGACAGCGAAATCCGAGAAGCAGACGAGCTCGGCGGTGTCTTCCTGCACAAGGATAGAGTGCCGCTCGAGTCCGCGGATTTGGACGCAGAGGAAACGCCGGAAGTGATCCGGCAATGTAGTCTTGGGATGTGTTTCGTCTAGTACTTGCCCGTCCAATTTAGACTAGACGCTCCGAACTGGACTCGCTAGAGTCCAGGTTCGGCTTGCCAAGCCAAACTAATTTACCCCATCGCCTAGGCATCTAATCGCGTTCTGCGACCGCTTGGCAGCCCGCCTGGGCGATGGGATTTTGAGTGAAAAGCTCGGCACTGCCAATGATCCTGACCTCCGATCATTAGCAATTTTTTGTTCGCAGGTCAGGAACCAACCAGATGATTTTTTTAGATATGGATGGCGTGCTATGTGACTTCGTTTCGGCAGCGTTTAGTGCGCACGGATCGACGTTCGATCCAAAGGATTACCCACGCGGCGGGTTTGCACTTGACGAAGTGTTGGGATGCACAACAGCAGAGTTCTGGCGGCGGATTGATTTTGCAGGCGAGTATTTCTGGGAGAACCTCGAACCGTACCCGTGGGCCGACGTGCTGTTCCGCGAATTGCAGCAAGTCGACGAAGTGATCATCGCCACGTCGCCCTCGCGATCGCCAGCGTCTTACTCCGGCAAGAAACGATGGTTGCGGTACATGGGGATGCACGGTGTGCAAAGCATGTTTGGAAGCCGGAAGTATTTGATGTCCAAGCCGGGCCGCATCCTGGTCGATGACGGAGAGCACAACACGACGCAGTGGGAACGCGAAGGCGGTCAAGCGATCTTGGTTCCGCAACCGTGGAACCGTGCTAAGCCGACCGAGGACATGGTGTCGAACATTTTGGGTCAGCTACCTGACGCAGGCTGATCCTGCGAATGCCACCGTTAATCGCGGCGTCGAGCGTTGATGATTCGGAGGGCCTCTTTTAGTTTCAAGACTTGTTCGAGTTGGTCAGGGTTCATCTCGCCCATGAGGGTGTCAGGCATGTACGCTTGGGAGAATGTTCGTCCGCCCATGTCACGCATGAGTTGTTCGAGTTGTTCCCGCAGAACGGCATCGCGTTTATCGGGGTCAACAGTGGCAAAATTAAATCCGGTGAGTCCGCCGAGAAGTTTGGTTCCGGGTCCTTTGCGTGGGTCGGTAGACTGTCGGATTAGATGCAGCAATTTAGAGACGGGCGAATTGGCGATCGCGTGCTCGGCGAGTTTGCCGCCGGGAATCTGTACGGGGGTTTGGCGATCGGTGATCCCGAGTGTGTTGCCGACGTTGGAGAGCGTTCGTCCGAGCAACGGATCGAGATCATCGAGCGATCGACCGCCACCACCGGATCCTTCCATGAACAAAGATTCGTTGGTCAGTAATTCGAGCGGTGCCTTGATTAACGGATTGAACATCCCGGCGGCGTTGAAGAGGGTTTGCCCGAGAGAGTTTCCGAGCAGTTGCATCGGCGGTTCGTGCATCAACCCGGCACCGGTGATGTAGTTGCGGGTGCCGTCCTCGTTGGTTCCGGTGGGGATGTTCAATCCGTCGCGAATGTAATCGGGTGTTCCAGGGTCGTTGCCCGATGCGTTCTCGGCGGCTTTGATGGTCGCGGCGACCTTGCCACCAGGACGTTGGGAGAGTTCAGAGGCGAGGTATTTGGATGAACCCTTGGTGAAGGAGTTCCCGGTCATAACAACGTTACCGTGTTGCCTCATCACCCATGCTCCGGTCGCTACCGTTGGGCACCACACGCGTCCGGCATATTGCTCGTTCCCGTAGCTGCGAAGGCCATCTTTATAGCGTTGGCGTTTGCGAATGTACGCTCCTCGCTGCGACAGGTTTGCTGCGCGACCGTTCATTAGCGAGAGAAGTTGAAACGCCTCAAGAATGGAAGGATTGATCGTTGGGTCTTGCGCGAAATGCTCGACATCTCGATTTCTACCGCTCGTGGAACAACCTTCCGCTTGAAACATCGCAACACGCATCGCGTCTGCCGATTCTTTCGTTAGTTGTAGGACTAGCGAAGGAAGGTTCTGCACGTCAAAGTCGATAAAAGAGAGTACCCTTCTCATGTCACTTGCGGGAACGTTGACAGCAACCACTCCCGATTCAGGATGTGGCTTGCAGGGGATCGAATCAGGCAGCAACTCAATCACGTTGTTGAGGAATTTACTAGGGTGCTGATAGATCCGTCCTTCCCAGTGGCGTTCGGAAACCGGTAGTCTTTCATTCGGGCGGCGGCACCGAATGAAGCCATCGGTGACAAGCCACCCAAGGATAGCTGCATCACGAGGGCTGCACTTACTTGTTGCTCGATAATTGTGCTCTGAGCAAGCAATCAAGTAGCTATCATCTACAAGGGTTTCGCTGGTCCTCCACTGTTTTCTTCGGCCAATATCTTTGCTCTTTTTCTGGCCGCCAACTTGAACAGACTGCCGAACCCTTGTCTCTGTGGGCCATCGGTGATTCATTGTAGATCGGAATTTTCCGTTGCGAATGGCAACTGTATGTAGTTCCCCGTCGAACTCAAACGCCTGTTTTGCAAGGAGCGGTCCCCATGACCATGTGTCGTGATTCATATCGTATTGCGCCACTTCTTCGCCAATAGAAAGCGAGTCGTAGGTCTTCCATCCTTGACGGGTGAGCATCTCGCTTTCATCTGGGACGCAATAGAAAGGGGCTGCCCGACGGAATTTTGCTTTTTCGATTTTACTGAGATCAGAATAATCCACTTGCAGTCGTTTCACCCGCCGTGCGGCCTCGTCGGGATCGATGCCTTGTTTGAGCATGGCGATAAATGGCGAGGAGCGAATGACCTGTTCAGAGACATCGCCGGTCGCTCGGCCCCATCGGACCCACCAGTTTTCGCTACCGCCTGCAACACCGGGCACGTTGAGCGGGTTCCATCGTTCGCCACGCGTTGCGTCCTTGGGCGCGACGGCACGGCCACGAACGTTTTGAGCGAAGGTGTTGATGTTGTCCCGCATTCCTTCGGGGAGGATTCCGGTTCCACGGAGTCTGGTCGCGGGTGCGGACTCGAAGGTACGTCCGAGCATTTGGTCGACGGCGTTTCCGCCCATGTCAGCGATGAGGTCGTTATGTTGTCCTGGCGAATCGACAAGGCCACGCGACATGATCAATTGCCGGACCTCATTGGACGCGCGTTCGTCAAGGGCACGTTGCAATTGCAGGTCAGATAGCCCGTTGGCTTTCTCTCCCATTTCAGCGATCCACTCATCGTGGCGGTTCACGAACGCCGGGATGTTGCGAGCGTTGTCGATCGATTCTCCGCGTAGGAGTTGCATCGTGTCGGAGTACGGTTGCAGGTATTTCCGCATTCCGGTTTGCGTCGGGTCGTAGACGTCGTTGAGTAAGTTCTGCGTGAACCCGCTCAGCATGTTCCGAACGTGGAACGAGGGGAAAGGCGCGGTCACATTGGATTTGAAGAGGTTCGTGAACGCGTCGTAGGCTGCCGTGACCGCGTTGGCCTCCTCGGGGGCCTGGAATTGCCGATTGATCGTGCCGATGTCGCGTCCGAGTTCGGCGTCGATTTCAAAGCGTTCGAGGATTCGGGAGGAGTCGATGTCGTCAGGGGTGAAGTCCCGGTGTCTCTCGATTAAGTTAGTGATCTGACTGCGAGTTTTTTCGTTCTGGATTGCCGAGAGCGGCCCGTTAATGATGGAATCGGGATCGTTATCAATCGCAGTACGAATCGTGCGAATCGCATCATCGTCGAGTCCGTTAAATGCGGTGGACATTCTATTGATAACCTCGTCCGCCATCGTTGCCCGATCCGCGTCGAAATACCCCTGTCGCAGCGCGGTGGCGGGTTCGCCGAGGTCATCGATCAGCTTGCCTTGGATTCGATCGTAATCGAGCCCCATGGTTTGGAGTTGGGACAGGAGATTGGCTTCGTTGGATCCATTCTCGGGGATTCGCCTCGCGGCGGATGAGATCAGGCGTCGTGTTGCCTCGACGGAACTGAGGTTCAGGTATCCCGATTCCAATCGTTTCATGGTGTTTTCGGCCACGTTGGTGGCAAACATCGGGACACCCTTCTTTACCTGTTTCGAGTTGAGTGTCGCAATCGAATCGAATAGCGACCGGTGCTCTTTCTCGATCGCTTCCAAGGCGGCCTTCTCGAGAGTTTCAAACGTGCCGTTGGCTTTGAATGCGACGAACGGGTCGTATTTTTCACGAAAGAGAACGTAGTCGTCGTCCATCATTTGTTTGATGTCCGAGGGCGCGGTGCTGCCCATTCGCCCGGTGTCGACGTCGCCTTTGTAGAAGTCCTCGAATTTCGCCCGCAGCGTTTTGAACACGCCACGATCGTATTTGCCAGCAAACTCTTGATCGATCGACATGCGATTGATCGTGGATGTCGGCATGTGTCGGTATCCCGATTTCCGTGCCGTGGTCGCACCGTCGGGTGAATCCAGTCGGTGACCGCCGGAACCGGATCGTCGCATCGGTCCGTCCATGTCTTGACGTTGGCGAGCGGAGTAGGCGAACGGCATCGCGAGTGAGCGTGTGACCTCCTCGCCGTTCTCGTCGATCGTTTTGTACTTCAGCACCTCGCCGAGTTCCTCGACATTGGAGCCGGCGTCTTGCATGATGGTGATTTGTTCATCGGACAGGTCACGCAGTTTACGTATCGAGGGCGCGAGCGATTGCATCGCAGCGGCCTGTTCGTCAGTCAGGGCTCGCGTGACGATCTGGTTCGCGTCATCGAGGGCCAAGTAGGAGTATCCTGGTTGGATCGTCTCCAGGTCGACGAGTCCTTCCATGGCGTCGGACATCACGCCCGCGATGTTCGGGTCGGAGTAGACTCCTGCATTGGCGTGTTTGAGCAGATCGGGCGCGAGTTCTTCGCGGACGAGTGCGGTCTGCTCCTCGAAGACGCGAGCGAGGTTGCGGGCGGATTTTTGGCCGATGATCCCCTTGGCACCCATCGTGGCGGCGTCGAATACCGAAGCGAGCAACCGTCCCGGCATGGAGTTTTTCGCGACGTCGGCGACTCGGTCCCCGGTTCGGGCCACGGTCTCGCCGGAGATCCGGCCATCGGTCGGCAGGTTCGACATCCATTCAGGAGTGAAGTCGGAGATTGTTTTTCCGGTTCGCGGGACGGGGGCACGTCCAATCAATTCGCCTGTCCGGTTCAATCCACTCGCGACGGCACCAGGCAGAGCGACATCGTTAATGATGCGTTCTTCCATGAATGGTAGTTTCCAACGGAAGTTTCCGCCCACGACATCGTCGAGCAGTTCAGCGGGCACGTCGTCGATCGTTGTGGCACGTGGGACTCCTTTGCCGAGAGATCCGTTATAGGCCGTGACGAGGCGTTCCAGGCCCTCACGCGGGAGCTCGGCAACACGATCGATCACCTCGCTCGGCAGGTCGTCGAACGAGGCGATGTCGGTGGCGCTTTGCCGGTTGTAATCCAGAAGTGCACGCTTGCGTCTCGCGACATCGGCACCTCGGTCAAAGTTGTCGGCAAGTTCACGCGGTGTGACGGTTTGTTTGCCACGTCGGAACCCGAGCGCGACGTCCTGGCCCGCCTCAGCGGAGGCTTTCTGTGATGCGACCTTGACAATGTCGTCTTGGAATCCGGCTGCCTTTGCCATTCTCAAGCCCTTACCGCCGGCGGAGGCACCGAGGGTCAGGTAGGTCAGGGGATCCAGTGCAATTTCGGCTGCGGTCCCGGCGGCGAACTTGCCGACGCTGCCATACCAACTGTCAGGGTCCCACTCATCAAGACGAAGCAATTCCTCGCCGGTGGTTCGGTTGTTGCTGGAGAATGGGGAAAACCACTGGTCGAGCGGGTTGCGCGCGGAGATGCCACCAGGCAACCATGTCATCAGATCGCGGACTGAGGAACCAGGCAGATCGAGTGCGTTGCCGACCATCGAGAGTCCGCCGAGTCCGACGTCAGAAGCCTGGGAGAACAGGCTCGGATCGACCTCGTTGAACGTTCCGTCGGGCGTTTGCATCGGATCAAACGCTGGACTTTGGGGGGGCGGCGGTGCATCATAGATACTCGCTGCGCCCCCGGCGACTTGCATGGTGGGCGCGGCGAGTGTCGGCAGTGTGCCGATGCTGAGTGGTTGTGCGGCGTACCCGGTGCCGTACACGCCACGTCCTAAAGAGTTCCTGCCGGGCGTGGGGAGATCGTAGATGGACATGGTTTCACGGGGGTTCGGTGCGATGGCGGCAATCGCCTTTTTCGAGGCGGGTTACCGCATGGTTTTGAACGGAGAATACTTTGGATCGGTCTTGCGTGAAGCATCCCTCTCGGTTGAATCGGCGGTTCTCCTTAGAGCGTCAGGATTGCCAACCGATCCAACGGTATGCTTTGGATTAGGATTGTTTGCGATCGCCTGGACCCTGCGTCCGCGACATTCACCCAGAAGATCACATTGATGGTCCACCGGGATAAAGCATGTCCAGGAAGTACGGTCGTCGTGGGGCAACCGGTGGCAGTGTGACACCGGCGGCACCAGCGAGTGCCTGCACGTTTTTCATTTGTGCTTCTTGTGCAGCCCTCTGTGTATCGGTCATCCCGAACAGCCAATTTGGACTGTACGAAGCCTGCTCGTAGGCGTCTCCGTATGCCTGGGGAGTCGCTCCGACGATAGCAGGGATGTTCGCTCCTGCCGGGTTGTTCGCTCCTGCCGGGTTGCTCGCGAGCGATTGGGCACCGGCGTTGATCGCGGCGGTTTGTTCTGCGGGGGTCGACCCGGCAAATTGCATGGCGGTGCGAACGCTCTCCTGCGGATTCATTTCGTTCGGGTCGGCTGGAAGCCCTGCGAGTGTTCGCTGGCGATCAAACGCGGTTTCGCCCCGGTCGTATTCACCGCGATCAATCAGATCGTCAAGTGAGCGTTCGGCGAGTTCCTGCTTGGAGAGTTGACCCTGTTCCGCAATAGCAAGGCGTTGCCGTTCGAGTTGCTGTTGGGAGAATTGGTTTTGCGTGTTCGCGTCGAGTTGATCGGCGGCGTTCTGGACGCTCGCTCGTTGCACGAAGTCGTCGAGAGTCATGCGTTGTTCGGCAAGACCTTGCTGCGCCGTCTGACCGTCGGCAAGAAGGTCGAGGCGTCGCCCGTCGTTTGCGAGTTGGCCGGTTTGGAACGTTCCCTGGTTCGTGGCATTGGTCATCCCAATTTCATTCTGTCCCATACCGATTTGGGTTTCACCTTTGACGCGAGCCTCGTCGTTGTCAGCCATGCGGCCTTGGTACGCACCCGTATTCGTGGCATTAAGCATCCCAATTTCATTCTGTCCCATACCGATTTGGGTTTCACCCTTGACGCGTGCCTCGTCGTTGTCAGCCATGCGGCCTGCGGTCGTGAAATTGTTATCGGCGACGAGTTGGTCGAGAGTTTGCCCCGCCTCCATGTCGGCGATTTGTGCGGTTCCCATCCGGTCTTCGAGTCCGAATCGTTTGCCGTCCATGTTGAATCGGTTGTCTTCGCGGGTTGCCAGTTGGTCGAGCTGCCGGTCGCCCTGTCCGAGTTCGCGTTGGGCGGCGATTGCGCTCATCGCGAGGGCCGGGTTGCGGTTCATTTGCTGGGCGGCGGCGGTGTTCATCATGTCGACGCGTCCGTCGGCATCGAACATAGGCGAACCGAGATAGTTGCCCGTGGCCATTTGGAATTGAGCCCGCTGTTGTCGCATTCCGAGGGCCTTTTCTTTTTGGGCCGATCGCGCTTCGCGGGCAGCTTCGAAGGTCGCTCGTCGAGAACCGTCCTCGTCACCGGCAAACAGTTTGTCGAGGGTCATGCCCTGGGCGACATTGAGTTTCCCGTCGGGGCCACGTCCGACACTCGCGATCGGTCCCACCGGTCGGGCCAATCCGGCGTCGATTCGATCCTCGCGGGCCAGGGCAGACGAGACCGCAGGGGAACGCGTGCGATTAGCAAGTTGATTCCCCGCCATCGCCGTGTAGGCCGCGTTGCCCATGGGTTCGGCGGTGGAGTTGAGCGATTCCATTGCCTGCCCGAGCGATTGGCTCGATTGGGCACGTCGCTGCTGGTTCGCGACACGGGCCGGATCGGCGGCGAGTGCGGGACCGACGACCGGGTTGGCTGCGATTGCAGCGGTCGCGTTGGCTGCGCCTTGGGCAAGTCGCATGTTGTTTGCATCGCGACTCAGCCCCGCCAGGCTCGGTGTCGGCGGAACGGGTGGCTTGACCGTGCGGCGTGGCCGGGTGACCTGTTTTGGTGTCGCGACAACGGGTTGGTTTTGTGGATTGGTCGGTGCGGGGTACATGGCGAAACCTTTTGTTTGTGAGAGAGCGACTCGTGGAATTGTATCAGTTTTACTTCCTTGTAGCGGGTGTTTTACCAAGCTATTCGCTTAGCTCGTTGAGCTTTTTGCGCCGTTCACCGCATCCGCCACACGGTTTCAGGCGGCCATCGGTCGCCGTGTTGATTACTTTTGCGACGGTATCGCCGATCCCCTTGCCTTTTTGGCCGGGGCCGTATCCGTGCTCAAGAGGGTTGAGCAATTCGCCGGCCACTTTGAGTGCGGGGTGGGAGTCCAAGGCGGTGCGGATCGCGTTACCGCCGCATCGACAGTCGGCGAGCAAAATGAATTTCATGCCGCACCTCGCGGCATCGGCCATGCAAACATGGGCCAGTCAAGAAACGGTTTTCTTGATCCGCCGAAGTGGTGGATGACGCGATCAGGATAGTCGATGAGGTGTTTGAGGATTTTGCGTTGATCGCCGTCACGAGGGCATGTGAAAGAATTGTAGATAGCTCCGTCAGCAAGTGGGCCGGTGTAGTGAGTCTGCAAAATCGATTGGTCGAAATACTGGGCGTGCTGGTGACGATCGGCGTCGTAGACCCGCCGGGTTCGATCGAGCCACTCGGTGACAAGCGGTGCATCGGCTCGGGATAACCCAACCACTCCAGCGCACGGATAGTGAGTGTCGTGCCACGTCTCAACGTCAGGACCGAGCAGTTCGGTGATCGGTTCTCGTGTGGCGTTTCCGCTGGCGTTGTAGCCGCCGTGGTCGGGGATGAATGGCGTGTGCATTAGCGTCGGTGTCATATCGCCACCGACGGCGGTGTCCGAATCGAGCCAGAGCACTCGTGGATTTGATTGCAATGCGTGGTTGATGTAGACCGGTTTATTGAAAATTTGCCAAGCTGGCACGCCACGAGGAATGATGAGGCTGGCTTCGGAAGGTTTGACCAACTCGATGCCCCAGTGCAACAATTGGTTGCGCATCGGTCCCCTGCTGATCCCGAGATCGTACACACGGATTCGGCATCGGTGCTGTTGCAGGATTGTCCATGCGAGCAGTGTTGCACCGGAAATGAATCGATCATCGGCGGCAGTGATGACTATCGTATCATCAGGAAGGTCGATGATCGGATTGCGGGAAAGCAACTCGGCAAAGTGGCCCGCTTCGGCGGTGCGTGCGACAGGTATGGCTTTATTGAGCCAGCGTGTTGCAACAGCGCGATCGAGCGTTTCGCTGATTGACCCGAGGAATGTTTCGGTCGCTTTGTTGACGAGGTGATTGGTGATCTCGTCTCGGTTTTGATCGCACCATGTGATCCCCTTGCGATCGAGTTTGGCGGCGTAGTCCCGGCACCCACATCCGTTGGACTCAAACCATTTTGGAATCTGGTTGTGCAGTTCGGTGCCGACTCCTCCTGGAACTTTTGTGGTCGGCTGAAGGGGTGGAGGCTTTGGTAGGGTTTTCAGGTCAGCCAGGATGTCAGATTTATGCTCGCGAATGAACGATCGCCAGTGGTTCGTCAGTTTACTTTTCGGGCGAACGTTGATCTTGCTGCTGCCGACGATCGTGACGGTGAACCCGGCTTTGCGGAGAGTGAGATGGGGTGACACGATTGATTAAAACTCCTCGCCTTCGTCGCCGTCTGTAAATCCACTCGGCAAATCCGCAGTGGTTGCCTTTCGCCATTCGCCGTTTTCCAGCAGTTCGAGAAAACCGAAATTGCATTGCATTTCGTCTTCGGCAAACGGGAAAGCTATGCCGCCACTTGCTGAAAAGGTGACGGTAGCTGACGAGTGCGTTAGTTCGATTGAGCCCGCGCACGGGTCTTCGCCTTCGACACCGACCACATCGCCAACACCTTCAATTCCGAACGATCCGAATACGCCGCCGGTTTCACCAAACGTGCTCCAGAAGTTGCCAGACTGGTTAGGGTTGCTGGCATAGTGAACTCTCCATAATGCGGTCGATCCAAGCAGGGATTCATACCCCGGTTCGACTTCGGTGACTTCCATGTCGACGAGCCAATAGCACACGCTGTAGTTCTCGATCTCCTCTGGGCACCCCGCAACTGATAGGTCGCGTTCTTCGTAGGCGTGGCGAGATTCTCCGACCTGCGTTAGTGTGAAATTTCCGTTGATGACAGCAGTGAGATCTTCGATTTTACTTGGGGCTCCGTCATCGAAGCCGACAATCATTTCCCCCGGTGAAGGTGCGTCCTCTCCGATTGGGAAAAAGCAAGTACTGCAACACGGCACGTATTGATCGCAGCAGCACAGGCCGGGGCATTCTTCGAGGAGGCCGGTTGAGATTTTGATTCCGGTGCTTCCCGATCCTTCGAGTCCGAGTTCGAGCACCAGCCCGTCGCGTGGATCTTCTTGGCATGGGTGATCGCATCCAGGCGTGACGAACTGACGCGTGACGCTCCATCCTTCACCGTAGGTGTGCCAGTTTTCGTTATTGCAATCGGCGTCTGCCTCCGGTGCGCATGGTGGTTCTCCCGTGCCGTCGGGAAACGTGCCGAGCCACCATCCTTGCCAAAAAATACAGAATTCAGGTTCGTGACCTGCGGTGTATTCCGGCGGCGGAATCACGTCGACCTTAACGATTACATCACCACCGTCGTCTTTACAGTAGATCACGCGATCATCGGAGTCGACGACGAACGCGAGGCGGACACGCACGCCGTTGTCCTCTGCCCAATAGACAATCTCGGTCTTGGCGATGTTCGTCTCGCCGTCGGTGAGCGGGATGTAGTAGCAACACGGCTCGCACGCAAACTCGGGAATGCAGCAATCGCCGTAAGCCGATGGGCAATCCGTAAGTCTGATCTCGACGTCGATGTCTTCGTTTTGCCAGACGATATCGATCGCGCCGTACTGCGTGCCACTGTCGACGTAGCAGGCGTTGAATTTGAACGTGATCTCGTATTGATGGATGTCGGTGTCTTCACCAAATTTGATCATGCCGTGAGGGTAGGACGTGTCGCCCGTACCCGCCGATGGCTCGATCATTTGGTATTCCCACGCACGATCCCACGTGATGTAGGGTTCGTGATTCGCCTCAGATGCACCGTGCCCGTTATCGCTGCCCTCTGCGTCGTGATGGATGTACTCGGCGGAGATGACAATCTCTTGATCGTGACAGATCAAACGGTCCTGGAGGATGCCGGATACCTTGACCTCGATCGTGTCGGCACTCGTCTCAGACGTCGACACGAACAGAAAGTGAGCAGGGTCCGAGCCATCGGCTGGCACCCACTCACCGCCGACGAGTTTGGTGCAACAGTCATCGCACGGCGGCGGCGTGCCGTAGCAGCAGTCGGTTTCGCAGAATGCAAGGTCGCCGTTGACGAACAATAGTTCGCCGTTTTGAAAGATGAGGCCAGCCATTACGGAGCCGGCTCCTCATCAGGGCAGCATTCCGGCGATGGATTCTCACGGGTGAAGTCTTCGCCGAGTGCTTCGGCGGATCCTTGGACCCATCCCTCGGTCGCATCACCGTCAGCGAAGCACTGCTCGGCAACCGTATCAGTGAGCGGACTGCCATCGACCTCAAAGTCGTATTCGCCGACATCCGTTGCACCGGCGGGCACATCGTTCGGCGACTGGAATCGTTTGTAGTGAATCGTCTCCTCGCAGCACTCGGTGCCGCACAGGAGGACAGGTGCAGGACCGGTGCCTACGGTTGCACAGACGAGAGCGTTGGCCGTGGCGAATGTGAGACAGGGTTGCCCGGTGCCGTTGGTGGTGATTGTTGCACCGACGAGTACGGGTTGTATGGTCCCGTTCCAGGCAACAATCTTGTTATTTAGAGACGGCGTGTCAGGTGTATTTGGCGATGCGGGTGGTTCGCAATCGAACGCCTTGATCGTGCGTGTGGCGTATTTGAAGTCCCCACAGTTGATAGTTGACCACCCAACGAGGTTGTTCAGGTCGACGCCATCGGTGTCGACCATCACCTCAATGTCTCTGGCGGGTCCGAGCATTGCCGACGCAGAGGAGACAGCGTAATACTTATCATCCTCGGGCGAGTATCTCGCATAGACCTTGTCGCCGTCTTTGAGGCAATCACAGCCGAACAGGCATTCTACGATCGGTGGTCCGCAGATTTCAGGGTCTTCGCCTTCCCAGTATTTGGTCACATTCCATTCTTCGCCGTCTTTCTCAAACACGGCGCTCATGGCGCGACCGACGAGTAGGGACGCGGTGACGAAGTGTCCTTGGATCGTTTTCGCCACTGGCATTCGATCACCAGCACAAACCCGTTTGGTCGAGGTGTTGCAGACATCGAAGGTCTCTGGGTTTTTGCCGATTGATGGCGATCCACTTTCGCTGAGCAGAAGCGGGTGCGCCTCGAAGGTGCTGGCCGATCCGTCCGTCGCAGCGCTCGCGCTGGTTTTGGCCTCGACCATAATGAGGGTGCCTTCACCGATCATGATAGGTCTCCAGGGTTGGCGTCGAAATCGAGAGCGATGCGGGTGAGCAGATTGGGGAGTGGTCGAATTTCGGCGTAATACTCAATTGCACCAATGTGACCGCTCGGCGGTGCGACGACGATTCCTGGAAGTGTCACGGTGTGTGGGTTCGGGGTGAACGCGGTATCGAGCGCGTCAGCGACGGCACCGAGGTAAGTGCTCCATTGAGTGGTGGGTACGTCGTCCTGGTCGGAGTCGATTGGACGCAACCAATGAACGTCGAAGTTGCGGTCGGTGCCGCTCGCCGCGATGCTGCGTGATTGAACCTCCCGTTGCAACCCACCAGTCCCGTCGAGGTGATACGCGGCGAGGATCTCGGCGGAGGTGTCGATCGATGTGCCGTTGGCACGGATCAAGGGCCATGGTGTGTGGTAGACCTGGTGTCCGGTCTCGTCACGATGTGACAATGACTCGACGATACTGACTTCGGATTCTTTCATCTGTGATGCAAGTGCGTCGCGAGTCATTTTCGCCCCGAGGAACTTCACGTCGCCACTGCCAGAGAGGATCGAGAGGGCACGGTGGTTTTTGAGATGGCGATTTGTCGCCGCAACTTTCCACAATCGGTACGCACTTTGACGGAGCCGTTCTTTCAGGACATCATTGGTGACCGATGGGAATCCGCTGAAATACTCGTTCGGGTAATTGTCGGCAACGTTGACGATTTGCCCTGCACCGTTTTCAACGACGGCGGTGGCAGCCATTTTTCGTTCGTAGAGTATCGGTGCGGAACGAACGTAGATCGTTCGGATGCCGCGTGCGGGCGACGAGATGAACATTCGATTGGTAAGGGCGGGATAAGGCCCGGCGCCCGCCGCCCAGATGCTGTACTGTCCGTTGACGGGTGAGTAGTGGAGCCGGCAGACGGCGTCGGCGAGCAAGCGTTCCATGGCTGTCGATGCCGTGATACCTCGCCACTTTGCCGGCGGAACGAAGGCGGGCACGGTTCCGGCATTGATAGTGAGCGATGTTTTCGTGGCGAGCACTGCGGCAAGCTGCGCCATTGTGGCTTGAGTCGGAACGAGCGAAACGCCAGCGGAATCGAGTTGGTTGTAATCGGTGCCGAGCAGGACGTGCCGGAGTTTCCAGCGGCTGTCTTCCAGGATGACTCGCATTTTCCCACTACGAACACGAGGCGAACCGATCATTCGCATCCCAACCCATGACAGCGTGGTCGTGCCGTCGGACATCGTGAATGTCGTCGTGTCAGGCCATGCCTCGGCGGTGCCGTTTCCGATCACGCATTCGATCGTGGCGCGACCGGGCGTGCTTCCGCAGCCACCGCGAACGCGAGCACGGATAACAGGCGGAAAACCAGCCAGCGACATTGTCAACGCCATTAGGTGTACCTCGGCGACGACGTCAGGGCACTCGGTCCAAGTCGTTCGAAGTGGTATCGCCAGAGCGTTCGATAGTGCGTGTACTTACCAGTCGGGTGACCGTGATCCACGGGTGTTCCGACTTCAATCTCGCGACGCCATTGTTGTTCTTCGTTCGGCCAAAGAGGCGTGGACGCGGGCAATGGGATCCCGCTGACCAGTTCACCGGTTGTGATATGGACCACCTTTGACAAGTTCGCCGTGAACTCCTTTTGGATGGTCCCGTTCGCCGTTTCGTACAGTTTCCACATCGGGCCGCCGGTGCCGATCTTCCGAGTCCGCTGATTGTAAGAGAAAATCGATCCACTGCTGGTTCGGAACAGGGCCTCGAACCTGACTGCGAACGATCGCGTGTTGGCAAGTTCACCTGGGTGCAGGTGCTCCCACGATCGATAGACGATCCGGTTGCCGGTCAGGTTGTTCGCGTTGTTGGTTGCAAGCGTGTGAACGGTGGTTGTGCCGTCCTGCATTTTGAATCCGCAGTCCTGGTGCTCGGCAGCGTAGGCGGCATCGAGGATCGCGATGCGAGCGACAACCTCATTCGCATCCAGTTCAGCCCCGCTAGCCCCGACTAAATCGCCTCCGATTTCGAGCGTGTATTTTTTCGCCCACACAATCCCGTTGTCGCCCCGCACGTTCTCGATCGAGAATCGCTTCGGGTAAACCTCGCAGGGCCGATGCGTGAAATCGCCGTGATAAAAAGTTACCCCATCCATGAAGAATCTCCCTCGCCGTATTCGTTGCTGTGCGATTCCGAGTCAAGTCGATCGAGAATGGTCGTCAAGCGAGCACGATGCGTTGAAGACGCGACAGTCAGGCGTGACAAGCATTGGATAATCAAATCGATCACTTCGTTGTGCTGATCGATAGCCGCATCCGACGCCGCAGCTTGCTGCGTGACTTGGTTTCCGGACTGCATGTCGAGATCGAAAGTCGGCTCCTGGTCAAACGGCACCTGAGTGGAGTTCGGCGTCTGGCGGTTGATCGTCGACGGTTGCGGCGAGACCGGGATGGTCTGCTGCGATCCCTGGGACTGGCTGGTTTCCCTCGTGATCGACTGGCGGATTTCCTCAATACCCGCAGTGGTCATCGGAACGTTGGCGGCGATGTTCGGCGGTGACGGTCCAGGGGATGGTGAGTCAATTACGGGTTCAGCCTGTTCAGCGACGGGACTGCTCGACTCCGAGGCAGTGACCGGCGGTGCAGACGACGCGGGCGGCGTGGGCGGATCAGCAAACAGTTGCGTTGCGACGACGACTTCCGGGGACGACGCGAGCGTCTTCGCCACGGGGGACGGTTCGTTTCGTGATTGTCTCTGATCGAATCGTTCTTGCCGTTGCTCGCGAAGATCCTTCTTGCGAGAAGACGTCTTCGTGGCAATCGACATTTTCTGTTCGTGCGTCAGGTCAACGCGTCGTGACATCATCGGGTTGCCGCCTGCGGCGATGACATCGAGATCGAGTGGCCCGTCGTATCGGCCTGGGTCGGGTGCATCGTTAGGAGATTCCTCGACCATCGTTGGTTCTGGTGTCACCGGGATCACGATTTCTTCACCTGATGTGTGGTCGACCGATGTGTGGTCGACCGATGTGTGGTCGACCGATGTGTGGTCGACCGATGTGTGGTCGACCGATGTGTGGTCGACCGATGTGTGGTCGACCATCGGATCGGTCATGAACTCGATCGTGGAGCGGTCAAGCGAAAGGTCGGGTTCCTCGGTTGCTGCGGTTTGGGTAACGTCGGTTGTTCGAGTTTGTGCGGCCAGTGAATCGTCTCCTTGTCTGACCCCATCGGTTCCTACAAGCGTTTCGCCGGATCCATCGCTGCCATTGATCACGCCAGGGGAATTGAAACTCCCCACGTCAGTTTGCGAGGTCGCGTCCGCGATTGACGGCACCGCCAGCGAGGGGTCATCGGTCGGCGGTTGCCCCACCGAGGCGAGCGGACTCATCGGTTGCGGAACCGGCGGCATCGTCGCGATCTGTGACCCGATCGATCGCGCGGGAATCCCGGTCAGTTCTTGCATGAACTCGATCGCGTCCACCCGGCGATCACCAGGATCGTTCTTCTTTTCGTTTCGCGGATTTAATGCCATTTGACTATGCGGCTGTGATCACGTTCTTGATGGTCATTGCGGGAGAAGTGCCTTTGACGTATGCCTGCACTTTCATCTGCAACGGAATCTCGTCCTTGCTTGCCGTCGAGTAATTGTGCGCGATTCGGCGAGTCTGTGGGAACGTGAAAATCGTCGAATAATCCGACACCGCCGTGGGGAGATTCGTGGGGGCAAAGGTCAGCACCGCCGCAGCGTCAGCGGTGTTGTCGGTCATGTACTCGTCGTATGAGTCAGCCCCATACGGCACGGCGAAGTCCATCGTGATTTTGCGTCCAAGCGATCGAAAGCACCCCGGCGTCAATCGGTTTCGGAACAACGGCTTGAGCGTGTTTTCGACCGTGATGTCGAACGAGATCAACGGGCTGGTTTCGCCCCCGTAAGTAAGTGCAGCGTCGCCGAGCAACCATGGGTATTGCGCCGTGGCTGCCAGTGCCAACGCAGACGGGAATGTGATGCCTTCCTCCACAACGCCGAGGAAACTAAGGGCCATTTGGACGATCTGGCCTTGCTGGTCATCAGGATTGGATCGACCGCGGATGACCGCACGGTTGATAACACAATAGCGATACCCGTGATCCACGTTGTCTCGCTCGAGCGAGAGGTCGAAAGGAACGGCGTCCCACTTTTCCTTGGTCGTTCTCACGTCAGCGATTGCAGCGTCGGTGTTCCCGACAATTGCGGCAAGCCAAGGAGCGATCTGGTTGGGTCCGATTTCCATGATCAGACCACCGGAAACGAGCCGTTGGCCGTTGCGGAGTTTGAGCGAACTGGAATCCATCCAACCTGTGATGCCGCGACCGCCGACGACGCTGTCGCTGTAGTTCAGGTTTTCGACGAGGATTTCTTCTCGCGAAGTCGCCTCCACAAAATCCTCATCAACGCCAGTGCCGCTCGGCGCGAATCCAAACTTGGTGTTGATACCAAAACTGCCGCAGAAATTACTCATGAGTGGGTCTACCTAGCTTCTCGGGTTGTGGTCGTAAGGAGGATGAAGAGCATCTCGAACCGCCGATCGGCATCGTCATCGACGTCGTATTTTGGTTCTGAGTGATTGGAATAAAGTTCGCCGGGGATGTTCATGATTCGTCGGCTCGCGAAAAGGTTTCGGAGTCGTTCGATTGTTTTCATCGAATCGGGGAGATCCGTGAACTGCCCGGTGGTGACGCCCTCGGCGATGACGAGAAGTGTCGTGCGTTCAATGTCGTGGGTACTCGAGTACGTTGTCACCGTCCGGCTCCCGACGGGCATCATGTAGGTGCCCGCCTTGAAGTCTTTCGTCACGCGGTTATTGCGAAACCCTGGTATCTGGCGTCGCAGGTCAACGGCGCGTGCGCCCGGCGGAAGTATCGATTGAACAATCTCGCGATGTTTCTTCGCGATTTCCAGGTCGTTGTAGCGAATGAGTCCGGTTGTCACGGTGTGTCACTCCCGGCAAGATTTTCAGGATAGTGGACCGTGCCAGAACGCGATAGTGCGACCGGATGCTCGCGGCGAAGTGTTGCCTCCTGCTCCATCGCCAGTCGGAGTTCCCGATCGGCCATCTGGATCGTTTGCCAGTACTCACCGGCTTCACCACGACCGACACGGCGAAACTCCGCCTCGGCGTATCGCTGGGCGGCGTTGTAAGCGAACGGTGGAAAGTCAAGTTCCTCGGTGATGATTCCGCCTCGGTCCTCGATGCCAGTGATGGATGCGTCTTCAAGGACAATCGTTGTTTTGTTGGTGACCGATTTGATGCGAAGCGTGTGCTCGGTCACGTTTGCATCGACAACGCCGAACGCGTATTCACCGTCGGGCCGCTCGGCATCCTCAGAGACGAGCAAGATACCACCGTTAAGGATCGTCGTTGGCAGTCCGGAGTCGATCGTAGCGGTTCCGTTGGTGATCGCGACGGAGCAGCAGTCGTGAACGATTCGAGCGACTCGTGGGTTTCGGTGGTACGACACCGAGATCGTCGTCTTTGTTGCGGGAGCGGGCACGAATCGGAGTTCCGTGGTCCTGCCGTCGGGGCGATTGGTTCGCACGGAGGTTGCTGCGAAGACGGAGTTCGGTTGCCCGTCCTGATGATTCAGGAGAGTTCGGTATTGCATGGCACCGACATGCAGTAGGTTGACGTCGGAGTCTTCGTCGCGAATGCTGTAAATTTCTCGAACCGTGTCGGTCAGTGCATGGCGATCGTCGACGATGGTAAATCCAGTCGATGCGTTCGCTTGACCATCACGGAAGTCATCGATTTGAAGCGACCGTGCGTTAATGCGTCGATAGATTCGATACAGAATTCCTCGGATAATCACCGAGGACATGTCGGTCCACTCGGGAAGATCGTCTTTGGCAAGGTCGATGGTGATCACCCCCGATGCAGAGAGAGTGCCTGTCGTGGTGATGGGTGCGTTGAGTGTTATTGTTTCGGTGGTATTGTAACCTGACCACCGATGTCGTGATTGAGCCTGATTCGCACCCCAAGCCGCAGATCGCAGTGCCCTGCGACGGTTCACTGGATCATCGGTTGCGTCCTCGGTATCGAGAACGTGCGAGAATAGATCGTAGAGAGTTCGGTTCATATTTTTTTCAAGCGATCGTTCGGATGGCGTTGGCAGAGGCAGCGTCAGGAACACGGTACGTAAACTTATGCTCGATACTCTTGTAAAGAACGGTGAACGCATACAACCCGTTGCCTTCGGTAATCAACGATGAG
>Ga0136561_1000104_pt1 | contig 30009 bp, 48 predicted proteins | sample AntRauMeHopE1498_FD_104641 | JGI IMG/M metagenome (GOLD analysis project Ga0136561, IMG submission 104641) | Saline lake microbial communities from Rauer Islands, Antarctica - Metagenome Hop E1 #498 | ecosystem: Environmental > Aquatic > Non-marine Saline and Alkaline > Saline | place... | reverse complement strand
TTTTTAACGGTGTGTAGCAGAAATCCACTAAATCTTTAGTTTAGTGGATGAATGCGTTATCCCTGTGAAGCAATATATTGTTTGATAGTTTCTGTTGATGCCTCACCAGTAGAACAAACAAAGTAGCCATCACTCCAGAAAGTATGTTCTTTCCAAAAATGTTTTCTCATAGTTTTTGGAAAGTTAGCCCATAATCTTATAGTTGATTCTTGTTTGAGTTTTCTAACTATCATAAGTGGGGATAATTTTGGAACAGAATTGACTAATAAGTGAACATGATCATTTTCAGTTTCTAAAATATCAATAGAAAAATCGGAATTATTGGCGATATCAACCAATGTATTTTTGACATAATCGTTTTCTATACTTAACCACAAAAATAATGTGAAATTTGATGTTGAATTTGGAATGGTTTATGGTATAATACATTTAGAAAATGTATAACAAAAATCTAAAAAGTCAATATAAATATTATTAACAACATGATTAAAGCATTCAAATATCAGTTATTTCCCACGAAAGATCAAGAAATCTTGTTATCCAAGCATTTTGGTTGCTCTCGTTTCGTTTGGAATTGGGCATTAGGTGAAAAGACAAAAGCATTTCAGACTGACAAAATTAAACTTTCTCGTTATGATTTGCAAGCAAGACTCCCAATAATGAAGAAGCAAGATGAGTTTTCATGGTTAAAAGAAGTTAATTCACTTGCAATACAGTCAAAGTTAGAAGATTTAGATAAAGCATTTGTTGCTTTTTATAAAAAGAAATCAGATTATCCAAAATTCAAATGCAAACATCGTAGCCGAGAAAGTTTTAGAATCCCACAACATACAAAAGTTGATTTTGAAACAAGTAGAATAAGTATTCCAAAGTTTTTAGATGGAATAAAGTTTGATAACCATAGAAAGTTTGAAGGAGAAGTTAGTTCAAGTTGGGTTACAAAATCTCCAACTGGAAAATATTTTATTTCCATACTCGTTGAAAATAACAAAGAATTACCAGTAAAACCACTAATAATTGAATCAACTACTGTTGGTATTGATTTAGGAATTACGAATTTCGCAACAATTTCAAATGGGTTAAAAATTGATAATCCAAGACATTTGAAAACGCAGTTGACCAAACTTCGCAGAGAAAATAAAAGATTAAGCAACAAACAGAAAGGTAGTAAAAACCGAGATAAACAGAGAATCAAACTTGCTAAAGTTTACGAGAAAGTCACAAATTGTAGAAAAGACTTCCAGCATAAATTGTCGTATAAACTAACCCACGATAACCAAGTGGATACGATAGTTATGGAAACTCTTTCTATAAAAGAAATGACTAAAAACCGTAAACTTGCACGACATATCCAAGATTGCTCTTGGTATCAATTCCAGACATATTTGAAATACAAATGTGAATGGTATGGTAAAAACTTCATACAAATTGGTAAATATGAACCAAGTAGTAAACTATGTTCGTGTGGAATTATAAATCGTGAGTTAACTTTGAAAGACCGTAACTGGACTTGTAAAGTTTGTGGAATAACTCACGACCGAGATATATTAGCGAGTAATAACATTAAAAAAATAGGGTTGGTACAACCCGAATCTACGCCTGTGGAGAGTTGCAATAGTGACTCATTGAAGCAGGAAACCTCTGACTCTTTAGGTCAGAGGTAGTTCATTTACAGACGAATACTCAATGTCATGCCGAAAACCAATAGTCTGTGGATAATTACAGGGCTAACCTGAATCGCGTAAAGCGATAGTGTTGTAGGTACATCTATCTACCAAACCAGCAAGAGGGTGGAAAGCCCATAAATATTGAACTCTACCTATATAAAAATAACCTCCAGTGGAATCCATTGGAGGTTATTTTGTTTTCAAATTCTTAGTTGTTTCATAATATCCAAGTATATGCTGATTTTCTTTCGAACCAAAGATTATCAGCGATTTCTTGCATTTTCTTGAAATCCTGATTATCCATTCCTAGATTAGTGTTTGGATACACTGCTGAGAAATTCCCCTTTTCTAGAAGTTTTTCTGCTTGATGTATTTCAATACTTTCAGTTCCCCATACAGATATAAGCGGGAAATTATTAGCAACTCTAAGAAGCCCTATAAGGTCTTTTTTATTATCATATGTTTTTATAGAATTAACTGTCAAATTAAGCATTTTAATATCTTCTAATTTTTCGCCAAGTTTTAGAGCTTCAACTATAGACACTACATTAGCAGAGTTTGATGCTAAACCACCATCAATTAAAATATCATCACCAACCTGAACTGGGCTAAAATAAAGAGGAGCAGCAGATGAGGCGGTCATTGCCTGCCATGCTTCCACATCATGGTCTGGTTTCCATGATTTCCAAAATTTAGATTTAATTTCAGGGGAATTGATTTTTACTGCATGACACATAAACTTAGTTTTAACATCAGATAATCTTTTGTATCCTAAGTGTTCTTTAATTACGTCCTCAAGTACTTTGATATCGTAATATGGTTTAAATAGGCTCATAAAAAATCCTCTTTTATTATTAAAAATCTTTGGTATTAATTTTTCATAAAGACTTTTTGTTTCTTTAGCTGTTAACCCCGAAGCTAAAGCATAACCTATTATAGCACCAGTGGAAACACCAGAAATCAAATCAAAAATTTCGTGACAAGGTTTTCCTGCTTCTTCTTCTAATTGTTCAAGAACACAAAGATTAATATATCCGAGGGTACCACCTCCATTTAATGATAAAATTTTCATTTTAAATCTCCTCTTTATATTTATTAAAAAAATAATGGTTGACTGTGGTGTTTTTTAGATATAATAACAATATGAATAATTTCGTTTTTGATATATTAAATTTTTACAATAGAACTAAACCTTCGGATAACGACCTAATAGAATTTATTTTAAGTTTAAACTATAGAGTAAAGATTAAAAAACCCAAAGGTGGAGAGTCAACACTTAATAAAACGAAAATAATAATGAGGAAGTTATCAAAAGAAAAACAAGTCGGTGAGTTACGCACAATGATTAGAAACATAGTGATGTTTTTTGATTATGATTTTGATATGGATGAACAAGTTAAAAAAACAGAAAGAGTTTCTAGTGATTTAGAATGTGTTATTAACTCTTGTGTTGAATCTTTGGAATGGGGATTAATCCCGAAGAAAGAGGAAGAACTTGAATTAGTAAAAAGAAGTTTAAAAGAAAAGCAATTAATTCAAGAATATATGATAAACATGTGAGGTACAAATGGCAGTTATAGAATTAAGCAATGAAGAAGTAATGAAATGTAGGCGTTTTGCTCTAGATGTAGTTGATACGAACATAGAAAAGTATCGACAAAGAAACCAATTTAATAAAAAGAAAATAATAAAAGACATTTATGTTGGTAAAAAAGGTGAGATTGCCGCTTGGAAGTATCTTAATAATATAGGAGTAGACGAAGGTACATATACATCAGGTATATTTACTAACAAACCTGATTTTGAAATATATGGCGCTCGTAGAAAATCTTTTGATGCTGATTTATTTGACGAGACTTCAAAAGAAAGTTTTCATGTTAAGACTATGACACATGAGAGCGCAGAGCGATGGGGATTGTCATGGTCATTTCAAATCGAAGACCCTCTTGTTAGTAGACCTGAACAAAAAGATCATATTGTCTTGTGTGAGGTACTTGACAAGTTTAATGTTGATGTTAAATTTGTTATGGACGCTTTGATGGCACAAAATCTTTATGGTGTGCCACGTCTTTACAAACTTAGGAGAATTAAAAAGGTGCTTTATTGGAAAGATATAGCTGAAGAGTTAAATCTTGATAAATAAGCGAAAAGGAGACTTAAATGGACTTTAGACAATTCTACATGGCTGAGGCTGATGTAAGTAAAGATACACTTCAGAAGATTTTAAATGCTATTAAAACTAACGGGGGTGAAATCTTTGTTGTCGGCGGTCCCGTTCGTGATTTAGTTCTTGGTCATGATCCTAAAGATATTGATTTCATGGTCCGTAAGCTTCAATTGGCTGAAATTGCTGAGATTACTGGACAGATAGGTAAAGCTAAAGAAATTAAAAATAAGTTCGGGGATAATTTTGGTAAGAAGTTTGGTATTGTCAAAGCGGTGATTGATGGTCATGATTTTGATTTTGCAATACCTCGCCCCAAAGAAACCAAAACTGGTGACTTGCATACTGATTTTGATCCTGAAGTTGATCCCTCTGCTGAAGTTGAAGATGATTTAGGAAGACGTGACTTCACTTGGAACGCAATGGCAGTTCCATTAGATATTTTCATTGCTGCTAAACAGTCAGATAACCCCGCTAAGGCAATTAAAACTTTCTTAAGTGATCCTAACAACAAACAAAAATACGACCCTTACAATGGCTTAGAAGCCCTTGAGAAAGGTGAGCTTCAAGCTGTTGGTGACCCCGCTTCGCGTTTTAGGGAAGACCCTCTTCGTATATTACGTGCTATTCAGTTCGCTACTCGCATGGGATTTGATATTAAAGGTGAGACGTTTGATGCTATTGTTGATTTAAAAGATAGTCTTAAAACAGTAAGTAATGAACGTATCGGAGAAGAATTTCGCAAAGCGTGGACTAAAGGGAAAGCTGATACAAAAGTAATGATTGGCTTGCTTAAACAAACTGGTATAGGTGAAAGTCTTTTTGGTTCTGATTTTAATCCTCTGGTTATACCAAATACTGGCGAGTCTAATGAAAGAGTATTGTCTAATTTTATAGCATTCTTTTTAGAAGGGGGTGACTATAAAGCTATGGACCCTACTAAAGACATGGAAAAAATTCTTTCTGTATCTCAGGCATTGGTAATTACTAAAGACGCCCAGTACCCACCATTCGAGATAGTGGCAAAAGCTAAAAACGTTTATGATTGGATTCCAGTTTTACATAGAACTTTTGGATATATTGATGACAAAGTTGCAGAAAATATTCGTAAAATCGCTAAAACCCCTGTCAGTATCAACGACCTTGATATTAACGGTAATGAGATTATGAACGTTCTTCAGGCTGAGTTAAATATTCCCAAAGCAACAGTTGGACCAATAATAGGTAAAGTAGTAACCCATCTTTTAAAAGCAGTTTGGGATGGGAATCTAGAAAATAAAAAAGAAGAACTTGAAAACGAAGTGGCTTATCGTGGTCAGGCTGGAGATTTTTCTTGACTCTTGATAGTTCTATAATACCATGACAACAGAAACTACAAACAAAACTACCCTTAAGATTCGTTTTCTTAAGAAAGAACTCAAGCGTATCGCAGCTTTACAACGCGAAAATAAATATAATTCTAGACACAACCAAAGCACTCTCAGTAAGTGTCTTAATGGTACATATACCAAAGAGCAAGCTGAGAAATTATACAAGGAAGTACCAAGTGTTACCTTTGGTTTTCATGTTTGGAATTTCGGTATTAAAAAGGCTTTGACTTCTGGGCATATCTTGTATAATGATTTACGAGAAGTAAAGTCACATATTAAAAATGAGGAAGAAAAGAATGTATATTTGGAATATATTGAAAAGTGGGTTAAAAGAATTGAAAGCCTCACGGAAGAGGAATTGCGTGATGACTAAATATGCGCCTCCTAGTGAAGAAGAATTGCAACAGGGAGCAGAAGCTCTTCGTATGTATGTTCTCGTCCGTAGAGACGTATTGCCGCTTGTACATTGTGGTGTGCAAGCGGCACATGCTGTTGCTGAATTTGTTAATTACCATCAGAACGAAAACACTAAAAAGTGGGTTGAAGTTGATAAGACACTTATTTGCCTCGAAGCCACAGAATCTCAAATTGAAAAGATGAAAAACAAATTTGCTAGGGGTGGGATGAATTTTCAACCATTTCATGAACCTGATATGAGCGATATACAGACTGCCGTTGCTTTTCAACCAATTTCTACAGTAGAAGGTGGTATAATATTTAAAGATTTCAAGCTTTTATCTTGATAAAAAGGAAAAAAATATGAGTAAAATTAAACCGATCCGTGATCATGTAGTGATCAGTCGTGATGTCGCTGCTAAAGAAACTGAAGCTGGTATTATTCTACCAGAGGCAATAACTGAAGGTGAGAAACCTCAGCGTGGTATAGTAATAGCGGCTGGTCCTGGTAGACTTAATGATCCAGTTTCTGTAGAAAAGGGTGATATTGTTTATTTCGCTAAGTATGCTGGTACTGAAATTAACATTGAAGGCAAAGATTATCTTGTTCTCAAGGAATCTGATATTCTTGTAGCTATTTCTACTTGAATTATAAATAAAGGAACATTTTATGTTCCTTTTATGGGGGTGTGGTGGAATTGGCAGACGCGCTAGGCTAAGGACCTAGTGGGGTAAAACTCGTGGAGGTTCGAGTCCTCTCATCCCTACCATTTTTAACTTGCGTTTACAAAATATGCTATTATAATATCAACATAAGGAGAACAAAGCTTTGAATAGGAGAAACAGAAATTTCCGCGAGATGCCTAAGGTAGACCGCAAACATAAAATTAACGAGGAAATCCGCTCTAGGGAGGTTCGAATCGTTGGTGACGATGAAGAAAACAGCATCGGAGTCGTTTCTCTAAAAGAAGCTTTAGTTATAGCAAAGGAACGTGGAGTTGATCTAGTAAATGTAGGCGCTGACCAATCTCCTTGTGTATGTAAACTTATGGATTATGGTAAGTTTGCTTATCAAAATAAAAAGAAAACAAAACATCAAGAGCTTGCCAATCGTGCGCAGGAAGACAGAGAAATACGTCTTCGCCCCTCAAGTGCTGATCATGATTTAGAAGTAAAATCTAAAAAAGCGCGAGAATTTTTAATGATGGGATGTAAGGTTAAGCTTCAAGTTAAACTCCGTGGACGTGAGAAGTATATTAAAGGTTCACAGGAAAATGTAGTTGAACGTTTCAGTGAGCTACTTAAAGATGTTTCGCGTCTTGAACAAGCTGGTAATTCTTTCACACTTATCCCTACTTAAATAGGTCTCTTTCGTATAAATACTTTTATATTGAGGAGATTGTCATGCAAAGATATGAACGTGATAACTACAGAAAGCAATTAACCCAAAAGCTTTTAAAAGAGAGTGAAGGTAAGGAACTTACTGTTCACTTTCACCACGAAAAGAACCGTTGGGCTATTTTAGACGAGAGTAAAAACGTTTATGGTCTATTCGCTAATCCAGAAGAAATCGTAGAAAAAGTTGAGGCTGGCATTATCAGTAATGGTGATGAACTTGGTAAGATTCTTGCTTATCGTAAAAAGTTTGGTGAAAGTAAAGATGCTAAGTCTTGTCTTTTTTACATGGATACTATTTACGGTAAAAAAGGTCATACTCTCCGCGAGTCTCTTGCTCAAGCAGGCGAGCTTCCAGGTTCAGAAATGAGCTTCGATGAAGTAATGGGCATGCTTGATGATAACTCTGAACTTCCAAACGCTATTGATCCAAATAGTGATATGGCTCAAGGTAAAAACGTTAAGCCTCTTCAAGAAATGTGTGAAGACGAAATTTATGAAGTATGCGAAAGCTGCTATGAATCAATGATGATGGAAATGAAAAAACTTGTAAGCTCATGTCAGTATGAAACGGTAGAACGTAAGGTTTATCATGAAATGTATGAGAGCATGTGGGAAAGCCGCAAGAAGACTGTTCAAATGGTATTAGGAAAACTTCAGGAAATGGGAGGACCAGAGACTCCAGCAGGAGGTTCTGCTCAATCTGGTATGGGTGAAGTACCTCCTTCACCTGTAAGTCAACCACCAACCAAACCACAATTGTAATAAAATAAAAATATGTTTTAATGAAAGCCTCACTTCGGTGGGGCTTTTCTTATCTTAGGAGAAATAATGCAAGGCATAAACGAAAATAATATAAATGAAGTGTTTTCTGGAAATAAACCACTAGTGCTTAAATTTTACGCTGAGTGGTGTAAGCCATGTAAAATGTTTGCTCCTGTAATGGAAACGCTTTCACAGACCGTCAACACCGTCAAGTTTTTTGAAGTTAATATAGACAAATTCCCAACTCTTGCTCAATCAATGAATGTTTCTAGCATACCAACAACCATTCTTGTTAATGAGAGAAACGAAGTCGCTAGATTTGGTGGTATTCGTGGTGGTAAGGAAGTGTATGAGTGGTTTAACGCTAACCTTCCTGATGGCTGGAATGCGGAACAAATAGATTGACTAATCTAAAAAACTGGTTATAATATTGGCTAACCCAAGGAGGAAGTCATGCTTTTAACCGAATACTTAAACAAAAATTTCTCACCAACTAATCTCTGGTCTCAGGAGGTTTTAATTGAGCGTTTTATGTCAAATTTTGGCGTAAATGTTAAAATTGAAGGAGATTTGTTTCTTTTCAAGTATGACATGATCGCTGCTAATTGGCAGAAGGATTTAACTCGTGAGTGTCGTGGAGTTATCATTCGTAAGGGTGTTAGCGGGTGGACTGTAGCGTCTCGTCCTTTTGATAAATTCTTTAATCAGCATGAGGGTCATTCTGGTATCCATGACGATAAGACGTTCAACTCTATGTGTTCAGAATATGAATTCAATGAGAAGGCTGATGGCACCTGTATTCAGATGTGGTTTGATACTCATAAGAACATTTGGCGTGCTTCGACTTTGGGTACCATTACTACTGGTTCAGTTGGTGATATTCCTGGGCTGACGTTTGATCAACTTTTTTGGAACACTATGGAGAATAACGGGTTTGATCAGGAAAAACTTACTAATGATGACAGGGGCTATACCTTTATCTTTGAGCTTTGCTGCGCTGAAAACCGTATTTTAACTAAGTATCCAAAGAACAAGGTTTACTTATTGGCTGCTCGTAAGACCGCAACTGGGATGTATATCTCATTTGAAGAATTTGCTGATAAGTTTTGTGTAGTTAAGCCAACCGTTTATCGCTTTGTTGACTTGGGAATCAACAACCTTGAACAGGCGCGTGATTGGGTAGAGAACGAGTCTAAGAACACTGAGCTTTATGGCGAGTATCCTGAAGGGTTTGTTATCTATAAGAACGGCATTCCTGTTGCTAAGATGAAGAATCGTGACTACATTGATAAGCATCATGCTATTGGGGCAGGTGATATTCTCCATACTCGTAATGTAGTAATTGAACGTTTCTTTGCTGGAACATTGGATGATCTTATGGATGTTCTTGTTGATTCAATGAAGGATTACTCAGAGCGTATTAGAAAATGGTGGTTAGAGCAGGTTTTAGAGAATGAAAAGGTTTGCGTTGAAATGCGTAAGCATGATTTTGAAACTCAGAAAGACTTTGCTCTTTACGTCAATGCTAACGCTCCTAAGGCATTTGCATCGTTCTATTTTGGTAACAAGGATGATATTCTTTCGGGTTATGTGGTAACTCCACTCTTAAACAAGTGGATTCAGGATAACTGGAAGAAGTTCGATAAAGAGATCAAAAGTCTCTAATAAAGAGGCTCCTCAGGGAGCCTCTTTTTATATAAATAAAGTTTGAGGAGTTTATTATGGAATTCAGAGACAAATTACGTTCTAGATTAGAAGAAAGTTTTGGTGTTAACTTTCAATCAGCGTCTAAAGAAGTAGTGCCTGATATTGTGGAGGGTGATGTTAAACTTGGTGGTGAAGAAATGGCTCTTGCTAACAAGGAAACTTTCGTTCAAGCAATTCAACAAATCCCAGACGAAGAATTTGGTATTTGGCTTACTAAAGCAATGACTAATAAGGCTCTTGATGAATTAGCCCATCGTCTCCAACAGGTAAACCCAGAAGCGGCGGCAGATAACGGTCAGCCTCCTGCTAATAGTGTTGATGATTTGTCTGGGCTTACTGGAGACCAAGATGAAGTTTCTCCAGAAGCGGCTCCAGAAGACGACAGTGGTTTAGGAGACATTGATAGCGAGGTAAACACTGATACTACTAATGACGATCCCGCCGCCGATGAATTCGATCTTAATTTATAAAAATAACATAACCCTTGACAACCTCTAATCCTAAGTTATAATATAGCTAAGGAGATTATTATGCAGAAAACTTTATATGTTGCTGTTGGTATCCCAGGATGTGGTAAGTCCACTTGGTGGGAAAAAGGTAAAACTGATGGGGTGATCCCTGCTGATGCTGTTCGTATTAATATGGACAATATCCGTAAAAATTTAACAGGAACAACTGAAGACCAAACTCGTAACTCCGAAGTAGCTCAAATTGCTCATGCTCATTTGACGTGTGCCTTAAGCGGAGGTATTAATACCATTTATTGGGATAATACTAGTGCTCGTCGCAAGTATCGCCGTGACCTTGTAAAGGATGCTAAAAAGGCAGGATATAAGGCTATTGCTATCTGGTTTAATATTCCATTTGACGTTTGCTTAGAGCGTAATAACAATCGTGATAGGGTAGTCCCTGAAGACGTATTGAGACGTTTTGCTAATAGCATTGGTGATAAGGGTCCAGACTATGACGAAGGCTGGGATGACATTTTGATTGTTGAGTACGATGACTGAATACGACGAAACGTATAACATCGAATCATAACATTACTTTTTCCAATGCTGTTAGTGATATTATTATCGAGGGTGCTTTTAAAGAAGAAATTAAAAAAATAATAAATGAAGAATTAGATAAGAGGTAAAAAAATGAGTAGAAGAAGAGAATTAGCTGAGACCTGTTTAACAGAAATTGGCGCTAAAATAAACAAAGAAAATATAAATCTTTTGGAAGATTTAATTAATGATTCAATTGACGAGTATTGGAATATTCATTACGTTCACCCTCAATTAAAGTCTTGTGTTTTGTGTGGTAACACTGGTATTATTGATACCACCGACACCGCAATACCACCGCAAGGAAGCCCAAGCATTGGTGGTAAACATTTCTGTGTTTGTCCAAACGGACAACAATTACGTAAAGCTGGATATGACCCCAGCCAAAGCTATAAACCCAAGACTTGACTTGGTTTTTCTTGGCTTTATAATCTGATTATCGTATTAACAATTAGCCACTAGGAGATTACCATGGCATTACCAAAATATAACACTCGTGAATACATTACATTCCTTCAGGATATGCGCCGTACTGGTCGCCGCGTTTTTCATTTTCAAGGAAACTGTTTTTGGAGTGGTCCCGCAGTTAAAATTACTAACATTACTGAACTTTATGATATTCAAAGTGATACAAAAGTTCCTACTTTTTATGAACAAGACAGCAATGGTTTTATTGTACATCCATATATTCGAGGTGAATAATGATTTATTTAGCAGTTAGAACTCCAAAAGAAGAAGAACTCCATATCAAATTTATTGGACATGATTCACTCGAAGCCGCCAAAAATGAAATTTCTATTATTCGTGAGCGGCTTCTTATTGATGGTAAGATACCCCTTGACTGTTACGTATATGAAGCCGATGAACCAATTTACGGTAATAGAGCTTATGACCTTGATGATGTAGACTTCAATTTTTATGTAGAAGTTGATCCTGAGCAACGCAAGCAGCAAGAAGAACAATTTGACAAAGTTATGGAAACTTTAAAACGTAAAGCTGAAGAAGAAGAAGCCAAATACGGTAAAAAGGAGTAAGTATGTTCAAGCGTTTAATTTCTATATTCATAGGATTAGCCTTGACTATTTTGGCTACCCTTTCTTTACAACTACCAGAGGTTGGACTATATGCTGATCCTTTAGGTCCGTGGGTTTTTGTTATTACTGGCATACCATTGTTTATTGGGTTAATTATTAGTTATCTTATATCGAATAAAAATGTTAAAGGATTACCAATAAAAGAGAAACCAAAACCAGCACAACTGCTTATTTTATATTTAGGTGCTGAAGCTATATCAAGAAAAGTACTTCAACCCAAAACAACTTTAAGTTTTGGTAGCGGTGATGATGATGATATAATCATTCGTCTACCATCCGTTAGTAATAACCAATTAGTTATTAAAGTAAAATCGAATGTTTGTCAAGTAACCAATGTTTGTTGTCCTCATGGTGCTCATGTAAATCGACAAGCAATGGAAATCGACAAGCAATATGATGTCTACGCTGGTGATACTGTACAAATGGGTAAGATAAAGTTGATTTTTATAGAGGAATCATAAATGGCAACTTATGATTATAAATGTGATGATTGTAATAACGTCCAAGAAGAAATACACCCAATGGCTGGTCCTACATATGACATAGTTTGTAAAAATTGTGAAAGTAAAAATATGTCTAAACAAATTGGAAAACCATATTCTATTTTTGAGGGTCCTGGGTGGGAAACAAATGACAACAGAGGTATTGCAAAGACCGAATTTGGTGGTACAATAGACTCCAATGATGCGAGGTAAAAGTTTATGAAAGATTATTTAAAAGGCAAAACTGTTTATCTATGTGGTGCTATGGCAGCACTACAAGACAGTGGAGTACAGTGGAGAGATTGGATCACTCAAAGGTTAAAAACCGAGTTTTCCATGATCGTTCTGGACCCAACAGGGAAATCAACTGATGGTATCAGTGAAATTGGTGATGATAAAGAAAAATTCCGCGATCTTTGTAAACGGGAAGCTTGGGGTGAACTTAAAGATACATTTTATGATGTTGTTCGATGGGATTTAAGAGCCGTTGATAAAGCTGATGTTATCATTGTTAATTATGATACTCTAGTTCCTACTGTTGGAACATGGCATGAAATCGAAGTGGCAAACTTTGAACGTAAACCAATTTTAATGAAGTATGACACATCACAACTAGATACCTTCAATCCATGGGTTACTGTTCATATGAAACCAGAACATCTTTTTAGTGATTGGGAAATTCTTTTTAATCATTTAAGAGACGTTAATAATGGAAAATTTAACCGCCGCCGCTGGACACTATAGGAGTAACAATGTATTGGGATTATAGAATAGTTAAAAAACAGTTTCCTCGTAACGACGATGATACTTTAAATGACAGTAACCCTGAGTTCCTTGAATATCAATATGGGGTGCATGAAGTTTTTTATGACGCTAATGACAAAGCTACAATGGTTACCAAGGAACCAATTGCCCCATATGGAGACACCGTAGAGGAACTTATTTCTAATTGGGTTATCATTTCAGAAGCTTTCAGTAAACCTATTCTTGATTTTGATAATATCCCAGAAGAAGGTGCATATAATGAGGTTCAAGAAGCGTTGAAGGATATTCAAGATGACCAAGGAAATATACGACCAACTGAGGAACTGGAAGAAGAAGGTAAGCTTATCAGTCACGAAGTAGTTATGAGCGACCTACGTAAGAAATTTAATTTGAGTGAATTCGATATGAAGGAATACAGAAACGGGCAAATAGTTGAACAAAATAAATCTGAGATTGTCTATTCTAATAATTTTATAGGGAAAACTACTGCTGAAATTTTTAGCAAAGCTCTCGAAATTGTAAAAGAAAATCAAGAGAAATATGGAAGAGAAAATGATGAATAAAATTTGCGCGATAGATACTGAAACCACTAGTGTTGATTTAATGACTGCTGAAGCAGTTGAACTCTCTATTGTACCTCTACATAATGATTATAAAATTGATATTAACATAAGACCTCTGGAGCTTATTATCAACCCAGGCAAACTAGCACTTGATGAAGGTTCAGAGGCTTTATCTTTTAATAAAATAGGGAGAGACTATATTTTAAAAGATGGTATACCAAAGGAAGACGTGAGAGGTTATATCAAAGGTTGGATGGGTACAAATAATATATCAACAATTATTCCTTTAGCTCATAATTGGGTATTTGATCGAATTGTATTAACCCGTCTTATCGGAACAACAGCGACTGAAAAACTCATATACCGCCGCGCAAAAGATTCACATAGTCTTGCAGTTGCGATTAACGATAGGTATGAATTATTTGGAAAGAAATGTCCTTTTGCTCAAACCCGCCTTGGGTTTCTAGCTGAATATTTTGGATTTAGTTCTGATGGAGCGCACCGTGCTAAGTATGACTGCATGATGACTGCACAAGTTTATAGGAAACTATTAGAGTTTCCATTACCAGAAGGAGATAAAAATGAAGCAATTTAATACATATAAGCTTGAACATGTTAGAACAATGGATTTGTTATCAAAACGGGTTTCTAAGAAGACCCAAAAAGAAGTTGATTGTGTAGAAGCAGAAAATGATGGTGATAGATGTTGTTTCGTTTTTACTCTTAAAGAGGAAAAAGAAGATGACGGCTTTATTGTTTACCAAACGTTAATAGTGACCGATACCGAAGCTAATGAATTTATACAAAACTATGTAACTAAAAAATATCAAGTGAAAGTAGTATCTTGTGATTATGTTGATTATACTTTTGTTATTAAAACGGAATCTATTGAATTCGAGGAGAAAGATTAATGCCATATATCAAACCAGAAGACCGTGAACCACTTGATGGGCTTATTGATGAATTAGCAAATAAGCTAGGTAATTGTGGTGATTTAAATTACGCGATGACTAGAATAGCTCATCGTTATATTCAAGAGTACGGTCATCGTTACAAAACAATGAACGAAGTGATTGGTGCTATTGAATGTATGAAACTTGAATTGTATCGTACTGTGGCTGGTCCATATGAAGACTCTAAAATTGATGAAAATGGGTATGTGTCAGAAACAGATACTAGACACCATGTTACCTTGTACCGAAATGATGTAGGAGCATCAAAGAAAACCTTAATGGAGAACAACACTCACGCTGAAAAGGTAAACTCAGATGAGAACGAAACTTACCCATAGTTACATAGAAGATTTAATAAAACGTGCTAAGTGTAATTTTTTGAAATCTGATCAACCAGATAAAATAAAAGAAATTATTATGGATTTAAACCCTCACATTTTATTCCGTCAAGGTTGGAGAACAACATATGGAATGGCATCTGCCATAGAATATCAATCATATGATAGGTTAATAATGGGATTTAAGAGAAACGATCCTCGTTATAATATTGATACAAAGAAACAACATTTAGTAATTGAAGTTTCTGATATGTGTCAAGAAATTAAAGCAGGTGAAGTGTTTGAATTAGTTTCCCATGAACTCGCTCATTGTTTAGATTTTATATTAAGAGGATACATATTAAACAGAAAGAAAAGAAAAGGGTATCATGATGATTATTGGTCAAACCTCCATAGAAATATGGGTGGGTCTGGTAATCAATTTCTTTTCTATGATATTTAAAGGAGATAGTAATGGAAGAACTTAGAACTATAGTTACCTCGTATATGGTTGTCAGTGATAAAGGTCCACTGGCTTTAGGTAATAAGAAAGAAGCAGAAAAGTGGCTAAATATAGCTAAAAATAAAGGGCTGGTTGCTAAAATAAAAGAAGTAACTACTAATACTGAGAGACTTCAAGAGATAGGTCGTAACCTGTTTGAAATTAGTATACCAAACGATAGACCTTTGATAGAATTTAGAAATTTATTGGTTAGTAAAATGAATAATAAGTGTGAAAAATTAGGATTAAGTCCTTATGACCGTAACACATCTGAAGTTTGGACAAAAATATCTAAAGAATATGATTTAGACCTATCTTTTGACGAGTTTCATAAATGTATAATGGATAAGGTTGAATATGGATCGTGCTGAAAAAAAACAAATAGTAGTTGGTAAATTAGGAGAGAGTCTTCTTTTTACTGTTAAAAATAAAAACGGGGATGTTCTTTTTGAATGTTACGAACCTGTTAAAAGATGGGGAATTGATCGTTGCGCTAATTGGATTAGGCAATATAATAGTTCAATAGAAGAAGAGAAAGAAGAGAAAGAAGAGAAAGATGCCGAATCAGAATAAATGGGATGATCATTGGCTCAATATTGCAAGCGTATGGGCTAAATTATCAAAAGACCCATCTACAAAGGTTGGTGGGGTTATAGTCACACCAGATAATAGACAATCTTCGGCGGGATATAATGGACTTCCTAGAGGAGTAAAAGAAACCCCCGATAAATGGGAAAGACCTACTAAGTATGAATGGGTTATTCACGCAGAATTAAATGCTGTTATGAATTGCCCTTTTGATACTTATGGATGTTCTGTTTACACTACTATTACTCCTTGTCATAAATGTATGGAACATATGCGTAATGCAGGTATACAAAGAGTAATTTATGCTGAAGAGTATGAGAGGCTAACACACAAAGATATTTGGCTTGAAGTTGCCGCAGAATTTGAAGAAGTGTATCAATTAAAAGACGGTAAACGATTTTATCCATTAGGAAGGAAATAAAATGGCGGTAGTTAATATTCAAAACTCAACAAATGCTAATCCTCAAAAAGCTATTAAGAGAACTAAATTTGGAATTGGGGATGCTCGGTTTATTCAACAGGTCTTAAGATCAGACGTTTATTCAAATAAGCCTAGAATTATTATTCAGGAATATCTTTCAAATGCAAGAGACGCGCATCGTGAAGCTAACAAGGCATTCACACCAGTTGAAATAAAATTACCTACTCCAAATGACAACGAACTGACTATCCGTGACTACGGGCTAGGGGTGTCTCCAGAGCGTTTTGAGACGGTTTTTGTACAATATGGCACTTCGACCAAGAGAGATAGTGATCGTCAAACAGGCGGCTTTGGTATTGGAGCAAAGAGTGCTTGGGCATATACTGATGAATATTTTGTCACTTCTTGGACTCAAGAAGGCAATATTATGATGGAACGTCGATATCGTTGTTATGTAGCTAATGACGGGTGGTGTTATGGTGATCTCGAATACGAGAATGTTAACAATAAAGCTGAACAAGGAACTCAAATTTCCCTAACAATTAAAGATGAAGACTGTCAAAAGTTTCTAGATACTTTTCATAATGTAACTTATTTTTGGGGGTTTCGTCCAACAGTATTGAATACTACCTTTAAATATCTTCAATGGGATGAATTAGCGAGAGGGGATAGCTGGACTTTATACGATCATTATAATGGTATCAGGAACGGAGCGGTTGCGATTATTGATGGTATCCCCTATCCAGTAATGCCTGAAGAACTAGGAGAGCTTTCTGATAAAGAAAAAGAACTTTGTAGATTACCTATTCATTTTCACGCAGACACAGGAGAAGTTAATATTGCTCTTAGTCGTGAATCGTTAACATATAACGAAAAAACGATAAGTTACCTAAAAGGAAAACTAAATGAGGTTTTAGTAGATATGTCGAACCAAATCGAAAATGACCTCAAAAATTGTGAAAATTTTTGGTTAGCACAGACTAGTTGGTATGAAAATTATGCAAATACTACAGTTGGTAGTATTATCAAGCATGTTATGTGGAGAGGCGTTGAAGTTGGTCATGGGAAGATTAGACAAACAGATTCATTACATTGTAAGATGCATAAAGTCACTATTAGTAACTTAGACCAAACTAAACCTCTTATAAGAATGCGAAAATACGAATTGTGGGAATTTAGGGATGATGTTCGTATCGTAGTAAATGATACAGAAAAATCACCGAGTCCGAATCGACTAATTAGTGTTTTTGGGGATAACCCTAATTATAAAACTTTCTATGTTGTCACTTTTAACCGAGAAAATACTGAAGGGGTAGATATTAAAAAAAGGTGGATGGATGATTTCCATCTAAAAGAAATGGACCCTCTTTTTACTTCTGACTTCGAGAGTTGGAAACCCCCCAAGGATTATAAGTTACCTAAGGTACGAAAAAAGCTTTCTATTAAAAAATCATATAGTCGTGCCTCACCTAAACCGAGTGGAGACATTCAATATGTTTCTAGTTCTATTGATGTAGACGTTGAATTAGACAACATTGATGGTTACTACATTAAAACAATTCGGGGAATTCCTTATATTAATGAGGAATCCGTAGAACTTCGAGAAATTTCCTGTGGATTATACAACCTGTTCCCCAATGATACAGTTTATTTAGTACCTAAGCCATTGTGGAATAAAGTAAGCCGAGAAAGTAAACTAAATTTATTTGACAGTGAGTATGAACAGAGAAAGAAGGAGTATAATTTATCAATAGATATTGATAAATTACAAAAAATCAAATTTAGTTATCAGAACGATATTTTCCAAACTAAAAAATACGAAAGTATAGTGAATGTTATCGGAAGTCTAGATTTACTCCCTTCTAATCATCCTTTACAAAAATGGTATGATGTTTCTTTAGATTTAAATAATAAAAAAATAGAAACACAAACCAAAATTAACAATTACGTTGTTATTACTAAAAAAGAATTAACCATACCAACTGAAGGTATCACTTTGTTAGAAAATATGGTAAATTTTATCGAAAATAAGTACCCACTGTTGAAATTGATAGGTGGTAGTTCATATTGGAGATTAAAAATTAATATTGAACAAGCCCATGATTTTATTAAATATATAGAATTAATAGACGGAGAAACCTATAAATAACTTCAGTATGTGTTAGTACTTGTAAAGAGGACTGCTAAATAGCAGTCCTCTTTTTTTGCCTATAAATATTAATATGGAACAAGAGATTTGCCAAATTTTAGACTTTAAAGGGTTCAACGATTGGGTTGAAAAGGAAGCTGGAGTATTTGCTTTACGTAAACTCGAAGAGTTCTTTGACGAGGACGATTGGAGTACTACTGATCTTACAATTACGCCTCAACTTATTGAATATGAGTTGAGGCGTTTCCTGTTTTACACAGAGGATTATAATTTTAGTATCTTTATATTCAAAAGTGATATAATAAAGTTAATTAAAGGAATATCTAATGAACTGGTTTACCGAGTTCTTAGCGAGTTGACAGATAAAGGGAAACTGACATTGGCATGGGATAATGAAGAAGAAGAGTTTATATGGATACAATAACAAACAATACCCATTTAAGGTTTTAATAAGATTGGAAAGGAATGAAACAAGATCACGAAGTTCATATTTTTTCAAACCTTAACCAGTTTATGGTTAAGGTGAAACACGAGGCTCTAAAAACCTTTTTGATCACTTTCCAAAACGCATCAGACTTCATAGAAAAATATAACGATGATTTACTTACATATGATATAATTAATTATGAATGCCAGCGATACTTATTTATTGAAGGACCAGATTATCATATCTATAAAAGCGATGTGGAAAGATTAGTCAAACAATTATATAAGCAATTAGTCGAACAAGTACTTAATAAACTTGTAGACGAGGGTGAGTTAGAATTATGTTGGGATAAGAAAGAAGAGAATTTCTTTTGGAGACCCGTGAAGGAGAAACAAGATGGAAGAAGTAGACGATATAAGAAAAAAGGTGGAAGAGGACTTTGATTGGCTTGTTGAGCTATTCCCAGAAATCCCCGATCTAAAGTATTTAGAGCCTATTATACAAAGTTTAGCAATTTTTAATGCTGCAAATCGTATTAATTTAACTAACGATGATTTAATGGTCGTAGCTTTATCAGGATTCGTAGCTACAAGAGCAAGAGTAGTAGATGATAAACGATTCTTAGATATCGACCCTCATACTTATCTACAATTTTCCTTTTTACTTTGTAATGGGTTTATATTTAAGCGAGAGATCAATGATGAAGATTTCAAGTCATTCATAGCACGCATTCATATAAATAATGTTTAGGGGATGCAGCTAAATGAGTAGCTTTAAAGACTTCTATTACAACTACAAAGAAGAGAGTACTGGTGAATTAAAGAAAATCACCGAAGAAGACTTATTCTTTGAAGCAACTGAAGTTAGAGTACCGTCTTTAAAAGCTTTCACTGCTTGGCTTGTTCTAAATAAACATATACGCTCCACTGTGAAAATAAAAGAAGATCGTAAACCTCTTTCAGTTTTCAAGCTAAAAGAAAGTCAAAGAGTGTTATACTTAGTTAAGAACGTATCACATATAAAGGAATTAGCAAAAGAATTTTCTTTTAAGTGGTCCGATAATTCGTGAAGGATTAATTATGTTAATAGCTGGTTTATGTGTTATCGCGTTACTTATAGTAACTAGTATATTCTTGTGGCGTACCGCACTATCTGGTATATCTTTTTTCTATATCGTTTATAGAAATGAAGATGATATGAAAAGATTAAAGAAACTTACCTACGTATCATTTATTTTAATTATATGTGGGTTACTTTATCTTGGCGGGTTGATAACTAACCTTCTTTTGGTATAATAAGTTATGGAGGTAAATGATTATGGCAGTTGATAGAAATGGTAACATCCGTTATACAGCAGATGACCTAATTAGTCTAGCTAGACTACAAGCTTTTGGTCCTAAGAGCAATGCAGTACTTTTGGCGATGTTAGACCTAAAGAGACAAAGAGCAATTATTCAAGCAATCAGTGAAGAGAACGAAGAACTTCGTGCTCAGATCAGTAAGCTTTCAATTATAAACTCAAAAGTAGAAGAAATAAACATAGATCAGATCGGTGATATGAAGTATTAAGGTAAGAAAATGAAAACTGCGTTGCAATATTTTAGAAATATAATACAAGAAGTAAAGAATCACATAGGTGACACTAATGTTTATCTATATGGGTCTTCACTTCGTGATATTATTTTAAATAGAACGCCGCCAGTTTTTAAAATTTTTATAGAAAGTAAAAATATCCCTGAAAGCTTAAGCAAAAAACTTAATAGTTTTAAGGGGTTTGAATTCAATAACGGTCGCCGCATTAATTTAGATGATTGCGACTATACTATTGATTGTTTATATATTCAACTTGATGATATTATAAAAGGCAACGATAATGTTGTCTATACTCAGAGTTCTGAAAAAGACTTATCTAAGAGAGTACTTCGTTTTTCTAAATCTAGTAAAAGCAGTATTGAAGAGAATCCATATCTTATGCTTGACATAGTATTGTTAGTAGATGGTATTGGTTTTTATCTTGATTCTAACACTATTAATTTTATATTTAACAGTAAGAAATATCTTCACAATATAGAAAAAAGAAAAATATTTGGGTTTCTAAAGGAAGCTATTAAATCTAAAAAACCTCGTAAGTTGGTTAGTAATCTTAATACGCTTGCAATATCTCAAGAATTGTTTAATATTAAAATGGTTGAAAGTTCAATAATCAATCATTTACGCGAAACGGATTTTTATGAATTTATCACGATGATATTTTCAAACATTGACAATTCTGAATTAGAATCTTTTCTCATTGATAAATGTGGGTTCCTTTTTCGGGACACCCCGCCGATTTTAAGACTTGTTGAAGCCATTGATTCTATCACTGGTGAAGATGAAATGGCGGCTAGAGTGTTTCTAGGAAAAATTGATAAAAAAAGAATTACAAATACATGTCGTCTTTTAAAAGCTCTTGACTTTAAAGAACTTTCTAAAAATATTAAGCGCCAAAAGAATGCCACTGTTTCTTCACGAAGTTTATGTATTACCGAAGAAGTCATAATGAGAGCTTTCGGGATTACAGATGAGAATGAAATTCAAAGCATGCTTAATAAAGCTGTAGAAAAAATAATAGCTGAACCTGAATATAATAACCAAGCCAAACTCCTAGTTTATTTAAATCGTGAAAGGAGCGAATTATGGCAAGAGGAAGAAAACCACAGCTAAGGGTAGGTGATACAATCACCAAAGTTAGCGACAAAACTGCGCAGGGTGTGATAGTTCACATTTCTAAGCACCCTGACTGTCTAGGGGTAATTTTAGATAGACCATATGACGTTCATTGGTACCCTAGTGGGCGCGGAAAATATGCTAAAGAGAAACTGTTAAAAGTAAAACCTCAAGCATCAAAAGAAGAGTAAGCATCTGTTCACTTACTTAGAAGCAAGCTCCAGAAATGGGGCTTGCTTCTTTTTAATCCTGCGTTATAATATGCGAACACAGGAGGGTACTATATGCCAAAACCACAGAAACCAAACCATAAGTCAACTATTAAGCTTCTTTTTGGGCTTTGTCCAGCTTGGCAGAGTAGGGGCGGTAAATATGTTGAAGTACCATCGCTTTTAGAAGCAAATGGTAAGGGAGATTCGATTGATTACGCAGGTAGCTATCAAGGTGATGATTTCCTTACTAGCAAGTTTTGGCGTAATTTTGTGAGGCGTATGTGGCAACTTGATGACTTTAACTTTGAAGGTCTCGCTGCTGCATCGTATCTCCAAGGTTCCCACCGTTTTAAGATTTGGTTTAACCCTACTGAATTCTATAAGTTTGCTATCATTTCTGGAATGGGTGAACATTGGAGTAGTGAAATTCCAGGAAAAGAAAAAGAAAAATGGATTAAAAAGGTCCAGTCTGGTAAAGTTAAGGAAGGCGAAGAACCACCAAAAGGCGAAGTTCAGCAGATATGGGATGTTATTACAGATGATGAACATCCTAATACCACCTTCGATAAGAAACTGGAAAAGTATGGATGGGACCGCAAATTGTACACCAAGCTCAAGGCTTGTAGTGAAAAAGGTACGTGGAGTGACGAAGCGTGGATGGCTTGGTCAAATGCTCTTATTTCCAATAAAAGCTTAATTACTAACGTAACTGCTGCCATGATACACGAACTCCTTCACGTTCTTTTAAACCATCTTACTCGTGTGGGTAAGCGCGATCCGTTCCAGTGGAATTTAGCAACTGACTTTGCGATTAATCAGGTATGTCGTTTCACTGAAGATATACGTAAAAATCTTATTACAAAAAGCAATAAGACTTTCTATAAGCGGTTTGTTATTTCTGTGGTTAAGTATCTTTCAATTAATGACAAAGAAATTAGACAAGAAATCAAGAAAAAATATAAAGTCGATTTTATGGATGAACTTGATACCTACGTGAAGGCTTTAGAGCCTCATACTGATGTACTTTGTAAGAAGTATATGCTAGAGGATTCTGGTGGTTGGGGTCAACGTACCACTGATAAGTTTGATAGTAAATCTGCTGAAAAATATTATCGTATTCTTGAAGAGACTTGCTTGATGGTCGATCTTCAGAAGGAACTTGAAGAAAACGGTTACGATAATCACCAACAGTGGCAAGACCAAGGTGATAATGAAGAAGGTGATAATGAAGAAGGTGATAATGAAGAAGGTCAGGGTGACTCTCAAGAAGGTCAAGGCGAAGGTCAAGGCGAAGGTCAAGGCAAAGGTCAGGGCGAAGGTCAAGGCGAAGGTCAAGACCCAAACGATTTGATTCAGAAGAAATATAAAAACGGTAAAAAAGAAGGCAAGGGTAATGATAAAGGCAATAAAAACGGTGGTACTCAAGAAGCGGGTGCGGCTGATCATGAGAAGGAAAGAGGTAAAGGTGAAGGTGAGGGTCCAGAACATGGTGGTTTCCGCGACATTCAAGCAAGTGCTCGTCAGGAAGCTAAGGCTGCTGTTCGTGAGGCTATGGAGCGTTCTGGTTATAACCCAGACGATCCTGCTGAAATTGAGCGTGCTTTACAAAGAATTCCTGGTATGGATAAAATTGGTACACTTGTTATGGAATGGTTTAAGGTTAAGAAAAAAGACTGGAGACAAATTCTTCAAAAGCATCTTATCAATTGTATAAACCCAACTGAACTTGACTATACTATGACTCGTGAGCGCCGAGGACGTGACGGTGTGTTTCCAGGAAAACGCAGAGATCGTGGTCTTGATTGTATAATCGCTGCTGATACTAGTGGTTCTATTAGTCACAAGGACTGGAATGATTTTATCAACCAGATTGATAAGATTGCTAAAGATTGTGAAATTGATAAGCTTCGTTTCATTCAGTGCCATCATAGTATTGCATTTGACGAGAAGGTAAACATGAGACGTATCAAGAAAGTTCCTATTAAGGAAACTGGCGGTACAACTATGCGCGTGGTTTACGAAAAGCTAAAACAGGAACATAACAAAAAGCTTTTGATTCTTTTTACTGATGGTTATATTGACCACTTCTTACAGGAAGATTACAAATTCAAGAGTATTATGTTTTTGAGTCGTGGATGTGAAGGTCAAAAACCTGATTTAGAAAGCCGTGGTTTCACAGTAATTTGTCAGGACGATGAAAGTGCCTGATATTATCAGAAAAGAAATCACTGGAATAGCTTGTAATAAAAATGGTATAGATACTCGTAAGTATTATTGGTATGTATTCGACGAAGAGCCTATTTCAGAACACAATTGCCGATTCTGGCAGAAAAACTCTGGTTATGATCCAGCGGTATATGGATGTTATAGAATAATTACACGAAAACTTAAAAGGGGTGGTTACCAAGCTACGTGGCTTTGTTCATACGAAACCATCAAGTCGAAGAGGAATGCCGTAATTACTGCGATAGCCCCTGTGTTTTCAAGGGAACGTAAATTCGTTAAATGTGGTACGGGACATAGAGGATCGGTTGTAAACATTGACCACCTTCACCGATCCCGAACATTTAAAAGAAAACAAAAATACTTAAAAAAATGTCAGCTACTTTATAGTTGACATACAGATTTTAGACAATACAATACGTACATCAAACACCTTTAAAAGGAGCTTACCATGGCAGATCAAGAAATGACCTTAAACCAGTGCAAAGAGGTAGTAAAGTTTAGCCTTAAGCATTCATCAAGTAAAGTAAAGCTACCAGTCATGCTTTGGGGGTCTCACGGTGTTGGTAAGACCGATATCGTGAAGCAAATCGCCAAGGAACAAGGTTATAACCTTGTTGTGCTTCACTTAGCTACTCAGGATATTGTTGACCTTGTTGGTATTCCAACCAAGACAGAAGTTGAACAACCTGACGGTTCTATTAAAGCAGTACAACAGTGGGCATGCCCAGAGTGGCTTGAGAAGGCTAACAAGCGTTTTGAAGAAACTGGTGAACCGAACCTCTTTTTTCTGGACGAATTTAACCGTGGTCCTCGTCTTGTTCTTGCAGCGATGCTTCCTTTCCTCATTGAAGGTGCTCTCCACGCTCATCGAATTGGTCCCGCAGATGCGGTGATTGCTGCCGCAAACCCACCTACGGATGATTATGAGGTAAATGACCTTATCGACAAAGCTTTGCTTAACCGTATGGCTCACGTTATTTTTCGCCCAACTACAGAAGAGTATATTGATTACCTTAAAAATACTGGTATGGACAAGACTACTATCAATGTGGTTCGTAAAAATCCAGCCTACGCAAAAATTCCAGAGTTCGCTCTTGATTTTGATGTACAACCGAGCCGCCGAAGCATAGATTATGTTATGCGGGTTATTGGTAAAATGAGCAAAGGATGGGTTAAGAAACACGCTAACTATGTTATTGAATCCTTTCTTGGTCCTAGCTTCCGTGATGAATGGGTTGACGAATATAGTAACACTGATCAATATATTACCTTAGAAATGCTTCAGAATTATGATGATAATGAAGTTGAAATTACCGAAGCCCTTACCACTGTCATTGACGGGGTTGAAACTGAGCGAGTGGATGTTCTTGGTCGAACTAACGAGATCATCAAACAGTGGATTGAAGATCATCGTGATACTATGAGCAAACATGACTTGGGATGGATGATTAGATTCTACTCACATCCTAAAGTTCCAGATGATGCTGCTGCCGCGACCTTTATGGCAAATAAACATATCCGCAAGCGTGTATTGGATGATGTCGATTTCAGTACCACTATTGGTAGCTTTCTCTCCAAAAAGGGAATTATGCAAGAAGACGGTGTTACTAGTTGGTAACTAGTCATCAAATATAAAATAAAGAAAAATTAAGGGGAGATTATGAGCGATTATTTAAACGAAACTTTCGGTATTAACTCATGTAAGAGTATGATTTTCGGAGCCAGTATATTTGATACTAATGATCAGAGTGGATATTGTGAGGGGGAAATGGCACATTTTCGCAATCAACGCTCTCATACTCCGAAAACTGCCCTTGCCTTCTACCCAGAACTAGAACAGGTTTGGGATGAAAGCAAAGACGCAGATGAAAATCAAATGCTTTGTGGAACCGCACTTTGGCTTAATGGTTTTTCTGCTCCTTATGAGGATTCTGTATCACCAGAAAATTGTAGTGATAAAGTAGCTCAATTTATTAAAAACCGTGGTTACTGGTCTACCGACCAAATGCTTCGTAGTCGCCCCGATCATTTACTTGAAACTCTTTTTGGTTGTTTCAAGTGGCACGGTACTCATCAGCGAATGGTACCAGATGATAAACTCATTGACACCGCCGCCAGCAAGCTAATCCGTAAAGGTCTCGTATGTCGTGCTTGGACTCAGGAACCAATTGGTATTCGCTACTCATTGACAATCAAAGGAACTTCCAAGAACAAATATGATTATGTTTATATGATTGGTGGTAGTCCAGATATGATTGCTGATGACATGAATGCGAGCGCCGAAAATATTGGTGTTAAATTTACCAAAGCGGGAGCTATTATTGAAGAACAAAAAGTTAAACCAATCCCAAATGAGATTCTTCATCATTCCCAACTTACTGACCCTAAATACTGTTGGTACAAGTATGATGAAAAGCAATTTGGAAGTGAATTTAATGATCACCCACTCACGAAGGCGCGAAGAGATATGGTTTATGTTACTCGTTCTATTCAGGGCATCATCTTTATCCGTAACTTCCTTATGTATGCTAAGAAGCATTTGAAAATAAAAACCGTTAACGAGTATAATGGAAGCTCTACTCCTAATAAGGTAAAAATTGATACAGTATTGGAACGTTATCAGGCAGCATACGCACATTGTAAGACCTTAATTTTCATGTTTGATCAAATTGCCGAGGGTACATTTTAATAAGGATATAAATAAGGGTATGGACGATTTTTTAGCTATTTCAACAGAAACAAATTATGAAGAGTCAGAATACCACTTGATCGACTTAAAAAAGATCAAGTGGTATTCTGTTAAAGCACGTTTGTTTGAAACCGAAAAAGAAATAAATGAGAAGAAGGAAGCTATGCTTCGCCAGTATCATTTAGGTGTAATTCAGGCAAATGGTTTGCCTGTGGGTATTCGACCAGAGCAAGTAGGGCTTCCAGCAGCGCCTCAGAAGCAAGAAACTTCCTTTGATAGGAAGAGACGCCAGGATCAAGAAAGAATGGCTCAGCAGGCAAAACAACGCGCTGCGCAGCAGGCTAGAACCCAAGGTATAACAAACCAGCAGATAGCTAAGAAATTCGGTCTTTAAGGAGAATATTATGGAAAATGTTCATAAATGCCCTCGTTGTAATAATCAGACTATGGGAACCCAAGTTAGCGGTTCTGCTGTAATATGTCCTCGTTGCAAACGTGAAGGCGTAATTGTACAAATGACTGAAGAACGTAACCAATTTAATGAGAATTTAGGTGACGGTCTTTTCAGAAAACGTAAACTCACTGAATCCACTTAAATTTGGCATAGTTTTATCCCCTTGAATATGTATAATAGTTATATATTCAAGGGGAAGTTTTATGATTAATGTTAATTTACCAGAACATATATTTTTGTTTGGTCATCGACAACAACATGGTAAAGATACAAGTGCTGAGTTACTAAAGAATTTTTGTGTTAAGAATAATATAGATTATTCTTATAGCTTCTTTGCTCGTCTTCTTAAAAAACAAGTAGCTGAACGTTACAATTTAGATTTTGAAAAAATGGAAGAAGACTCATATAAAAATTGGTGTCCACCTTGGGTAGAAAGTAAATCAGATCAAATAGATATAATTGATTTACGTTTGGATATAAACTTTAAAATTGGCATGGAATATAATTATAAAGGTAGAAGTTGGAAAGTGTTAGAAGTTAATGAACTAAATAGAAAAGTAACTTTAAATGCTCCTAGAACAGTTAGAGATATACTTATTGAAGAGGGAAACAAAGGACGTTCCATTTGGGAAAATTGTTGGGCATCGGCAGCTTATAGAGACTTATTTGAAACGGATAGTAAGGTAGGAATTATTTCAGATTATCGTTTTCCTAACGAGTATTTGTGTTTTGATGATGTTTTGAACCAATATTTAAATTCTAAATTTGGCAAAGAAACTCTCAATTTTAACTATCCTAAAGTTCATCGTGTTTTAGTACACAGACCAGCAGGTATATTTAAGAACGATGGAGCAGACGGAGAACTTCCAGATTTAGAAGAGCCAGATGAGTGGGATTATGTTATCATGAATGATATTGAAGGAAACGGATGGAAGAAGCATCTCGATGGACAAATTAGTGATATGCTAATGGACTTAGGAATTATAGGAGACTTAAATGTCATTTGAACCGATTAAAATTAATAAAGCAAGATGTCCAGATTGTAGGGATGTTCTTGTCTCTGAAGACCCTAGAAAACATTTAGAATGTTCATGCGGTCAACTTACTATTGGCGGTGGTCATTTTATGCTTTACAGAACTGGCAAGTTTAAAGAACTGTCAAAACTTCATGAATCTCTTGCTCCTCACGATGTAAATGAGGAAGTACCTGAGATGGTAAAAGAAAATGATAAAAAGAAAAAACAATAGGAGGTTTTATGGAAGATGAACAGCAAATAATTAACCCAACAGATTATATTGTGTATGTATGTGGGGAAATCACTGTGCAATTGGGTGTAATGGTAACTCAGCAACTTTTAGCGTTAGACATTCAAAATAAAATGTATAACACTTCTTTACCGATTACTATGATTATTAACAGTGGTGGAGGGGATGTAAGTGCCGCTTGGCAAATTATTGAAGTCATGGATTTTATTGATACACCAATCCACACAACTGCATTAGGTCAAATGGCAAGTGCTGCTCTTATGATTTTCATGAACGGCGAGCCTGGATACAGAGTCGCAACAGAAAGAACTTCTATTATGAGTCACCGTTATTCGTGGGGTACTAATGATAGTCATCCTAATCTAATATCAATTGGGGAAGAGTTCAATAATATATTTAATAGAATCACTACTCACTATGAAGAATGTACTGGGCTTGATAGAGATACTATTCATGATAAATTACTTTGCGAGCACGATGTATGGTTAACCGCAACTCAAGCGAAGAAGTTTGGTATAGTAGATCATGTTAAGAAAACATCAAAAGGCAAACGGTTAACTGCTAAGAAAAAGGAAAAGAGGATTAGTAATGACAGAGGAAAATGATACTGGAATAGAACCGTTTAAGGTTGGTAAATTAACTAAGGATCAACTTTCAATTCCTGATCGAGAAATTGACCCTATATTAACTAAAACAGGAGAAGATAGTCTTAGTGTTGTAGACAAGATACGTAAAATGTCTATAATCGACCCTCAAGATGCTATTGATCTTCAACAAGCTAAATCCTTTTTATTATCAACATACACGGATGTCCCTCAGTATCGCCCTATGGTTATTAAAATTGCTAGTGTACTTGATGATGGTCGCTTATCTACCCCCGATGCGAAATTTTGGCAATGCAAGAAAGAGGCTGAAGTCCACTTTCAAGAACTTGTTAATGGGGTGTATAAGTGGCAAATCGCCCAAGTTGATCTACAAGAAATGGATTATAAGATCGCTTCTCTAGAAAAATTATTAGAAACCCCTAATGAAATTAGGGACGATCTTGATCCAACACTTATCGGGTTTGATCTTAAACGTATGAAGATTAAACTGGAACGTTATGAATTTAACGTAAAACAATTAGAAAAAAATATTAAATATCGAATAGAGGAAGTAACAGATTGGGCTGTTATTGCTAAAAACCTTGAAGGTGAATGTAAGCATAGCACGACCAATGCTCAAGAACATAACGTAGAAGCTTTCTATAAACGTCTTGAGTTTGAAATCGAAAAAGCAAGCGATGATAAAGCGAAGAAACAATTCGAAAGTCAATTAAGTACATTAAAACGAATAATGTTACAAAAAATGAAACAGCGAATGAAAGGTGAATAAAAAAGGGAGGCTTTAATGCCTCCCTTTTTTTATCTAATTTGAATCAGAAAACCACGAAGTCTATTGCTTCGGACGTTAAACAAAAACAGATGGAGTCGTTGACACTAGTCAAGGCATCGAAGTCTGAAACCTCTGACTCTTTAGGTCAGAGGTAGTTGATTACCAGTCACTATCAGTATAATCACTCAACGTTAAGAACACTCTATATCAACTACCTCTAGGCTAAAGACCTAGAGGTTTGTAACTCGGCGGCGGTTACAATAGGCTTGTTGATGGAAGCCCTGGAAATGTTAATGGATGCGTTGAAG
>Ga0136561_1000103_pt1 | contig 30019 bp, 26 predicted proteins | sample AntRauMeHopE1498_FD_104641 | JGI IMG/M metagenome (GOLD analysis project Ga0136561, IMG submission 104641) | Saline lake microbial communities from Rauer Islands, Antarctica - Metagenome Hop E1 #498 | ecosystem: Environmental > Aquatic > Non-marine Saline and Alkaline > Saline | place... | reverse complement strand
TTCCTTAGTTGTATGGGATATAACTAGGAACAATAAAAAAGGTTTGGATGCTGCCAAAACCGATAAGAATAATAATTTGGTGATTTTTGATTATAAAATACAAGCTAGTTTTATTGACCTCTCAAAGGCAATAGTTATACATTCTATTAAGGCATTTTATTTGATTATTGTGCCAATGTCTTTGATTGCCTTTATGGTAGGTGAAATTTGGCCGACATCGTTTTTTTGGTTTGTAGTTACTTATTTTGGATTCTTCATATTTGGACTATGTAGCATTTTATTCATTGTATTCCTGTCAGTATTCTTTAGTATTTACCCTCGAACAGTTCTATATCATGAGTTCTCTGGCTTCTTTAGACGTCAAGGTGAATACTGGTGGTTTGCAATAGATAAGCCATTTATAGTTATTAATGATTATGGAATAACTGGTAGATTCACCTTACCGTGGGAAAGAATATACGAAGTGTATGTCCTAGATGAACAAACTATTTCTATTAAGTACAATAAGAAACCGCGATGGTTAGCAACCCTACTTAGGGCAGACAACATTGTATTAATCATTAAAGATACTGCACAAGTTAGGCAGCTACTTGATTTTTGGCACCGCTTTCAAACTAAATGACATAGGCTAGATAATCTACATATTTTGTATAGATGCATGGTTATGCTTTCTGATTACAAAAAGCTAAGTGAAATGATTCGGGTAGCTTAGTACCCTTGGAGACGGAGTCGAACAAAGTACTTAGCGAAGGCGACCAAGTCCTGTCGAGCCCGCATTATTGGGCTTTGCAGCGTTAGAATACTTCCATGGAAAATGAACCGATATAGAAAAACCCGTTGTAGCAGAATGGTACGCTTCAAAGGAAGTGATTGGCAGAAATGAATTTAATGGAGTCATTGCTCCAGACGAGATAAGAGAACTATATCGCCACACCGCAGTAAACCACTTAATGCAGCAAGGAAGCCAGAATCCAATCTTATACGTAACTGCTTCTGATAAATAAAATATGAGCGAGGACTCCAGCCGGGCTCATATGGACGCTCTGACCGCCTCAGACGAGATGCACCGGAAGGCTATGCGACGAGTAGCAGAGCAAGCAGAATTAAATTTAAAGGGTAATAAACTACAGAAAGTATTACCAGATTTTAACAGACTATAAGAATTATATTAAGCATATGGGGTAATGGGGAGTGGTAATGGGAAAGCGTTCGTTAATCCTCGGATTTATACGATGTAAATTGAACCACCGCTTTTCTGTTTATATCTGACACCTCCCCATTTACCCGAAATATTTTTAAGACAGTTGTACTACTAGCTTGGAGCAACAGTGGCGTTCGCTCGAGTCCTCGTTAATTAAATAAGCTACGCCTAGGACTCCCCTAGGTGGGCATCCTTCAGAACCCTAGCTGTATTGTCCTAACAGATGCGAAAAATGCTATACTCTCCTTATATGGAAACAGAGAATGTCTATAATGAAACCTCTCCTCCTACACCCGCTGAATTTCGTATTAATCAGGAAATAAATGATACTGAATTACTCATAAGCCGCTTACGCCACCCTGTAATAAAACGGCAAGTTGTGAGCACGCTATACAAAATTAGAAGAGAAGAGCAGGCACCAATCTTGAATGATGAATGGGAATCATATTTGCCGGAAGGGTGGGACGGCACAGAACGTTACAAACTAATGAAAGGTAAGAACACAGGTAAAATTTTCGATGTGGACGAGCTAAAACAGGAATTAGCTAAACCACCTATCACCGAAGAAGAAATTGAAGAGTGGTACGATAATGCAATTGATCGCATTGAGAGCATAACTGAAATTGACTACGCTCCCAATTCTCCCAATAGCGAAGTTATGCACTTAGGGTGGATTCAACCTTGGAATGAGCAAAAGCCCACAATCAAGCAATGGTCGGCAATAGAAGCACACGAAAAGGGACACGTTATTAGGGATTACGATGAACTTGATTCAGTATTTAAGGAGGCATTTGATATATCTCACGCAACATTTACTAATGAGGATAATCAGATAGCATTACGACAAAAAAATCAATCTATTACAACTGAAAGAGTTCCCATTGGCCCAAATACATTAGAAGCGAACAAGAATATTTTTTTCGATTACCTTTTCTCTGCTGTTGAAATAACTGAACGTATGTCACAACTTAAAAATTATTTTGGTTTTGAAGGCGCTGAAATGTTCACAAAAACACATCTTGATTATGCTCGTTCACACTATCTAGTGGATACAGGAATAGAAAATGGCATGAGACAATTTTTTGAAGCAGTTACACCTGAAACTGAACAAAAGTTTTTACACATCATAAATAATTATGGTGTTTAACTCAGGAATTAGGGGTAATGGGTAATGGTAATGGGGATACGTCCAATATAAACCCAAAAGTGTGGTCTAATAAATTATGCCAAGGGGGTAATTGAGAGGCGTCCGATTTGACCACGAAATCCGCGGGATAATATATACATGCCTAGAACAGTACGATTATAAGTAGGAAACACTGTCTACCACGTCATAAATCGTTTGGTCTAGAGGGTACTATGCGTGGGGTGGGGAGGCCTAAGGTGTAGTATTATGCCACACTTATCTTTGTTACATTGGACGCCTCCCTGTTTCCTCCTTATTTATGGATCAAGGCTTGTCAGTAGAAGTAACTATGGAGGTTCTTCTTCCGTCTTGATGAGAAACCTCCCGGCAACACACACCGTAGATTGGGCCAAGTAGCTCAATTTGAGTTATCGGGGTACTATTTGTCTGTGCATAAGACATTTCACTCAGTGCAAGAAACATGGGATGAACAACTGGCAGATATTGCTCGGGCTGACACATATATCTACTTTGAACAGTATTCGGTTGAAGATGTGACTTTGGATAAGATTGGGGCAAGGTATATCGAAGCTTTAATCAAAAAAGCACACGGGGGCGTATCAGTGCGATGCATTTTTGATTTTGTTGGGTCGTTTGAATTATTCCAAGCGGGTGCGTTAGTTGCTAGGTTGCGCGAAGCGGGCGCAGATGTGTATTTTTATAAAAGTCGTTCGCCGCTTTCGATGAAGTTTAAGCCGAGTTATTACTTCTTGCGCGACCACCGCAAAATGTTGGTGATTGATGGCAAGGTGGCGTGGATTGGCGGGGTAGTGGTCTGTGAATCACTCCGTGACAGCGAAGATCTGATGGTGCGCTACGACAATCTGCATATAGTGGCCGGATTAGCCACTGAGTTTACCAGGCAGCATAAAAGACTTCTGGATACGGCAGTCATTGTCCCACCTTTGCAAACTCTTGGAGAGGATTCTTTATTGGTTGGTAATGCGCCAGGCATTGGTAATCGTTTTTGCTATGAACGATTATGTCACGCCGTGATGTTGTCCGAGCAATCGGTGACGATAGTGTCGCCGTACTTCTCACTACCTTACAAACTAAAGCAGATTATCTACAGACAACTTAAACAGGGCGTTACTATTTCACTCATCACGCCGAGGCGTAGTGATAATTGGGTTGCTGATATGGGCCGCGAGGCGTCTTTGTATCGCTGTGTTAAAAGAGGACTCAAGGTCTATTATCAACCGTACATGAACCACGCGAAAGCGGTGATTGTCGACGATAGTTGGGTGAGCTTTGGTTCTACAAATTTTGATGCGCTGAGTTTACTTTAAAATAGCGAGCTAAGGAGTGGAGCAAGGGTGGCGGGGGTGGTGGGTGATATTGTCGCGATTGTTAAAAAATGGAGGGCCGCTATCGCTCCAGCTACGTACGGAGAGATGGAATACGCTACCTATCCTTTTTATAAGAAACTATTTGCTCGGATGGTTCGCCATATCGTCTAGCGGTTTCAGTTAGCTGGCAGGAATAAATGGGGTCAGGGTCCCTTTTAACCTACGTTAAAGATATTTGACCCTTTATTGAAAAGTGACTAAAACGGTAGTATCCCTATTTACCCTTTGCTACAATTGCCTGATATGAAATTCTATATTGCAGGAAAATTTGAAGAAGTGGAAGTGATACATAAATTGTTTGATCGGGTTCGTACTGCTGGACATGAAATTTCTTATGATTGGACAACTCATATAAAAGCAAAGCCCTACATAGACAATGTCGAACTAATTCGAAGTTATGCAGAAAACGAGCTCAATTCGATTCTACATTCTGACGTATTTATCTATCTGACTCACGAACGTGGTACTACGCTACATATGGAATATGGTGCAGCTTTAGCTAAGAAAAAACTTGGCGGAGCAATCGAGATATATGTAGTCGGAGAAAACAACGCCCGGTCACCTTGGTACTTTAATCCTTTAGTGAAAAGGGTGGATACGGCTGAAGCGGCGCTTACAGATTTTGGTATTTAATTCAAACCTTTAGATCATGGGGGTATGTCCAATATAAATAAAGAAGCGGTGGCGTAATTTACACCGATGAAATGTGAGAATAACGGAATGCCCCTATGTGTCTCCACTTCATAAGCTACCAGGTAAATCAGGTCTCTTTTTGCAATACTATAGCTGGCAGTAACGATACCGGGGTTTAGGCATGAAGGATGTGACCCCGATGCAGAACATTAAAAGTTGTGGATATTGTCTATTATTGGCTGCGATGTTACATAAATTGACATTACTATTAAATAACCAATGGTCGACGTCATGTCGATAGTATAGGAGGGTAAATGAAACTACGGGTAAAGTGTTTCTGCATCGACGACGGGTCGGTGCGACAAGGAATTCCTGCAGTATGGAGGAATCCAAACGGTCAGCAAGAAAACCCGTTCAATCGGTTGGGGTATCACCCCGACAACGATGAGTCAGTGACGCAGGCAGACATTTGCTGGCGTCAGAACAATCTGCCGTCACGCACGGCAGGAATACTGGTCGCGATCTACCCGAAACAAATTAAGTTGCCATGGGGGCCTGTTGCACCTGACCTCAATTTCTGGCCGGGTGGGGAGCATCTGGAACGTCACCCAGTCCTCTCGAGCAACTGCAAAGGGATGCCGCGTGCGCGGTGGCCAGACAATCGCTATGAAATATTTCTACTCCTTGAAGGCGAAAGCATGCTGGTCTGCGACCACATGATGGGAGTAGGGACAGTGTCCGTCAAAAACGGCACACCGCTCTTGCAGCAATCCACTCCACTGTCGATGGTGGGATACATCGCAGGGATCGGGATGGGGAAAAGCTCACATCGACAAATCACCTGGGCAATCAGGAATATCGAGGCCATTGTCCAGGCAAATGTCGAAATTGAGGCAAGAAAACAGCTTCACGATCTGAGACAGCGTCTCCAGGTCTCCAGCTGACAGCTAAAGACGCACTTACAGGATAAACCCCGCGCAGCCAGCCTGCGCGGGGTATTTTTTGCTATACTCACTTATATGTATGACCAAGGAAATGGTTTCAGACAACATTAATGCGTTTGAGAACGGGGTAAACAGCCTGACACACCACCCAATTATATCGTTGGTATAGGGGGTAGGAAAGCGCCGCCCTAGCGGCGCTTTCCTTTGGGTATTACTGCACTGAGTCTTTGTGATTCGCTGGTATATCTGGTTCTCTTTCTGTTTCCGTTTCCGTTTCCGTTTCTGGCTTACGCATTTGTAGGGATTCGATAATCACTCCGATTAAGAGGCTGGCGAGGATAAAGCCGGCAATCGCACTGTAGAACATAGCGTACCACTGAGTCCATGTCCCAACCCCAAACACCATTTGGTCAACTACGCCGCGCCAGTTATCAAATACCATCAATTGAAAATGGGTGGCGAAGCTAACATGAAAAGTGCCAAAAATGTTTGGTAGGGCTGCGCCAAACAATTTACTCGACAGTAGCGCAAACACTGACAAAACCAAGAGCAACAACCCAAACACCGCACCCGCTCCGCGAGCAGCCCGGATTAAAGCCTCGGTGATGGATTGAAAAGCCGGCACAACACTCAGTAACCGCAAAATACGTAGGGCGCGCAAAGCGGACAGATTACCCAAGAACGGCATTAGACTGACGAAAACAATAATGGCGTCAAACCAGTTCCACGGTCGACGACAAAACTCGCGCCACCCTTGCCCAAAGAACTTGAGTGCGAGCTCGACCACAAAAAAGGTGAGAAATGCCGTGTCGAGCCACAGCAGTATTTGGCCATACGACTGCATCAGCGCCGGATACGTCTCAAGACCGAGCGTGATACTGTTGGCCAAAATGATAATAATGACGAAGTTTTGGAACCAAAGACTGTCGGTGAATTGTCGGGTTTTGGCGCGGATGTGGGAATACATGGTGACAGTATACTAGATGATCAACCGCGGCCGCACAATACGGTATTTGATGGCCACGACCAGCAGTGAAAGCAGTACACCGGACCGGCCTACGTATTTTACGGATTATTTAATATTTGGCGTCACTTGCGCCGACGGCGGCTGATTTTTCTTAAAATTATGCACAGGGTAGGATAACCAGTGACGCTTGGTTGAATATATACTAGTGACATGAGAGCCCTTGGGCCAAGGACGATGTCCCCATACTACAGGTCATCATGTATTTATCATTAAGTGAATACCATATGGTTACTAAAAAAGCACCAGCTAAAAAGCCAGCGGCCAAGAAAAAGAAATAGTGCCCGACCAATAAAAATACCCGCCAATTTTGGGCGGGTATTTTTATTAGGCTAAAATAATTGTTAGCGGCACCTAGCGCGACTGCGTCAGCAGGTCGGTGACGGCTGGCAGGGGAATGGCGAAATTGAGACTCTGCACCTGGACACTGTTGGCGTCGTACTCGAGCGACCAAGTGGTGAGACCGATCAGTCGTCCAGCTTGATCAAGCAAAGGACCACCGCTGGAGCCCTGCGAGATTGGATTGCTCATTTGGATTTGTTCACCCATACCGCTGTTGGTATAGTCACGAATACCCGTGATGGCACCAGCGCCTAAAGTGTAGATGAGGTTTTCGGGGTGGCCGATGTTATAGGTTGGTTCGCCGATTTGCAGCGTTTCACTTGTGGGCCTTAATCGCGCGGGTGTAAGTGGACGATCGGTAGTGATTAGGAGAATTGCGATGTCTTTTTCTTTATCATAAGCCACCACCGAAACGGCGTGAGTGGTGTACTCATCGCTAAAGGTGACGCCGATTTTTTCGGCTCCTTCAATTACGTGGTAGTTGGTGGCGATCAATCCTGCTGCCGAAAGCACAATACCGCTCCCAGCAAAGTAACCAAACCCATCGAAAGTATTGAGATAGACCACACTCGGTAAGGCTTCTTGGTACACCGTCACCGCGCTGCGCGCTTGTGCATCAGCGGCGTAGATTAATTCGTACTCAGCCACCACGCCATCCCACACTACCGCTGGGGCGGTTTCCAAATAGGCTATTATTTCTTCGTCGAGGACTTGAATGTTATCGGGGAGAGTATCGTAAAAGTCGTACGGATCAAGTAAAGTAATGGCAAACGTCCCAGCGTAATAGAGCACCGCTGCGACCACTAGTAGATCAATGGGTAAGCGCCATAGGCGGTGAGTATAAAACGGCGGGTTTGACATATTTATGTAACTTCGATAGTAATAATACTGATTAGTATAGCGCACAGAGTGACTGATAGTGCCACGATAAGTGGTACTGCCACCGGTGGTTGGGGGATTACTTAGCCGCTGTGTTTTTGCTATACTGGGACTATATGGCTCACAATAATTATTACCTCGACCTCTGCGTTGACACATTTGTTGTCGTCGGTGATGCGGTATTGCTACGACTTCACGATAAATATAATATGTGGAATGCACCAGGTGGACACGTTGATGCCGGGCAAGATGTAAATGAAGCAGCGCTGCGTGAAGTATGGGAAGAAGTCGGCCTGGTAGTAGAATTAGTCGGACCGTCCGGATGGACGCAACAGCACTCAGATTTTAATCAGGATCTTGTACCACCACTGTTTGTTAATCGTCACCGAATAAATGACGTCCATGAACACTCGGCTTTTGTCTTTGCTGCCAGAGCTAGCTCGCGTACTATTGAACCAAAATCTAAAGAAGATGCAGCCGCCAACGCAGAATGTATATGGGTGACTCAGATAGAACTCGATGAAATGTTACAAAGTGACCAACGCCTACGCCCTGATACTTACCGCTATGCCAGTGCTGCTTTAGAAATAGTTTCTCACTAATTATGATAGAAAAACCAAAAACCGATGAACGCCTAGCGGACTTCCTCTACGAGATTGGGACGATGCGGAAGATTTTGCGTAGCCATCGTCAAACCTTACTGACCGATGATGTCTCTGATAATATTGCAACACATTCCTACCGCATGACGCTCATCGGCTGGCTTTTGGCCAAGCTCGAAGGGGCTGACCCCTATAAGACGGTGATGATGTGCCTACTCCACGACGTGGGGGAGATTCGGAGCAACGATCACAACTGGGTGCATAAGCGTTATAGTAAAACCTACGATGACGAGATTTTGGCTGACCAGCTGGGGACATTACCGTTTACTGAGCTCTTTGATTTTGCGAGCGAGTACGAAACGCGCGCCTGTCTCGAAGCCGTCGTCGCCAAAGACGCCGACTTGCTTGATCAAGTGTTACTCCTACGAGAATACGAATGGCAGGGAAATAAGGAGGCAGCTTTGTGGCTTAAAGGTACCGGCGGTGAAACCGAAAGTCGGCACATCACCGCCATGAAAACCGCCTCGGCTAAAGAATTGGCTCGACAAATCCTCACTCGCAATCCTTCCGACTGGTGGGCAGAATTATCAACAAATGTAAATCGTAAGGATTAAATGAAACAGGCGGCGCTCACTGGGGTGGCGCTTGAAGCCCATGAAAGTATTTCCCGTCCATGACTGGCTGCTTAATGAAGACGGGATGAATCTCACTCACACTATTGCAGAAAATGTCCTCGGCAGTAAGAACATCAAATTTATCCCTCTGGCCAATAAACAGACTAAGGAATTCTAAAAATGAAAACGCTAATTTACCCGCGAGGCCCTTTTACTTACCAGTACTTGGCTGGGCCAGTTGAAACAAAAGCTGAGCTGTTAGCTGGAGTAACGGAAGGGAATTGTCGCTTGGCTATCCAACAGTACTTTTATGAACTGCACGATCTCTGGCTTGAGAAAGCTGAAGTCTACCTACCTGGGGGTTATAAACATCTAGGGAAATTTGTCTACGAAGAAGCAGTCGTCGACTTTGATAGACTTGAAGTAGGCGATATTGTATTTGCCCAAAACCTACGTAATAAAAAAGGAGAGGTAATCGATCGGGGTCTCGAATCTTTTACCGATAAAGATCAGTGGTTATTTTACTTACATTCAGCACTCTATATTGGGAAAGAAAATAATACTCACTACCTTTGGCACGCATCCTCAATTTGTGGTGGTACGTGCGTTTGGGAGCTAGATAAATTTTTATACAACTATTTACCGATCAGTGTTAAACGATTAGTGAGGTAATCGACTTTAGAGCTTACATACTAAGCTCAACAATGTAGTTACTTAGTGCCATCGCTTACCCAGAAGGGCGAGAAGAGCTAGCAACACTGTGTGAAGAGCGCGGACTCATGAGCGAGGCCTGGTAAGAAATGCTGACGATCTAGGTTTTAAAAACTGGTGCGCAGACGCTCGTGGATCATCGCAAAGTGCGGGGGGGGGTATAAACTAGCGCTCGTGACTGGTTCGTTTCACACGCTGGCGGCTACCGATAAAATGCGGGGAGAATTTTTCTTATAGAGTGGGTTTTTCGGCTTGCCGGCGCGCGATATTGGTCAAGTGGGTGGGTTTGGCATACAATGTATAAGTAAGCACCCGTCACTAACGGACACCCCGGGTACTGCCCTAGCATTGCTGTAGGCTAGGAAGCAAAGATGTTACCCACCATTATTCAGTAACTCTTATCTAGTTATGAAACAATTATTTTTTATCGCTGTAGCTCTCATTATTATCGGCGCTGGTGTCTATCTATACACCAGTAACAACAACACTACGAGCGAGAACGAACCAAATGATGAAGTGGTCACCGTCACTCCAGTCGAACCGGATAACGGTATCGGCGATGGTGCACAACCGCTCGTCTCGCCCTTAGCACCGATCGAAGGTCCAGAAGTGATCGGTCGCACTATCGGCGGCAGAGACATCATTGCGTATCACTATGGAACTGGTGCCAACGACATTGTTTTCATTGGTGGCCTGCACGGTGGCTATTCTTGGAATACTAGCCTGCTACTCTACCAAGTGATGGACTACTTTGCTACTAACCCTAGCGCCATCACCGATGATGTCCGCGTGACCATAATCCCAGCTGTTAATGTCGACGGCTTAGAAACCGTCACGGGTACTGATGGAGTATTTGTCGCAAGTGATGTCACCGCCTCTGAATCAGAAAGAATTACTGCTCGCTTCAACCAAAATGACGTCGATCTCAATCGCAACTTCGCCTGTGAATGGCAAGCGACGGGCACTTGGCGGAATCAAGATGTTAGTGGCGGTAGCACCGTTTTCTCTGAACCAGAAGCCCAAGCCGTGCGTGATTATATCGAACGCCATGAACCAACCGCCGTTGTGGCGTACTACGCTGCCGCCGGTGGCGTCTACTCTTCCAATTGTCGCCGTGGGGTTTTACCTGAAACTAGTAACCTTACCAATCTGTACGCCACGGCTTCTGGCTACGGTGCCAACGAAGAATTTGATTTCTACGAGATTACCGGCGACATGGTGAATTGGCTAGCCTCTGAAAATATCCCAGCTATCAGCGTCTTGTTGACCGACCGCACCAATACAGAACTCAGTAAAAACCTCCGCGGTATCGAGGCCATCATCGCTAATTACTAAGCTCGTATGTCTAAACACTTCACGCTCATTATTATTGTTAGCACACTCTTGATCGCACTTTTAACCGTGGTTGTAATCTCAAGGAACTTGCCGACGCCAGCAGTAGACCTACCAACACCAGTTGAAACTCCAACCACAATCACGATCCCTTGGTCTGAAAAAATAGTTATCGGTCAGTCGGTGGAGGGACGCAGTATTACCGCTACACGTTTTGGTACTGGCGACACCCACCTTCTCTTCGTGGGCGGTATCCACGGTGGTTACGAATGGAACAGTTCACTCTTAGCCTACCAAATGAGTGATTACCTAGCACTTAACCCCGGCGAGGTACCCGAGTCGATCACCATTCACATCATTCCTGATCTGAATCCCGACGGAACCTTCGCAGTAACTGGCGTGGTAGGCAAGTTTGATCTGCGCAATATTCCTGATCCAAGCACTCGAGTGGCCGCCGCTCGCTTCAACGCCAACAGTGTCGATCTCAATCGCAACTTCGCGTGTAAGTGGGCACCAGAAAGTAGCTGGCGGGGGCAGGTGGTGAGTGCGGGCACGGCTGCGTTCTCTGAACCTGAAGCGATAGCGCTGCGGGACTATGTCATTACAATCAACCCAGCCGCAGCCATCTTCTGGCACAGCCAAGCTAGCAACGTGTACGCGTCTGAATGTGAAGACGGTATCCTACCAGAGACACTAACTCTGATGAACACCTATGCCGACGCCGCCAGCTACGGCGCAGTGGCGAGCTTCGACGCGTATCCGATCACTGGTGACGCGGAAGGTTGGTTGGCCTCAATCGGCATTCCAGCGGTAACGGTGGAGCTCGAATCTGCCAGTGATATTGAATGGGAACGCAACCTTGCGGGCCTCATGGCGGTCACTGATTATTATAGTCGTGTCACAAGGTAATTGTTTCCGTAGCACTTTCCTAATCAAAAAAACGGCGAGCCCTTTGGCTCGCCGTTTTTGATAATTATCTTTCTGACTACTGCGCAACAAACGTTAGCGCTTTGCCTTGTTCTTTACCCCGACCAGTGCGGCCGATGCGGTGCACGTAATCGTCGAAGGTGTTAGGAAGATCGTAGTTGATTACGTGTGACACTTTATCAACGTGAATACCACGTGCGGCCACGTCGGTAGCCACGAGCACGCGCGCGTTACCACTTTTAAATTTTGATAGCGCACGCTGTCGTTGACCATGACTTTTATTACCATGAATAGATTCCGCTGTAATTCCGTCACGGGTCATTTGATCGGCTAGTTTTTGCACACTGTGCTTCATTGAACCGAAAATAATGACGCGCGTAAGTGATTCGTCTTTGAAGAGTGCCACCAAGGTTTCGTATTTGTGTGTCGCACCATAACGGACGACATCTTGCTCAATACTATTAGTAACATCTTTCTTTTTCACTGATACGGTTTCCGGATTAATCAAGAAATCATTGACAAGTGACTTGATGGTTGGTCCCATCGTGGCGGAGAAGAAGAGCGTCTCTCGGTCTTTAGGTGTGCCCGAAAGAATTGACTTGATGTCGTGGATGAAGCCCATGTCTAGCATGCGGTCTGCCTCATCGAGTACCACGGTCGTAAGTTGAGCAGTGTCGAGATGGCCACGTTCGATGAGATCGAGAATTCGTCCCGGGGTGCCGATTACAAAATGATTCTTGCGTTTAAGGGCGCGCATCTGCGGGCCAATCGGCGTACCACCAACACAAACGGTGAAGTACACGCGAGCGTTAGCAGTGAGCTTCTTCAGCTCTTGTTCAATCTGGATCGCGAGCTCACGAGTAGGCGCCAAGATCAAGGTTTGTCGTTTGTAGTCGGCGAGTGTCTTATGTAAGATTGGTAGCAAGAAAGCAGCGGTTTTACCCGTACCGGTTTCAGCTAAGCCGATCACGTCTCGCCCTTCTAAGATAAAAGGAATGACTTGATCTTGGATCGGTGATGGGGTGTCAATCCCCATGTCAGAAAGGGTCCGAGTGAGGCGAGTGTCGAGGCCAAAAGTACCGAAGGTGTGCTTTGGTTCGTAGACTTCTTCCTGCGCGTCGGCCGGGTTTTTGTTAATAAATTGTGATGGGTCGAAGGTGGGCATCACGCGACCTTTGCGGCCACCGCCATTACCTCGTCCGCCACCGCTGTTGCCGCCGCGTCGAAAGCCGCCGCTGTTGCCACCGCTTGATCGGCCACGACTACCAGCGCTACCACCGTGATACGGCTTAGCGCCACCACCGCGCTGCGGCGCACCGCTACGACTAGGTCGCTTTGTGTATGTATTCATATTCTATTTTTGTTTGGTTAGAGAAGCGATACCGCTTCGGGCTGTGCAGGTAATAATTCCAAACGAGTTCCGAGTGTCACTGACCGTCTGCAGCTTCTAAGCCCTACACGAGTATCAAAAGCTGGCGCCATAATGGCATTATTTTTTAAATAAGTCAATCCCTAGGGAAAATACAGACAAAGCCGCCCCAAAGACGGGGCGGCTCTTATTGGCGGTGGGAGTCTCGAATCAAAGCGTCAGGCGCATGTTTTGGTGTCTAATACCAACTTCTTGGTACTCTTCACCAATTAGTTTGAAGCCAAGTTTAGCGTAGAAGCCGATGACGTCAAACTGCGCGCCAAGTAACAATTGCTGGTAACCCTCAGCGGCAGCGAAGGTAATAACCGCAGTCATTAGCCTTCGCCCAGCACCCGTTTTTTGCCACTGCGGCAGTACCGCTACGCGTTGCACTTTGGCAGTGAGACCCTCCGGAAAGATCCGAGCCGCCGCAATAACTTGCTCATCAAGCATGCCCAAAAAGTGATGACATAGGTAATCATTTCCATCAGACTCAGCCGGCGCGCTGATACTTTGCCCTTTGACGAAAACTTCATTCCGTACCTCATAGCAGTGTTTTCTATCTCTAGGGTCTGTCACTGGTCCATACCAATAGATCATTTTTCACTCCCGTTGTTAGCGAACTCTTTGGGGACTTTCCCCAAGTGCACCCAACAATATAGCCCGCGACACTGTTTGTAAAGAGTACCCGTTACTTTTACCCCGAGGCACTTGTATATTTACTCAAGTATGCTTTAATAATCACACAAAGCAGTTCTCCTCTTGAAGTCACACTTTGTGAAAAGATGGCAGGCGGGAAGAAAGTTTTGGTTAAAAAATAAACGAAAAAAAAATGAAAGGAACAATTGCACGAGTAACTGACCGAGGTTTCGGTTTCATCACTCCAGAAGGAAGCGACAAAGACGTATTTTTCCACGCACAATCACTTGTTGACACTCACTTTGACGACCTCAAAGAAGGTGACGCAGTAACGTTTGAAATGGAAGAAGGACCAAAAGGTCCAGCCGCTGTGAACGTCCAAAAGGCGTAAGTAGTAGCTTTTAAAAAGAGCGAGTAGCCGCAAGGCTACTCGCTCTTTTTATATGTACCGACGTACGTCGGTAGTTTTACAAAATTTGGGTGGCGTGGCGAGTCCCCAGACTCGCCACGCATCGAAGTCACTTACTTACGCTTGCCATGGAATTTTTTGTGCACCTCTTCTAAGTGTTTGTCGGTGACATGAGTGTACACTTGCGTTGTACCAATATGGGCGTGCCCCAAGAGGGCTTGTACGCTGCGTAGGTCGGCACCGTTTTGCAGTAAATCAGTGGCGAAGCTGTGGCGAATAACGTGCGGTGTCACCTTACGAGTAATACCAGCCTTAGCTGCCACTTGTTTCATCATCCGTTGCACGGCACGTACCGACAGTCGCAAATCTTTGGCGTTCTTGGCATTTTTACCGTACTGCACAAAAAGTGCATCCTGTAAGTCTTTACGTTTACCGAGATAATTTTTAATAGCCGACTTCGCATCGCTTGAGAGAAACACCACTCGAATCTTATCGCCCTTACCACGGACGGAAAATTCATCCCGAGTAAGATCGACGTCATCAATCGATAAAGCACAGAGTTCGGAGATGCGTAGACCAGTAGAGAAGAGTAGCTCTAAGATGGCTTTGTCTCGAAGCCCTACCAACGTCGTTAGGTCAGGCGCGTTTAACAGACGGCCTAATTCTTGACTGGTGATGAGATCCAGCGATCGCTCGGGCACCTTCGCCAATTCAATCCGTTCTGGATTGAGCGACTCGATACCACGCTTGCGCAAATACTTCAAAAACGCTCGTACGGCAATCAAGTAATAATTTTGAGTCTTACGTTTCATCGGCTCCATGCGGCCGCCTACCTTAGTGCCGTTTTGACGGTTAAGAAAAAGTCTAAACTCGCGCACCATATCTTCCGTCAGGGCGCTTGGATCATTGGTTTTTACAAAGATGAGAAATCGATCGAGATAACGTGCGTAATTCTCAACCGTCTTCACACTCCGACCACGCTCAATCTCTAAGTATTCTAAAAATTGCCGCTTTAAATCTTTAAGCTTCATTAACTACAGTATAACAGGGAAGCGTCGCACAACGTTATTTGACGATGGTTCAAAGCTGTGGCTTGACTTGCGAAATTATATATGTGTGATATAGTGCAGGGAACCTTCGCAGGTTACAAGCGTGGCATTGGCGGTTTTATTTTCAGACATTTCGAAAATATTTATCTAGCTACCCATGCTCATGAATCATAATTTCACTGCACATATATATGTTAAGCAAACAAAAAAAAGCTAACGCTATCAAAGATACTAAACGTCACGATAGTGACACTGGTTCGCCAGAGGCACAAGTGGCGTTACTCACTCGTCAAATCGATGAGCTAGCTAAGCACTTAAAGAAAAACAAGAAAGATTTTCACTCTCGTCGTGGCTTGCTCCAAATGGTAGCTGACCGCCGCAAGCACCTTAAGTACTTGGAGCGTAAAAACCTAGAAGGGTACCAAGCCCTGATCGCCAAGCTCGGCCTGAAGCGCTAAATATTATTACGACATGCGAGGGTTACCACCCTCGCATGTTTGCTTTACCAGTTGCAGGCGAGTGTTATACTGACCAGACAGTTTTTATACCACATGCATCGGCACACAATTTATATATTTAAGAAAATACTATGTCAGTAATTCGACATCCAGATCAACGCGTAGCGGTTATTATCGATACGCAAAACCTTTACCACAGTGCAAAAAATCTCTACAAAGCGAAAGTTAATTTTGCCAACGTCCTTAAGGCGGCTTTAGGTAACCGTAAGCTCATCCGCGCTGTGGCGTACGTGGTAAATACCGAAAGTGGGGAGGAGCAACCCTTCTTTGAAGCGCTTGAAAAAGTTGGCATCGAAATCAAAACCAAAGACTTACAAATCTTTTACGGCGGTGCGAAGAAAGCCGACTGGGATGTAGGAATGGCGGTTGACGCTATTAAAGCCGCTCATAAAGTAGACGCGGTGGTGTTAGCTACTGGCGACGGCGATTTCATCCCCTGCGTGGAATACGTAAAGAGTCTTGGCTGCCAAGTGGAGGCCATTACCTTTGGTCGTAGTGCCAGCAGTGGACTGAAGGAAGTGGTTGATGATTTTATCGACTTAGACGAAGAACCACAGACATTTTTGCTTGGTTACCGACACGTCCGTAAGAAAGCTCCACGTAAGAAAGCTACCAGTGCGAAGAAAAATCTCAAACAAGTAGCCGGTACTGACACGGACGATTTATAGAAAATCACAAAGAGTAACCGGCCGGAAACGCGACTAGCGTTTCCGGCCGGTCCTTGTTATCGTTACGAAGTTATCAACTAAGCTGCGCACGTCGACAGACCGCAATTATTTTGCCTTCTGAAATGTGAGCGGCTTACAAAAGCGCTCTATGAAAAAACAAACCTTTGAGACGACTGTCGCCGGCCGGAAATTAATAGCTACTTTTTCTAATCTCACTGAACAAACTAATGGTTCCGTAATCCTACAGCACGGCGAGACAATGCTCTTAGTTACGGCGGTCATGAATGAACACCAAACGCTGTCACCACATTTTTCGCTGTCGGTAGAATTTTCGGAAAAGTTTCGGACCGCCGATACTACGCCGAGTGAAGAGGCGGTTCTTTCAGCCTGCATTATTGATCGCGCCCTCCGACCACTTTTTGACGCTACCATGCGCCATGAGATTCAAGTGGTAGTGACTGTATTAGTAACGGGTGAAGAAGATCTTGATGTGCTCGGTGTTCTTGGCGCATCGCTCGCACTTGTAGTATCTGATATTCCCTGGAACGGACCAATCGGTGCCGTACGCATTGCAAAAGAAAAAGCCTCTGGTCGCATTATAATCAACCCTACCGATAGTGAACGCTATGCACCAAAGCTGGAGTTTGAGGTTTTAGCGTGCGGTAACGTGGGCAATATTAACCTGATCGATGTCACAGCAACCGAAAGTAGTGAGGCAGAACTAGTCGATGTCTTTGCCGCTAGTACCGTGATCCATGAGGCATTAGAACGGTTTCAAAGAGATATAGTAGCGGCAGTCGGTAAAACTAAGAAAACCTTTGCCCTTCCAAAAACGCCAGCCGCGCTCAAAGTCTATTTTGCTGAACACTGGGAAAGGAAGCTGTCACAGACGCTCTTTTCAAACCAAACAGGAGTAGCGCATCTCTACGGTTTACGCGTCGATTTTCTTGGAGGTGCAGCGGTAGCACTGGGAGTGGATTTTGATAAACATCACGCCAATACCCACTTTAATGACGCCCTTAGCACTGCTCTCAACCAAGGGGTTACCAACAAGCACCTACGGCCCGATGGCCGAGCTCTGGACGAGATCCAACCACTCTTCGCCCAAGCTGGTGGTATCTCACCAAAACTACACGGTTCGGGTATTTTCTATCTTGGTGGTACTCATACATTAAGTGAACTGACTTTGAGCGAGTCGCCAACCACCTTTAGTGAAGTGGTCAGTAAAGATGGGGAGACTGAACAACTCTTTAAGTATCAATGTTATTTCCCACCATTTAGTATCGGCAAAACTAAACGAACACCCAACTCCAACCAGCGACTAATTGGACACCAAGCATTTGCTAAAAAGGCTATGCAAGCCGTTATCCCTGATCAGAAAATATTCCCGTATACCATTAAACTCAATTCAAAAATATTGGCGTCAAATGGATCGAGTGTAATGGGGTCAGTGTGTGCTTCTAGTTTGGCACTGCAAGATGGTGGCGTTCCGATCACTCGACCCGTTGCTGACATCAATATCGGCAGGCTGAAACAGCACGATAAATATGTACTCCTCACCGACCCACAAGGACCTGAGGGCGAGTATAGTGACATGGACTGCACCGTAGCGGGCACGAGGGTCGGCGTCACCGCGATTGAGATGACTATGAAAATGGAAGGTGTCTCAGTCGTTACCTTAGCGGCGGCTTTAGAGAAAGCCCGCTTGGCGAGGTTACACATATTAGAGATCATCCAGGCGGAAATTGCTGCTCCGCGTAAGAATATTTTGCCCCGCGCTCAGGGTCATCATTATGGAAACCGATCAACGTCGTAACAAGCAAACTCCAATGCCTATTTGATGAGTAGTAAATAAATTAAAATAAATACTTACCTCGGTAAGGTTTTGTATACACTAAAGAAAGGTACCGCCAAGAAAACATGGCATACTAGTGTCATGAAAGCTGGAGATCATTCTATTACCAAGATTCGCACTTTTGCTGCAGACTTAGAAGATGCACGCACTCGTCAAAAAAATAGCGAGGTTAATGCTACCACTGAAAGTACTTCAGAGGTAATAGCTGATGGAGAGAACATTGAGGTTTCATTAGATTCAGAAGCTCTAACTCTTCCAGTCAAAACGGAAGTGCCGACATCGGCTACGCTGTCCGTAGTAAACTCTGATCTAAATGATGCCCGAATGAACTCTGAAGATATCACCCTCCTACACGACGAACTAGAAGGCGGCGCAATCATTTCTAACAAACGAAAGACCAGCTATAGATTTATTCCCGCTCTTACTAACTCAGTAACAAGTTGGTTACACTCTACGCAAAAAAAACTCACTCCAAAACCCACGGCGCAACCACAAGTACAAAAAGGTGAGGCCCGAGTAGATATTCTAAAAGCCGCTGCTCAATCCAGCTACCAAGCTCCACAAGATGATCATGGCATTCTCTTAAAAAAACTTTCTACAAAAAAACCAGTTACCGACACGGAAGCTGAAGCGAGCTCAAAAGTTCATTTAAAAACCAAAATCGTTCAGTCGCCGACGTGGTCTTCCACTACTTCTGACACCGTTAAAGCGACAGCCGAACAGAAATTACCGAAAAACACTGAACCAGTTTCAGCAAGTGTAACAACTGAACCAACACCAACACCAACACCAACACCAACACCAACACCAACACCAACACCAACAAACATTGTTAAACCTACTTCACCAGCTGTCAATATTGAACGTCAAACGACAGAAAACAAAAGGGCGCACTCTGCTCTCAATCGATCTTTACCCGCACTTTTTTCGAATCGGATCGCTCTCTTTCTTGTGATTATATTCTCCATCTTGGCTGGTGTAGCCGTGAGTCTATGGTGGTTTATGGGTGCCACAAGCGACGAAGCGCCTTCGATTACCAGTCAAATACCAGTAGCACTCATTACTACCGATCAAGTGATCAATTTTGATATAGATCGCGCTCGAACTATCTTACTGCAAGAGATGCAACGAGCGATAGCTGACAGCCGTGACACATTCATCTTCCAATCCGTACTCTCAACTGAACAACAGGCGGTACCAGCCACTCCAGCGGAAATATTTACGGCGTTAGATTTCCGGGCTCCAAGCAGCTTCACCCGCTCCATCACCAATGTTCAATTTGGTGGCTTCGCTGGTGTGGAACCATTTATCGTAATTAGAACCACCACCTTTGACACTGCCTTTAGTGGTATGCTCGCGTGGGAAACATTCTTAAGTAGCGACCTGGCACCATTATTTGGATCAGTAGTGACTGAATCATTCGACCCAACCGCTCGCACCGCTAATCAAATCCGCGAAGCTCTCTTCACTGATAGTATCGTTGCCAATGTCAGCATTCGCACCCTCTACGACACTAATCGTAACGAACGTATTACCTATGGCTTTGTCACACCGACCACAATCATCATCACCACCAATCACGAAAGCTTCACTAGTCTCAGTGCTCTGTTACAATAAAAAATATGTCAGTTGCCACCACATACACGGCGCAAGGAATCATTAGCGGTAGCGTGCCGATTACGGTCGAGGCCGATATTAACCGCGGTCTCCATGCCTTTACTGTTGTTGGCCTCGCCGGTAAAGCCATTGACGAAGCTAAAGATCGCGTCAGCGCTGCAATAAAAAATTCTGGATACCCCGCACCTAAAAGTCAAAATCATAAAATTACTATTTCACTTTCACCCGCCGATGTTAAGAAAGAAGGGCCGCTATTTGATTTACCTATTGCTGTCGCATATCTACTCGCAGCCGCAGAAATTACGACTGATAAAAAGAAGCGTATGTTCATCGGTGAACTGTCTTTAAATGGCGAGCTCCGCCCCGTTCGCGGAGCACTCCTCATCGCGCAAATTGCACAAGCGAATGGCTACACCGAGATTATTTTACCGGAAGCAAACGCGTGCGAAGCGGCGCTGGTGGAGAACATAGCAGTCTACGGCGCGAAGACACTCAAAGAGGTAATCGAACACATCAGCCCAGAAAAAGATACCCAAAATATTGTCGCGGCACCAGTTAGCGTTATCAGCGACACCTGGCACGAAGGTGCGATTCAACTTGAAGACATCAAAGGTCAAGAGCAAGCCAAACGCGGACTCTTAATTGCCGCCGCTGGTCGGCATAACGTCATCATGGTCGGGCCACCAGGGACAGGTAAGACTATGCTCGCACGCGCGTTTCAAAATCTTCTCCCACCATTATCACGTGCTGACGCTTTGGCAGTCACTGCTATTCGATCAATCGCCGGTGAACTCGGGGGAGTCGTCTCTAGTCAACCGCCATTTCGTGCACCGCACCACACCGCATCGCACACTGCACTTGTTGGCGGCGGGAGTAACCCGAGGCCGGGTGAAGTGACACTTGCGCACAAGGGTGTTCTTTTTGCTGACGAGTTTCCAGAGTTTGAACGGCGCAGCATCGACGCACTGCGTCAACCACTTGAAGATCGAATCGTTACTATTTCTCGAGTGCAAGGTACCGCTGTTTTTCCAGCCGACTTTATTCTGGTCGCAGCGATGAATCCTTACCGTGGCACTGAAGACGGTAGCACCAATTACGCCGCTAGTATGATGGAAACCTACAAAGGAAAAATTAGTGGCCCCATTCTTGATCGTATCGACCTCTGGCTCCCCGTGCCCCACGTCGATTACGAAACCCTAACAAAAACTAGCGGGGAAGCGGGAGAAACTGCGCGCGCTAGAGCCAATATTGTAAACGCTAGGCAGCGGATGGGGGAGCGCTTGGATGGGCGCGACATTACCACCAACGCCGAAATGTCCGCCCGTGATATCGAAGATACGATCGAGCTCACCGATGATGTTAAAGAAATTCTCAAAGCGGCTAGCCAGAAACTCAACCTCTCCCCGCGCAGCTATCACCGCGTGATAAAAGTTGCCCGCACCATCGCTGACTTAGACGACCAAGAAACCATCGCCGCAGCCCACCTCTATGAAGCACTGCAGTATCGAATACCAGTGTAGGTAATAAAATTTCGAGCTTTCAAAGTAGTCAAAAACTTTAAATCACCAAAGGTTGTCACAACTTAATTCATAACTTAGTTTTTCTGTAGCATTCTCCAAAAACGACATGACCAATTGGTCATGTCGTTTTTTTAATATTCGTGTCGTCAAAGTTAAAATGGATTACCGCCACCGCGCACTTCAAAGTGGAGGTGAGTACCAGTTGAACGTCCGCTGTTGCCCATGGTACCGATTGTACTAGCGGCTGACACCCATTCTCCAACGCCGACATACACTTCACTTAAGTGAGCGTAAAGGGTTTGCACGCCATTATTATGCTTGATCACAATGTAGGCGCCGTAGCCGCCGTTCCAGCCAGTGGCTTTGGCAACAATCACTTCGCCTGATGCTGCGGCGCGGATAGTACTACCATAGCCAGCGGCGAGGTCGATACCGTTGTAGCCGTGGATGCCTTGGGTACGCAGCGCACCCGGAGCAGGGTGAGTGAGCCAGCTGCCGCTGGTTGCTCCAACTGAGGATTTTACCGGTGCAGCTATTGTCTTCACTGCGGCGGTAGCAACTTGAGCACCTGGGATAATGAGCTCCGTATCGATCACTAATTCACTGTCTGCTGTCAGATTGTTATACGACAACAACTCAGTTAGGTCAGCGTCGTATTTCTTTACCAAACTCGACAACGTATCACCATCTGCCACAACATGCTGAACACCAGCGATCGGGAGAATAACCAGAGATTGCCCCGGCTTAATGTCCGTCGCGTTTTTAAGATCGTTAGCCCAGATGATAGTGTTAGTGGTCACGCCGTACATCTCTGCAATAAACGATAAGGCATCACCTTCGCGCACGGTGTACACACTGATCTCACCATTGTTACGTACTTTAGAAGCAGCGATCACATCAGCTCCAACTGGCCCAGTCGCGACGAGTGAGCCGTCGATCACCATCACCTCACCACCACCAATGGCTTGTGGGTCGGCGTTTGTGAAAGCGCTTAAAAGGGGTACTGTCTCTAGTGAATGGTCACGTACTAACGTAGTTTCAGCTTGAACGGTTGATGAAGTAAATAGCTGCGCCAGCTGGCCAAGCACATTGGCGTGTACAGAAAAAGGTACTAGTAATACCATGACACACGCCGCCGCTTCAACGTACAAACGGCGTTTACTGGTGGTAACACGCTTTTGAAACTGATACGAACTCTTTAAAAAGTTCTGAGGGGCAGAATGGGGTATGTCCGATTCTACATCTTCTGATTGAGGTTTAATATAATGTTCTTTATGGCCTCGCCGCCTTAATGCATCCGGATACAGAATTTCTTTCAAGCCACTCGCGCTGCTAATAAATTGCTCGAGTACCTCCACCAAACTTGGTATGAGCACCATGGTACTAGAGGGTAAAGAGCGGTCAATTGACGTAGTGCACTTTTTACGAGCTTATGCACTTGACAGCTGACAGGCCTAGAAATAAGCCTTTTTTAATCTTGACTTTTACCATAAAAGGTTGCTTAACATTTACCGGTCTCAAGCGGTTTCTTCAACCACGGCACCGGTGCGGTGCTGCCTAGAATTATTGCTATCGCTGTATGCACAGAATAAAAATTTGATTCAACTTTTGCGCTTTCTCCACCCAGAAAGGCCGCGGGCTATTACTTTGTCTGCTGTTTGATTCGAGTCATTAGATTTACACATTACGCCACTGTAATATGTTTATATTTTATGTGTCATTGATCAGTATTAAAGTGAATAATGCGCTCCGTAAACACTCAAGCTACAGGGAAAACTTGACCGTGTTATGATGGTCCACACATTGCTTCAATATCTATATGACTATCACACCACGGCATCTGACTGGACTAAATGAACCGCAACAACAAGCGGTGCGGCACACACAGGGGCCGCTCTTAGTGCTCGCGGGAGCGGGTTCAGGTAAGACGCGGGTGATCACGCACCGGATTGTGCACCTTATATTAAATGGTACTGCGCCCCAGAATATTTTGGCAGTCACCTTCACCAACAAGGCCGCTAGCGAAATGCGTGAACGGGTGGTCGCCTTAATCCAAGCACACGCCAGTAGCGCACGGGCAGGTAGTGATACGATGCCAACTGTCACCACCTTTCATGCGCTGGGTGTGCGCTTGTTGCGTGAATACCACGCCACCTTAAATCTCCGCCGCTACTTCACCATCTACGACCGGGCCGATAGTCTGCGTGCGGTAAAGGGCGCGCTGGAGCGCGCAAACTATTCCCCGAAGCAATTTGAACCCAAGAAGATCCTCTCGATGATCTCACGGGCTAAAGGTGATGCGCTGACTCGGATTGAATACCTAGAAACGGCCTCGTCGTACCCCGAGAAGGTCACCGCTGAAGTCTGGGAACATTACGAAAATATTTTACGTGACGATCAAGCCCTCGACTTTGATGACCTTCTAGCGCGCACCTTGTATTTGCTCAAGCACTACCCACCAGTATTGCAGCAACTACAGCAGCGTTTTAAATATATCCACGTCGACGAATATCAAGACACCAACAAAGTCCAATTCGCCATGGTAAAACTCTTGGCCGGTGAACAGCGCAATATCTGTGTCGTGGGCGATGTCGATCAAAATATTTATTCTTGGCGCGGCGCCGATATCAGTAACGTACTACAATTTGAAATAAATTTTCCTGGAGCGACCACTATTTTTTTGGAGGAAAACTACCGCTCCTCAGGGACCATCATTGCCGCTAGTAATGACATCATCGCTAAAAATAAAAATCGCATTGCTAAAACTGTTTTCACTAGTAATCAGCACGGGGAGAAGATCGGTCTCTACGCCGCCCATAGCGGTAACGACGAAGCGGAGTACGTAGCACTTAAAGCCAAAGAACTTATTACCGAGGGAGCAGCGCCATCTGACATCGCTATTTTATACCGTACTAATTTTCAGTCTCGTGTCTTAGAGGAAGCGTTTTTGAATTATGAAGTACCCTACCAACTTTTGGGGACTAAGTTCTTCGAACGAAAAGAAGTGAAAGATACATTATCATTTTTGCGTCTGGCGATGAACCCTGACAGTAATGCCGACCTAGCGCGCATTATCAATGTCCCTACCCGCGGAATCGGGAAGGTCACTCTACTCAAAATAATCGAGGGGAAGCGCAGCGATCTCAAAGGTGCCACTTTGCTTAAAGTCGAACGCTTTGACGAAATGCTGTCTGATATCCGCGACGTGATGCGTACCGAACCGATTGCTGAAACCTTAAAGTTTATCATCAAACGCACTGGTCTTGAGACCGAGTTTAAAAAAAGCGGTACCGAAGAAGACTTCGCGCGGCTGGAAAACCTACAAGAGCTCGTAACGCTTGCGCTGCGCTACAACGAGCTTGGTCCAGAAGAAGGAGTTGAGGCCCTGATCGAAAATGCGGCACTCCAAAGCGACCAAGACGAGCTGCAAAGCGGGGAAGCACGCGATGCGGTGCGGCTGATGACTATCCACGCCGCTAAAGGACTAGAATTTCCCTACGTATTTATCACTGGCTTAGAAGAAGGCCTCTTCCCACATGAACGCCTCGATGACACCGGTATCGACCATGAGGAAGAACGCCGCCTCTTTTACGTGGCCCTTACTCGCGCCGAGAAAAAAATCTTTTTAACCTACGCCCATATCCGCACTATCTTTGGTAGTCAGCGGGTAAATATTCCTTCGTCATTTTTAAATGACATTAGCATCGAACACATCGAAATATCCGGCACCCACAATGGAGAGGGTAGCGGGTACGAAGCGACGGTATTTCTGGATTAAACATAAGTAAAAAGACAGACTCTAGACACTATTTGAGCCAAAACCAAGCGCCACTAAACTGATTGGGCGTAACTAACATACTTTAATCGAGTAAGGTATGTTGACTTCATCGTCTTGCTAATTTTTCTGCCATCACCTAAGCTACGTACACCATGTTAAGCGAACGCTTCCAACACAAAAAGTCTCTGGGGCAACACTTCCTTACGAGCGATATCGTACCTGGGTGGATGTGTAGCGCGGGCAACTTGCACTCTGGTGATATCGTCCTTGAAATTGGACCTGGTACCGGCGCGCTCACTAAGGTTTTACTCGAACGGGGTGCGCTCGTCGTGGCGCTTGAGGCCGACGCACGAGCACTCACTATTCTTGAGAAAACTTTCACTGCTGCTATTACTACAAAGCAGCTTACCCTCATTCACACTGACGTCCGCACCCTTGATCTTGGCAGCATACCCCAAATCAATGCGGGGCAATATAAAGTGATTGCCAATATTCCTTACTACCTCTCTGGTTTTTTATTCCGAACTTTTTTAGAGACTTCTACCCAACCAAGCGACCTCGTCTTTCTAGTTCAGAAAGAGGTCGCCAAGCGTATCACGACTAATTTTTCTCGGGGTGAAAAACACTCTCTCCTCTCACTCTCCACCCAAGTGTATGGCACTACCACTTACATAAAAACCGTCACGCGTGGGCACTTCAATCCGCCGCCAAACGTCGACTCGGGTATTGTCGCGATTTCTCACATCTCAAAGCAACGCTTTACCACTTGCCGTGAAGTCGACTTTTTTACCCTACTTCACCTCGGTTTTGCTCAGAAACGTAAGCAATTACTAGGTAACTTGGCGGCTGTCTATCCGCGCGACAGACTCATCAGCACCTTTGCTGCCCTCGCTGTCCCCACTAACATTAGGGCCGAGGATGTTGCTCTTGAAACGTGGCTAGGCCTCACCGCAACGCTCCATCCCCAGGCTATCAGCTCAACATAAATACGTTATGCACTGTTTATACACTACTTAGTCACAGGTAGCGGTATTTTGCCTAATTACTGACTTCTTAGTTGCTATACTAGACGTACTTATATATGAACGTTTCTGATCCCCGTTCCCAGCGTAGAATTATTGGCGCCTTTCTTGTCGGTAGCGCTTTGGTACTATTCACCCTACTCATCCGTCCCACCACAGCGCCAGCGGTAACCAGCGGCAACGAAATAATTTCTCCCGTAGTAGTGGCGGATTTTGAAAATCGACCGATCACTATTATTGACAGTAATGGTGACGGCGTCCCTGACTGGGAAGAATCATTGCAACGTAACTCTGGCACACTGCAAAGAGACAGCAGTATTACCAGTGCCTACGAAGCCCCTGAAACCCTCACCGACCAGTTTGCGCTTGATTTATTTGAACGCATGGTTAACGGCCAAGTCTATGGTGATTTCAGTAGCACCCCTGAAGAAATCGTCGCCCAATCAAGCGACCAGCTATTAGCCCAAGCCGTTGACACTCTCATTACCGTCGACGACATCACTATTTCCAATAATAATTCTGCCGCTGCCCTGATCTCGTACGGCGAGCAAGTTGCGGTAATTATTAATACCTATAAAGAAACTAGCGGGGAAAATGAAGCGCAAATATTAGAGCGCGCTCTCGCCACTGAAAACCCCGCCGAGTTACAAAAGCTGGATGCTAAAATTACTACCTACCAAAACTATTTAAAGTACACGCAGGCACTAGCGGTACCAAGTAGTGTTGCCGCTGAGCACCTACTGCTTATTAATAGTTATTTAGCCACGCTAAATAACATTATCGCTATGCGTAATGCATTTACTGATCCAATACTTGCGCTAGTACGCTTGAAACGTTACCAAGAAGATGCTGACGTACTCTTTATAGCTCTCATTGATACGTACACCAAATTAATTGCGGGTGGTGCGCGCTGGCCAGCTGGATCTGCCGTACATAACGTCATAAGTATTCAGGAATAATATATGTCCACTTTTTTTTCATTATTTAGAAAACGTCTTGGTATAAACTTTTTACTCTTCGTGGTGATGAGCACCATGGTCTTAGCACCTATAACCCCAACCGGTCAGCTCCAAAAAGCTGAGGCTCTCGTGGTTACTGTCGCTGGTGGTGCTGGTACGATACAAGAAACCATCAGTGCCGGGGCCAACACTTTGGTTGCTGGTCTTCAGCAATCTCTCTGGATCAAAGAGTGGACACTTGATGGCATCTTCCACGGTTTGGCTAAACTAGTACTGAAGAGTATGACCCAAAGTATTCTTAATTGGATTAACTCTGGTTTCCAGGGTAGCCCCGCTTTTGCTAGTAATCTCAAAGCCTTACTACTGGAACGAATTGGCTTGGCCGTCGGTGACTTTATTTACAATGATCCAAATCTCAATTTCCTCTGTAGCCCATTCCAGCTCGATGTAAAGATCGCTCTAGCGACGAGCTTTCAAGAAAGTGCTGACGGTGCGCTTGGTGGTTCACAATGTACCATAAACGATGTGAGTGATAACGTGGAAGGTTTTTTAAATGGAGCCTTCAGTGAGGGTGGTTGGGACGGTTGGTTTGAATTGACTCAAAACCCGACCAACACCCCCACTGGTGCTTTGTTAGCGGCTGAAACTGAGATGTACGCCCGAATTATCGATGAGCAAAATAACGTCATTCAAGAACTCGATTGGGGTAATGGCTTTCTCTCGTTTAAAGTCTGCGACGTAGCCGACGCCGCTTCTGGTGCTGGTAAAAAATGCGATATCACAACTCCTGGCTCTGTGATTGCAAATCAAATTAATAAAAGCTTGGGGGCGGGGCAGGACGCTCTAATCTCGGCTGACGAAATCAATGAAGTAATCGGGGCTTTATTTGCTCAACTAGCCAAACAAGCCTTAATCGGACTCGGTGGTCTTCTGGGATTAGGCGGCGGCTCATACGGCGTAAGTTCCTTCGGTGACAGTGGTAGTAGTACGTACCTAGACGCCCTCGGTGAGGAGCGAGAAAATGAGGAGGCCATCACGTCAGAGAACCCGTTTGCTCAAGCTATTGTCAATCACGATGCTAACATCGTGCTACAGGAAAGAATCGTTTCATTGGTCAATGAAGTAGAAGCGCAGCAGAGGGTCTATACCGAAATGTATCCAGATTGCTTCTCATCAACCTTACCTACCGACCTTCGTACCACTAAGTCTGATGCCACTTTCAAAATTATTGTATCTACTAGTACGCGATCTATCTTAGTTGAAAACGACACGGCATTCCAGACCGCTGCCGATCCTGCAGAACAACTCACTATTATTCAGTTTTACCAAGAACTCCAAGCCGATGGTGACATTACCTCGGCGCTTGATAATAATTTATTAGAAATATTTATTGACTTCCAATTAATTCCTGACCTCGGTGCGTATTCAGGTCAGATGAGTGCCCGAGCTAATGGCTGTGACGGTGATGATGATGACTGAGTATGGTAAAGCCGCTCGTGTACAATAGGGTTAACCATTATGAATTTACTTGGGGGTAAACAAATCGGAATAGGAGTGTGTCTGTTGGTTTTTTTACTAACACTCTTTTTACCTGTATTTACCGTGCAAGCACAGCCAGCATTTTCACCAAGATTTGCGCCGGATTCGGGGAGAATTAGTATAATTGAAACACCGCAACAGTTTGCACCAAGCTTCCAACCAGGGCCAAGTGGTCGGTTTACTGCGCCACCCGTATTTTCACCGGGGGCTGCACCTCCAAGTGGCCAGCCTGGTAACCCAAATACTCCGCCAGGTGGAACACCCGGTGGGACACCTAGCGGCGCTCCAGCTACCGACCAAGTCCCACCTGATATCAATCACATCGCCCAGTTTTTCAGCTCCAATAATAACAACACGTTCTACGCTGTGATGATCGGGGCGGGTGGGTACGTAGCTGGACTGGGAGGATTGATGTTCGATTACGCGTTTAGACAAACCGTCACTGAATTTGGCTGTTGGTTAACCACACAGTGTGGTGACGGTAGTGCTAGTGGGCAAATCGGCGGTATCGTCGACGGTCTGTGGCGGGTCATCCGCGATCTATTTAATATAGTCTTTATTTTCAGTTTGGTTTGGATTGGCTTGCGTCTCATTCTATTTTCTGACGACAATAGTACTAAAAAAGCCATCGGTTCGCTCATTGGTGCTGCACTTTTAGTCAATTTTAGCCTCTACATCGCTAAGCTCATCATTGACATCAGTAACTACACAGCCCTGCAAATCCACACGGCTATGACCAGCCAAGTAACCGGTCAGTTTGGTAACAATTTTTTTGCTTTGAATGACACTGGATCCATTTCTGGCAGCTTCATGGAGGTGCTTGACATCAACACTTGGTTTTCATCGACGCCGGGTGGGGAAGGGATTGGCACGTCCATCATCCTTGGTCTCATGACGTTTATCTTTTTATGCTATCTAGGATTCATCTTCCTCTACGGCGCTTTTATGCTTATGGCACGCTTTATTGCCCTTATTATTCTCCTTATTTTCTCTCCGGTGATGTTTCTAGGGTGGGTACTACCGCAGTTTAAAACTTTTTCAAGTCGGTGGACTGCTATGTTTCTCGGTTATAGTTTTTACATACCCGCCTACGTCTTTTTACTCTACATGTCGCTGTTTATTCTCATCCAATTTTCGGGTACCCAAAGTGGTGGCGGTTACGCAGAATCTCTCAGCTCGGGTGAACGATTTACTGAAGATACCGTAACACTTTTCTACGTCTTTTTCTTAGCCATGGGCTTGCTCTACGCATCGACAAAGGTAGCCAGTGCCATGAGTAAGGCGGGGGCGGGGG
>Ga0136561_1000100_pt1 | contig 30279 bp, 29 predicted proteins | sample AntRauMeHopE1498_FD_104641 | JGI IMG/M metagenome (GOLD analysis project Ga0136561, IMG submission 104641) | Saline lake microbial communities from Rauer Islands, Antarctica - Metagenome Hop E1 #498 | ecosystem: Environmental > Aquatic > Non-marine Saline and Alkaline > Saline | place... | reverse complement strand
CTCGTTACAAGCAAGAGGCAAAGCGGATAAAAGAAATGGCTGTTGATCTACCGGCACAGGAAAATCCTGTCTATATTGCAAAACTATGCGTAGAAATGATCGATATCGTACCGGACGGTGGTGCAACACCTCAAATTCTTGTTGGTTTGCTTATGGAAACAATGACAAAAGATCGGCAAGCTCACGTTGATATTTCAGGTCATAAAGACAGCGTCTCTACCACGAATACGACTAGTAAGAAGCCTGGAGACATCATTGAAAAAATCAACGGAGACTCACAACTTATCTACGAAGTGACTACTAAAATGTTTACCGACGACAGACTCATCGAATCTTACGAATCAGTAATGGACTACGACAAAACGCTCAAAGACGTTGTGGTGATATGTCGTCCCCTAGATGTACCGGAATCGTTGTCCGACAAAAAAGCTTCGTATGTCATGGTGACTACTCAATTTAAAGAACTTGCCTATTACTTCGTCAATATTTATGACTACGTTGAATCGACGCTAATGTTTTTAACACCCGCAGGAAGAAAAAACTTTTATGAAGAGCTAACTACGTACGTCAACGAAACCAATACCTCTGAAAAGGTAAAACGATTCTACAAGAAATGGCACTCTGAGAATAAGTAGAAGTTTAGTTTTCCTCGTCTGCTAGTGCATTTTGCAAAGCAGAGGCAACTGAATAAGCAAGCTCACATGGGACAGCGTTACCAATCTGTGAATAAATAGCGTTTTGTCGACCAGCAAATTTGTAATCAGCTGGAAATGTTTGAATTCTCGCAGCTTCCTCGACAGTAATTCTTCTAAGGTGTCGAGACGGGACATATTCTTCGGGACTACGACCTTCAATTAAAGCGTTGTGGTAGGTTTCTACCCAGCTATCACCGTTATTGAACATCTGCTCCTCATCGATAATAGGTGTCCGGTTTCCTCCCATAGAAGCGGGGAGCGTGTTTGAGTATCCATCAGCATCAATAGGGCGACCTGCTCCATTAAAAAGCATTCCAGCATACGCAGACTTTCTTAGAATTGGTGCTTTTGCCAGAGTGATTTTTGCCTTGCAAGTCATGCTGTTGTGTGCGCTACCAACAGGACCGATTTCGGTAAAAAGTTTCCTGATTGGTGAAGCGGTTTTTTTATATTCATCAAGGTATTGTTGAAATCCTGTAAAACTTCTTGCGAGTTTACTAGCTCCTTTTATGCCAATAAAAAACATTCTTTCACGTTTTTGTGGAATTCCGTACTCTGTTGCATTTAGTACTGAAATTTGGGCAAACTCATAACCAAGCTCTCTTGCACGATCAAAAAGTGAAGTTCGTACGGGTTCCCATTTATCTAGTACTGCCAACGCTTTTACGTTCTCCATCACAAATACTTTTGGACTTACTCTTTCAACAACGTCCATAAATGTAAAAATCAATTTACTGCGTTCATCGTTTGGATCCATTTTCCCTGCAACAGAAAATCCTTGACATGGTGGACCTCCAAAAACTAAATCTATGCTACCTTTGAATGAACTGAGCTTATCTAGATAATTTTGCAGATCACCGCATTCAATCTCACCCTCGTTATTTAGGCGATAGGTTTCGCAAGCATCCTTGTTAATTTCGTTTGCCCAGACAACTTGAAAACCAGCACGGGAAAATCCGACATCCATGCCACCTGCTCCTGTAAAAAGTGAAATCGCTTTTTTCATAATTATCTCTTTAAGACACCAATAATTTTACCATTAACCATAAAATCGTCCTCGCTAGAAATATAGATTGCTTTATGTTTTGGATTACTTGATTCCGAAACTAACATAACGTCACCTGTCTCTGAATCTCTCTGAAACTTTTTCAGGTTTGCACAATCATCCATCACAGAAAGAACATAGTCCCCATTTCTTGGTGTTCTATACGTTGAGTCAATAAGCACAAAATCACCTTCTTCAAGATTTTTCCCATTGATGTTTGCACGATTCATTGAATCGCCCTCCACACGCAGCGCAAAAACATTTTCTTTACGATTGAGTACGCTACGCGACACCTTGAGATAACCAGCTACGTTTTCCTCTGCGAATAATGTAGCTGGGCCAGCGTTAGCCGCTCCAAGCACGGGAATACGCACAGCGTCCATACCTGTTTTTTTAAAGATAGGAGTTTTTACTGTTCTGTCTGCAAAAATACCGATTGAGCGTGGTCGGTTTGATTCGCGCTCAAGATATCCTTCTTCTTGAAGTTTCTTCACATGATAGTGCGCGGACGATGGGTATTGCAAGAAGTCAAAATGGTTGGCGATATCTTCCAAGGAGGGGGATATGCCATGTTCTTGCGAGTACGACACGATGAAGTCGTATATGTGTTTTTGTTTGGGACTTATCATAAAATTTGACTTTCAAAACTATTTCAAATACAATGTCAATATACTTGAAATCTCACTCAGCAACAAGTGTATTTATCCACAGTTACAAATTTAATTAAAGAACATTATGTCAAAAAAAGTAATATTTATCGCCTTCGCAAAGGAGGATGAAAAGCAGAGGGACCTTCTACGAGGTCAATCACTAAACACAGACTCACCTTTTGAGTATGTAGACATGTCAGTTAAAAAACCTTACGACTCGGAGTGGAAAGAGAAAGTACGCACGCGTATTAAGAGATCAGACGGAGTAATTGCACTTATTAGTAAGAACTCTCTAACCGCCAGCGGTCAAAAATGGGAAATTCAATGTGCTAAGGAAGAGAAGAAAAAAATAGTAGGTATTTACGCATACACCGATGATCGGACCAACATTGAAGGCGTGAATACTAAACCTTGGACATGGGACAACATTAAAAACTTTATCGATTCCTTGTAAAAATCTATGTCAGCAGCACTTATTGTAGGAATAGATTATTACGAGAACATCAGTGGGTTACACGGATGTGTTAACGATGCCAACGAAGTGAGGGCGGCGCTGGAGAGAAATGGTGACGGAAGCGTAAATTTCGATACCAAATTACTTACCGCAGTTACAGAGGAAGATTCTGTGAAAAAATCAACTCTCAAAGATGAGATTGCAAAATTATTTAAGATTGAAACAGATATTGCTCTCTTTTATTTTGCAGGACATGGATATATTGAAAGTGTTGGTGGTTACTTAGTCACTTCCGACTCTGAAAGGGGTGATGACGGAATATCCTTATCGGAAGTGTTAATCATGGCAAATAATTCACCAGCTTCGAATAAAATAATCGTACTGGATAGTTGCCACTCAGGTATAGCTGGCGCGTCTGCTACTAACGATAGTCATTCGATACTTTCTGAAGGAGTTACAATCTTGACCGCTTCTACAAAAGATCAATACGCTTCTGAAGAAGATGGAAGTGGTGTCTTTACTAAGTTGTTTGTAGACGCGCTACAGGGTGGATCCGCAAACTTAACAGGCGACATAACTCCCGGCAGTATCTATGCTCACATTGACCAGTCACTTGGCGAGTGGGAACAAAGACCTGTATTTAAAACAAACGTTAAGCAGTTTGTATCTCTGCGAAAGATAACTCCACCGATTACGCTTGAAGATTTAAAGAAAATTAGCAAGTTTTTTCCATCTCCTGGCTACAACTATCCACTTGACCCAACATATGAGCCAGAAGCAAAAGGAAGAGACGAGGGTATGCCTTCTCCAGATCCCAAAAATACAGAAATTTTTGCTGTTTTACAGAAATATAACAGATTGAACTTGTTAGTTCCTGTTGGCGTACCAAATATGTGGAATGCTGCCATGGAAAGTAAGAGTTGTCAGCTTACAGCATTAGGAGAACATTACAGGAGGTTGGTTTCGAAGGGTAGAGTTTAGTCACTACAAACTCTAACGAAGCCTCAAGCAAACACTACCACACCGAAGCGGGCATACGAACGAATGTGAGTAGCCTATGCGAGGTATGGTAGTGTTTTTGCGTGCTCTAGCATTGCCACGCACTCTGTATCCGCGTAGCGCCTCGGGTCGCCACAAGGACGATATAAGTGTAGTGCAATACTCTCGATTGAACGGAGTATGAAACGAAACTTGCATGAGGACGAAATGGCGAAGCAGACCAACAACCATTTCCTTTTCAATATTTTTGCCTTCGGCGGAGGGGTTTGGGGAGGAGTCGCATTAAAAGGCAAAGGAAATGTTTGATGGGATGCAGGCGCGAGGTACGAGCGCACCTGAGGCGCGTTCCGCACCACCACGAACCCCAATGCGTACGCAGAAGTAAAAAACCACCACGCGCTCCGCGCGTTGCGATCATTGTTCATTCTCAAAATGGGTTCGAGCAAAGGTAAGTAGTTCTCCGCCACGAATACCGGTTATCGGTAGACCCCGAGGCCCTTATTTTAGTCCTTAGAATAGATGTCAGTTCGAATCCCTTAGCGTTGAACGCTAAGGGATTCGAACCACACTGTTACATCTTTAGGGATGTTGTAAGCTTTTTATCAATATCGTCTCAGTTGATCAGAAACATTCTACTGCTTAGTGCTCCCAATATGCTTTAAGTCTTTCTATATAAAGACTATACTGCATATATGAGTTTTCGAGCTTTATTGAACAAACAAAGATTTCTATATTTGCTGCTGGGACTATTGCTGTTCATCGCTATGGGAATCACGGCCTTCACTTTCTATTGGTTGGGTAGTTCTGTTGCGGGTGAAAATGCTCCGGATTTTGCCACCACTACGCTACCGTTTTTAAAGAAAGCTGAAGTGGTGATCATCGAACCCGTTGCAGTGACTGATGAAGTTATTATTCTTCCAATTAACGAAACTTATTTCAAATATGTCGAAGTGACTAATGGCTGTGATATTCATTTTGAAGGTGAGTGCCTGTTGGTTCGGGCTGGTCCAGGGACAGAATTTGATGTGGTTGCCAGGTTGCGTAATGACATGGTGCTCAGAGTTGATGGTAGTGTTTTAAGAGACGGGATCACTTGGTACAAAGTCATTTTTGATGAGTGGTTACGCTATCCCGAACGGTTAGAGAGTGACTGGTACGTAGCCGCTGATTTTGTCGAAGTGCTTTATGATGAAGGAGATAAAACAATTTGGGACAAGGACTATGTAGCAACTGCTACGACTAAACAGATTACGATTGACTTGTCAGATCAAAAGCTTAGAGCATCTGAAAATGGAGAAACATTTATGTGTGTAGATATATCGGCAGGACTTAAACTGACACCAACTCCTCGGGGCACGTTTACTCTTTTTAAGAAAACGCCGAGTCGCTATATGCAAGGGCCACTACCAGGTTTGGCAAGTAACCAGAAGTACGATTTGCCTGGAGTGCCGTGGAATCTGTATTTTACGGAAGGCGGAGCAGTTATTCATGGTGCGTATTGGCATGATAGTTTTGGCTCGGTCTACTCACACGGTTGTGTAAACCTGCTTCCCGAAGAAGCAAAAAAATTATACCTGTGGGCTGAATTGGGGATGGAGGTAATTGTGACTGAATAATTAGAACTATGATAGTAGATTGTGTCAATACCTACATTGACGGTATGCTGTAGGAACTTTGTACAAGAAAATATTCTTAGTTCTTATATCTATCATGACACTCAGCGCCGCAGCTACTACGCTGACGCCGGCCTTTGCGGTGAGTAATTCAGTCACTGATTCGGTGTCAGTCAGTACGCCGACAGAGACGACTATGATTGCTGTTTTGCCTGAAATAAAGCCTGTTGTATTTCCGAGAGCTACTGAGCAGCCGATTGCACAAACCACCAGCAATCCGTACCATGATGTGCCATTCTATTCACAATTTACTGACATTACGCCAGTAGAGTGGCAAAAAGTTGGGTGTGGCATTGCAAGTGTTGCAATGCTGATAGATTTCTATAGTGCTGAAGTAGTGAGTGTTGATACGCTCTTAAAAGAAGGTATCGCAGCAAACGCCTTTTTATCTGATGCTGGTTGGACACATAACGGACTCATTAATTTGAGCAAACAGTTCGGTCTTGATGGGGATAGTTACAGTCTATCGCATCTCACCATGGAGTCAGCGTTTGTAGAGTTAGAGCGGGTTGTGAAAGAAGGACCCGTAATGGTGTCGGTCCACTATACGTTTCAGCCTACTAATCCAATACCACATCTAGCAGTGGTCACCGGCATCGACAATGATCGAGTGTATTACAACGATCCTGCAGAGACAATTGGTCAAAAGAGTATCAGTATTGAGCAATTCCAAAGTGCTTGGAAGAAACGCTATATTGAAATCAGGCCGGCAGCTTAGAGAATTTGCTGCACGTTAGAAAAACACCTCAAGGGAGGTGTTTTTCTAAATCCTAATTGTTTAACATGAGATGTTACTCAACTGTATATCCAATTACTAAACCATTTTCGATCTCTGAGGTGATTCTTCCTACTCGGTAATCTGAGGTCACTGGCATACCTTCACCGTCAATAGTTCCTGTTCGGAAATCAACTCCATTTGTCACAGCGTATGCTTCAGCTTCTACAGTTGTCATCCCAATAATTGCATCGTGGTTAACTGACTCAGTGTCACCGCCCTTGTCTCCAAGTACAGAATTTCTTGTCTCTACAGTATACTCAGTCACTATACCCGCTTCAACAGTCGCGTTGATACGACCTTCTTGGAAGTCTCGGGTGGTTGGAAGTTGCTGACCATCTTCTTTCACAACTCTGAACATAACTCCATCAGCTTGAGCTTTAGCTTCAGCTCTAACAGGAGTCATGCCAATATAATCAGTGTTTTCTATCTCTGTAGTTGTTTCAGTTTCAGTTTCAATTTCGTTGTTCACTGGTGCAACTATGTCTTCTCCTGTGAAAAAGAAATATGCTCCGACAGCTACGACAAGGACAATAAGTAGTATAATAATATTTTTGTTCATATAGTTTCGTTATGTGGATAATGTCTCTATTAGTGTACTCCTTTGTAGCTAATCTGTAACGTGTCTATAAAAAGTAACAGTACACTGTAACTTTATGACACATGTAAATATATGTAACTTTTGTCATTTTTTATTGCGCACGAGACACTATCGTTTTAGTTTGAAAACAAAACCACCTAATTAGGTGGTTTTGTTAAATAAGATACTTATGCGCACCTTAAAGAATCGGCAATACGTCTTCATTGGTGATGGCGAGTCCACTGGTATGCTCAAGATTTAGTAAATGAAGTGTATCGGGAGTGAGTTTAAATACGGCAATTGACTCACTGTCATACGCATCTAATTGGAAGACGGGCCAAGTTTCGTTGTTGTGATCCTGTAGCCGTTTCTTTATTCGGGCGATAGCATTATTTTCTTCGTCTGATGCTTTTTTAAGTAATGTTGTAGTGCCCTGGCCTTGAATAGTCGTCTGAGCAGGACCAAATCCAATAACAATTGCAGCGTTTGGATTTTCCAGTAGATTTATATACTTTTTAGTATTGGTTGCCGTGAGGAAGTAGAAGTGGAAATTATCGTCTACGTAGTAGTAAACGGTCGCTACGTGTGTATCACCGTCAGATGGGCATGAGCCAATGACGGCAGTCAGTCGATCTGGTTCATTTAGAAACTTGAGGGCAGCTGTTTTGATTGTAGTAGAGTCCATAAATTTAATAATTACTTAGTCTATTCAGTATTGCATAGATTTTCTTAATGACTAATCTTGATGCAAGCTCTTTCAGATTTGCTTTAGCTGTAGGTAGGCGTACACTTATGGTATATGAACAAAACAATTCTCGCCTTTATTGTAGTAGCGGTTATTGGATTAGTTGGAGGTTATCTGTATATGAGTAGTGTTGAGCAGTCTATTGGTGTAGCGCAAAGTAGCAGTCCGAAAAATGCTACGTATGTTATTGATGGTATACCAGTTACGCTCGTAAATGGGTCAGCCGAGAGTGAGGCAGCGCCTGGCTCGGCTACAAAAGTAGTGACACAATATTTCGGAAACGAAGTAGCGCCCGACCTTAATGACGATGGTAGAGAGGATATAGTGTTCTTGCTCACACAGTCTACCGGTGGAACTGGTACGTTCTTCTATGTTGTAGCAGCTCTCAATACTGAAGCTGGCTGGCAGGGTTCACGAGGCTTTCTCTTAGGTGATAGAATCGCTCCACAGACTACCGAGTTAAGTCAAAACCCTAATCACCAGAATGTGATAGTCGTAAATTATATGAATCGGGCTGATGATCAGTCAATGTCAGAACAACCATCAGTTGGAACCAGTGTTTGGTTGAAGCTTGATCCGCAAAAAATGGTGTGGGGAGAGGTTGAACAGAATTTTTCAGGTGAAGCGAATCCAGACATGATGACGCTCGATATGAAGACGTGGACTTGGATAAAAACGACCTACAACAACGATACCGAACTCGTGCCAAACCAAACAGATGCATTTACGCTTACATTTAATAGTGATGGCACCCTCTCGGCCACGACCGATTGCAATGGAATGAGTGGATCATACGAGGTAGAAGATAATAAGCTAACCTTTGGGCAGATGGCGGCCACACTGATGTTTTGTGAGGATTCACAAGAGCAGGAGTTTGCCAAGATGCTGAATGAAGTACAGTCGTATTTCTTCACTAATAAAGGAGAGTTAGTTTTCGATTTGAAATTCGATAGTGGCTCTTCCATGTTCCGTTAAAAGCTTAATTTTACGTTATGGTACAAAAAATTCTCTATGGTGCAGCTCTGGTGGGTCTGATACTGCTTGCCGGGTACTGGTTGCTGTTTTTTGAAAATAAAGATGAATCATCAGTAGCAACTCCAGAAGCTGCAGTGGTACAAGGTCAAGCCACGTATCAGTGCACAGACGGACATACGGTACAGGCCGTGTTCATGGAGCAAGGTCCCGTTCCAGTGTCGGTGTCAGGACAACCACCGACATCAAATGCCTTTGTATTACTTTATCTTGATACTGCTCCCGAGATCAGATTACCGCAGGTAGTCTCAGCCGACGGAGGCAGGTATGCGAACGACAACGAATCACTAGTGTTCTGGATCAAAGGTTCTGGGGCGATGGTGCTTGAGAATGACGAGCAGGCAACGTATAAAAATTGCATAGCAGTAAAGGGTGATTCGAGAAATCTACCACAAGTGTATTTAGATGAAGTCGAGCGTTTTACGCTGCGCCCTGCTTGACCTAGGCCTTGCCTAGGTCAAGCAGGCCTAGGTCAAGCAGGCTAAAAACTAGGATAGTAATTGAACCGCACAAAAGCCGAGCGGGTGGCTCGGCTTGTTTTGGCTGGCTATTGGATTTGTAATTGTTGTTGTGATTGTATCGCAGCCGCTTCGATGGCTTTGAGCGATTGGGTGGCAGCTGCGTCAAAAGCTTGGAACGATGCGGTGAAGAATTGTGATAGTCCCCACAAAACAATTAAAAAACCAACGCCTGATCTAATCCCGTTTCGCATATAAATATGGTTGCGTTCTGGTGTCTATTTAGTGGTAAATAGACCGAATAATTCCAGAACGTGAAAGGGGATGTAATGAACCTCTGTTTGTATTATGTACTAGGTATGATAAAAGTCAAGCTTTGGTAAGTAAAAAACTTCGTCCGTGTTAAAATAAGCTAAACAACATTCTAATTAACCTTATTTCTTAAATCGTGATCATCGTTCATCATCAAGTACAATATATTAAGTTTTTGAATAATGCCTTTGAGCGAACGGCAGAATAGTCATGACCACCTACCAAACCTTCGATGGACACGGGGTTGATGTAGCTGTGCATCGGGCGGATAGTCTAGATAAAAAAGCCCTGGCTTATATTGCCGAGCATCCTGGTTGCCGGGTGCTCGATCTGGGTTCTGGTGTCGGTGGGCAGTCGAAGCGGATGGTTGAGGCCGGGGCTGCTGTCACAGCGATCGATCAATTTGATTTCGCACCGCAGTTTGCCGAGTTTGGCTATGGTGCACAGCAGCTGCAATTTATTCAAGGCGATATAACTACGACTGCGTCGCTAGTAGGTCAGCAAAGATTTGATGTTGTTTTGTGTCAGCGTACCATTCACTACCTACCATACTCAGCAGCCCGTACACTTCTCACCAACTGTCCGACATCGGATGTCGGACAGTTGTATATTTCGGTTACTGGCACAGGGTCGCTTGTGGGTGAGGTGTACGACGCGACCGATGTGCCGCTTGCTGACCGGCTTGCGCCGTTGTCGGAGCTGGGGCAAGAAATGTTCTCGATCAGTGAGCCAGTTTGTTTGTATAGTGAAGTGGAGTTTCTGGACTTATTGACGGAAGCTGGGTGGCAAGTGCAGTCGCATCGGGTCACCGCATTTGGTAACATACAAGCAATATGCAAACGTACGACGTCGTAGTAATCGGGGGCGGCCCAGCTGGGATGATGGCGGCTGTGCACGCGGCGTCGGCTGGTGCATCAGTTTTGCTGTTGGAAAAAAACAATGTTCTGGGCAAGAAGCTGCTGATTTCTGGTGGTGGTCGCTGCAACATTACCAACAACAAACCAATCGTGCGTGAGATGCTCAGTCAGTATAAGGCCGAAGGTAAGTTCTTGTTCTCGACGTTTATGCAACACGGTGTGCTAGAAACCTTGGATTGGTTCAAAGCGCACGACGTAGACACAATCGAGGAAAACGAAGGGCGGTTGTTCCCGTCGACCAAAATGGCGCAGACTGTGCAGCAAGCATTGGTCCAAGCGCTAGCGGCTTCAATGGTCGAGGTCAAATCACGGTCGATGGTGCAGAGTATAAACAAAACCGACGACGGGTTCGAGATCATCGTCAAAGACACTGACGCAATCCAAGCCAAGAAATGCATCGTGGCCACTGGTGGCACAACCAGGCCAGAAACTGGTTCAACCGGAGAGGGAATGAGATGGGTGGAGGCGCTTGGTCACACCATCATCGGCAACAGTTTTGCGCTCGTGCCGCTGACGCTTAGTTCGGGTTGGACCAAGCATCTCAGTGGACTGACTATCCCAGAGTGCAGACTGACGCTGTTTGCCGACGACGTCAAACATAGTGTTCACCCTGGAAAGTTACTATTCACCCACGTCGGGATCACTGGTCCGACAGTTTTAAATATGAGTAAGACGGTCGGAGACCTGCTCGAATACGCCGAGGTAGTGATCAAACTCGATCTGTTCCCAGGGACAGACCCAGCTGCGATGGATCAAATGCTGCGTGATGCATTTACCACTGACAGCAATAAAAAAGTCCGCAACGCCCTGGGACAATTGATCCCCGCGGCCCTGGCAAAAGCCGTATTGCAACAATGCGGCATCGACGAGGAAACCAAATGCAACTCAGTCACGAAACCAGAGCGAATCAAGCTAGGGCAATACTTGCGCGCTATTCCACTACCAGTCAGTGGTCTGCTCGGACGTGACAAAGCGGTCGTGTCAGCCGGTGGAGTGGAACTAACCGAGGTTGATTTCAAAACTATGGAATCAAAAATCGTCCCCGGACTGTATCTAATTGGTGACATCCTCAACATCAACCGCCCGTCCGGCGGGTACAGTTTGCAGCTGTGTTGGACCACTGGCGCAGTGGCAGGGGAGTGGGCAGGGAAGAGTGATTAAAGTAAAGAACAAAAAAGAACGGCGACCGTTAGGTCGCCGTTCTTTCTCGTTGCTTTGTCTGTAGTTCGCTAGTTCGCAACAAACGTCAGTGCTTGTCCTTTTTCTACTCCTCGACCGGTTCGACCGATGCGGTGAACGTAGTCATCGAATGTTCCCGGTAAATCGTAGTTGATGACGTGTGAGACGTTATCGACGTGGATACCGCGAGCGGCTACGTCGGTGGCAACTAGCACCCGCACCTGTCCGCTTTTGAAGCCGTTAAGGGCGCGCTGTCGTTGTCCGTGGCTTTTGTTACCGTGGATGGCGTCAGACTTGATGCCAGCTTTGGTCAACTCTTGTGAGAGCTTTTCAACACTGTGCTTCATTGCGCCAAAAATAATAACTCGTTTGAGTTCGTCTTTTGATAGGAGGGCTAGTAGGGTGTCGAACTTGTGGGCGTGAGAGTAGGGTACGACGTCCTGCGCAATACTGTCGGTGACGTCTTTGGTTCGGACTGAAATGGTCACCGGGTCGATCATAAAGTCGCTCACCAACGCCTCGGCTTCCTTGTTCATCGTGGCTGAGAAAAACAACGTTTGGCGGTCGGTTGGTACGTCACTCAGGATTTTTCGCATGTCGTGGATGAATCCCATGTCGAGCATTCGGTCGGCTTCGTCTAGAACGACGTTGGTAAAGTTAGCCGGCTGGATCGCTCCGCGATCGATCAGGTCCATGACGCGTCCCGGTGTTCCGATGATGAAGTGCTGCTTTCGCTTGAGGGCACTCAACTGTGGTCGGATATTTGTTCCCCCCACACAGGTGGTTGAGTACAACCTAAACGGTGATTTGAACTTTTGGAATTCTACTTCGATTTGAAGTGCCAGCTCTCTGGTCGGAGTCAGGATCAACGTTTGCTCGTGGTTCAGTTCCAGTGTCTTTTGGATCAGTGGCAGCAAGAACGCGGCGGTTTTGCCGGTCCCGGTCGCTGCCAATCCAATCACGTCCAAGTCTTGCATGATCTGTGGGATCACTTTGTCCTGGATTGGTGATGGTGTTGTCAGTCCCATATTGTCGAGGTTCTTGACTATGTCTGGATGGAATCCAAACTCGCTGAACTTATGTTCTGGTACGAACACTTCCTCTACTACTTCAACCGGGTTTTTGTTGATGAATTGTGACGGGTCAAAGGTTGGCATCTTGCGTGCTCCTCGACCGCCTCCGCCTCCGCTGCGACCTTGACCTTTACTAAACGTACGACGTCCACCGCCACCGGCGTATGATCGTCCGGTAGAATTTGACGGGCGTGAACCGCCGCTACGGCCAGCTGACCGTCGTGATTGTGTATATGGCATCTTTTTCTTTTTCTTATTGGCTTTGAGTGTAGGAAAATAATACGGTAGGCGAGTCTGCTGTGCGAAGTAATGTACTTCACGGCACGATAAAACCTACGACTCCTGCAGCCCCACACGAGAAACAAAAGTAACCAACAAGGTAACACGTCGTGAGAAATTGTCAATAACAAGAACTCCCGCCGGTTGGCGGGAGGGTAGGGTTTGCTCAAGCGAAGATATGTCCCCCTGTTGGAGGGCAACTGTCGATTGCTGCCCGGAAGACATCCAGGAACAGGTCTCTGTTACTGTTGACTGTTTTCCATAAGTCATAGCATGTCATCTGCGGGTTGAATTTTATGACGTCAGTACGCACTCTGTCCTCGTAGTCACGGTTATTGATTGCGAGGATTACAGCGCTATAAAAATTACTGAAATCATGCTGTTCCTGCCGTACAAAATAATCGAACGCTAACAATAAACGTGTGTCTTCATTAGTTGTCTGCCAAATGGCTTGTCGAACATGATCTAGTTGGCAACCAGCAGGCTCGTCATAATGGGTAGTAGGAATTTTTTTCTCTTCAGGTACTGCGGACATGGTCGTCTCCTTATGAGCTGTGTCCTATAGATTAATACACCAAAAATAACATTTGTAAATAGCTATATTCGTGCTACGATTCGCCAACTATATTATGAAGCAAGAAATTGGTTATATATTTGGCAAGCACGCGGTGCGTGAAGTGTTACAAGAACGACCTGATGTCGTAGTGGAAATTCATGCCGCGGCGGAGTTTGGGGATGAGGCGATTTTAGGTGCAGCTGAGTTTCATAAGGTCCCGCTAAAAGAGCTGAACCTGAAAAATCCGCCGCGCGGGATCTCGTCCAACGCTGCGCACCAGGGGATTGTGGCTGGGATTTACCCAGAGAAACTAACTGTGCCGTACAAAGAATTTATCAAAACGCTCGGTATCACACATGATACCGGATTGCTGATACTGGGAGAAGTGCAAGACCCACACAACGTTGGGGCGGTGATTCGGTCGGCAGCTGCTTTTGGTATCAAAGCAGTTATGATCCCGCCGCACAATCAGGCGCCGATTACGGGAACAGTTGTGAAAGTGTCCGTTGGCATGGCGTTCCGGGTTCCACTGGTGACCATTCCCAACGTCAACACCACCATTCGTGACCTCAAGGATCGCGGGTTCTGGACGTATGGATTGGAAGGAGAAGGGGCTTCAACCAGCACCGCAACGGAAACATTTCCCAAGCCATCGGCGTTTGTACTAGGAAACGAAGGTTCAGGACTTCGGCCGCACACCAAATCAGAGTGTGACGATTTGATCTCGATCCCAATCCACGCGCAGTGCGAGTCGCTAAACGCCGCGGCAGCGACCGCAATTGTGTTGGCCAGCTGGTCTGCTCGCCATCCGGCTGCTCTAACAGACTAGTGCGCAGCGTAGCTGGCTAGTGTATTATGTGTGCAATTAATTTGTAACGGATAACACAGTACATCATGGAAAAGAAAAACAATCAGTCAGACAAGCAACACGCTAAACTAGCGGCAGAAGAGCATGCTACGGCAGTCGAACAGTCAGCTATGGCTCCGGCAAAGGTGTCAGCCGCAACACCAGAATCAACATCACCGGCTGTACCAGAAGTTTCACTAGTGGACAGTGAGCCGATCAAAGCTGCCATGGAAGCAACCGTAGTACCAACAGCAGGAGCAGCTGTGTCAGCTAAAAAGCGCTCTAACAGATATACAATCATTACCGTTATTGTCGTAGTACTTACCTTGTTGGTGGTGCTGTTTCAGCTTGAACGACAAGATCGAGTGGGAACCAACGTGTTTGGTGGAATGATTGCTGCGCTTGAGGCTAATACTCCTGTAGCCATAGTCAATGGAGAACGTCTCATGGCCGAAGACCTCAGCGCAGGAGTAGAACAGTTGGAGCAAGCTGCAGCTGCTCAGGGGTTAGACCTCAACGATCCAGCTGTCCGCACCGAGATCGATACTCAAGCCCGCGAGATGCTGGTCAACACGACGTTACTCAAGCAGGCTGCGGCTGCTGGGGGAATCATTATTGAAGAGTCAGCCGTTACTGCCCGAATTGACGAATTGGCAGCATCAGCGGGGGGACTTGACTTGCTGCTTGAACGGCTGCAAGAGTTTGGTATCACTCAAGAGCAACTCACTTTGGACATAACCGAAGAGCTGACCATCCGTGCGTTGCTTGACGAAGTGGTGTTTGTTGAGCTTGACTTAGCGATCAGTGAAGCAGAAATTACATCCGTATATCAAGGAGCGGTTGACGCTAATGGTGCAGAGAACATTCCGCCACTTGAAGAGGTTCGTGACCAGATCGCCGCTCAACTATCGCAAGCTGCTGAGCAAGCCGCCCTTGATACCTATCTGCAAACCCTGCGGGCTGATGCGGATATCGAACTAAACTAGGTCCGGTTGGCTGCTATACTGCAGTCAATGAAGATCTCATCCAAGACTACAACTACTCAGAAATCTGTCACGTACAATCCGCATGAGCGCATGCGGATTTTTCGTGAGTTAAGTACCCCTGAGCAGTACGCGGTGTTTGTCGAATTGTCACCGTATATTCAGCAAAATATTCTGTCTAAACTTAAAACGATCGAAATTGTTGATCTAGTTGACCACATGGACATGCGGCAAGCCGAACAAGTCCTGGCTAAAATAAGTGACAGCAAAAAACGCGAACGCATCGTCAATCGCCTCAAGGGTGAGGTAAAAGAAAAAATGGAATACTTTTTGCGGTTCCATCCACAGGCGTCGTTGTCCCTGATTACGTTCAACTATATATTTGTGGCTGAAAATAAAACCGTTGGGTACATTGCCGACACAGTTGACGATTACTACGAAGAAACTGGTAAGTATCCAGAAATACTCGTCCATTGCGATGGGAAACTGGTGGGCGAAGTGCCGCTGTCGCACATGGTGCGCGCACGCAACACTGCTACTCTCAAGAAAATGGTCAAGCCGATTGGTACTATCGCGTATCAATCTGAGGTCAACGAAATCGTAGATATGTTGACTGGCAACAGCGCTCGTAAACTAGTCGTGCTTGACCATGACAATAGTGTACTGGGAGTGATTTATGCCGATGCTGCACGCAAGCTGTTTGGCCATTTGCCAGCCGAGTCGCTATACGATTTCGCTGGTGTGGTTGACAGTGAACGTCCGTTTGACAGTATCAGCAAAAAGGTTAACAACCGCTACAAGTGGCTGATCTTGAACCTGGCAACGGCGTTTTTGGCCAGTTCCGTGGTGCTGCTGTACCAAGACACGCTCGACGCGTTGACCATTTTGGCGATTTACATACCAATCATTGCTGGAATGGGTGGCAACGCAGCAACGCAGAGTTTTGCGATTATGGTGCGCGGAATTACCTTGGGTACTATTTCACTGAAAAACGCGGCACCGGCACTCTGGCGTGAGCTGGTCGCTGGCTGCATCAACGGTATTATTATTGGAGCAGTGGTGGCTTTGATATCGACCGTATGGAATGGTGAACCATTACTGGGGCTGGTAGTGGCAGTAGCCTTAATCGGGGCACACATCGTCGCAGCCGTCGCCGGTTCGTTTATTCCGTTGTTTATGAAGCATATTGGCAAGGATCCGGCCGCCACTTCAACCATTTTTATATCGACGGTGACCGACGTAGCGGGGTTATTTTTCCTGCTCGGGTTGGCAACACTCGTGTTGTTGTAGCTACGTAGTTGCGTGATATAGTGTGAGCATATGAACCTGCAAACTTTTTTCACGTTATATATCATCAGCGTTCCGATCTTTTTAATCATCGACCTGATTTGGCTAGGCTTTATCGCTAGCAATTTTTATCGTGATCGGATCGGTCACTTGATGGAGATCAACTGGCCAGCAGCGCTTGTATTCTATGCTGTATTTTTGGTGGGACTAATCTTTTTTGCCGTGTACCCACAGCTGGATAAAGGGTGGCAAATGGTAATGCTGTACGGCGGATTGTTCGGTTTCTTCACCTACGCAACGTATGACTTGACCAATTTGGCTACTCTCAAAAACTGGCCACTTGACTTGGTAATTGTCGATATTATCTGGGGTACTGTGTTGGGGGCATCAGTGGCAGTGGTAACGTACCTGATCTACACCGCTTTCTAAATCAGAGTATGAAAACCGCTGAACGCATCGTTATTGTCGCACTCTTACTGGGGTTTGTTGGAATTGGCTACGCTGGGTACTACGCAGTACAGCAAAATCGGGCAGAATTACGGGCCGAGGTGGCCGCCGGAGCATTTGAAATACGAGAAGACACGGTTGAAACTAACACAAGTGAAGACCAAGACAGCTGGCGACGTTGGTACCCAAACACCATTCCGGTTGTGCTTGGTGGTGTGCCGGTGCAGGCATCAGTGGCGGACACCATGAGTACCCGCATCAAAGGACTGTCCAACACGCCGTATCTGCCTGACGACGTAGTCAAACTATTCGCCTTTGGTGTACCTGGTACTCACTCGATCTGGATGAAGGACATGAACTACGCTATCGACATTTTTTGGGCAGCAGAGGATGGAACGATTGTCCATATTGAGGAAAACATTACCCCTGACACCTTCCCGAGTTCATTTGCTTCGCCAGTGCCGGCTTGGTTTGTGATAGAGACGGTGGCTGGGTTTGCGGCTACGCACGGTATTGGTCTAGGAGATGAATTGGTGGTGCCTCGGTAGCGCACTGCTGTTGCCTTGCAGATTAGCGCCAATGCGGCATACTAACCAAGCACGGTGATCGCCTCACGTTTGTGAGGAGGAACGTCCGGACACACCCTGGCTTTGTCAGGAGTATGGTAGCGGGTAACGCCCGTCTATAGCAATATACGAGGTGCGAGCAGAGACGTCTGGCAGCGAAAGCGACAGAATTCCTTCTGGGAATAGCTTGACGGGTAACCATCAAGGTGAAACGGCTAAATCCTTACCAGTGTGCAAGGCCGTGCTTACGCAAGTAAGAGAGCCGCATGAGGTTGCTGGCAACATTAACCCTAGGTAGATGATCATCCGCGAGTAATCGCGACAGAATCCGGCGTAGGTGTACAAAATGTCCCCGTAAGGGGACGTTTTGGTATGGTATGATTGAGACCAAAAGTTATATAATTACACAGTATCCATTTATTCTATGATTCCCAACAATCGTTTTACACCAAACTCAGCCAATCCAACCGCCCAAGTGTCACCGCAGCCGGCTGTGCCGATGCAGGCTGACAAGGTAAGTCTCTTTCTGCTGACTGTCACTCGGGTAGCGGTTGTCGCCTTAGCTTTCCTTTTACCCATCTTCTTTCTACCCGGATTATGGGGAACCCTTAGTTTCCAAAAGTCTTTCTTAGCATTGGCGGCGATTGCGACAGTTGTGGTGGCTGGTAGTTTGCTCGCACTGCGAACAAAAGAGGTGAAAACAGTTGTGCCGATCCCAACCTTGCTGTTTTTGGGTGTCACTGTGCTGGCGATAGTATCAGCCGTACTTTCGGTTGATACTCTGGCAGCACTACGGGGCAGTACGCTTGAGGTGCAGACAGTTGCCTTTATGTTGGTACTGTTTGGAGTCATGTGTCTACCGCTAGTGTTGCAAGAGTCGAAGCGTTACATGTTTTTTGCTTGCGCGGCGCTTGGGTCAGGTCTGGCACTCATGTTGCTATATGTAGCCACCAGATTGTTGTTGGGTCCGGTAGCCTCGTTCGGTAGCTTTTTTTCAACCACCCAATCACCGGTTGGTAACCTAAACGACGTCGCTCTGTTGGCTGGTGTGGTGGTCATAATGTCTATGGTGACACTGGTGCAATTACAGTTACGACTGGTTAGTCAAGTATTGCTGGCGACAGTGATAGGTCTGTCTCTACTGGTTCTCACGGTGGTCAATTTCTTTTATGTGTGGGTGGTGATCGGCTTCTTGGGGTTGGTGGTGTTGCTGTACTTATTATCTTTCCCTCATCTACCAAAGCACACTTCACAAAACAAAGCAGAGCAACCTAGAATAGTCGTCATTGCGTTGGCCGGCTTTATCTGTCTGATGAGTTCCATTTTTATTGTGGCTGGTGACTATGCTGGGGCTTGGGTCAGCGAGCGGTTACAGGTTCAATTCTTGGAAGTGCGGCCGTCATTTTCGGCTAACGCCGATATCGCGCGGGGTGTGTACTCTGAACAACTCCTGTTTGGGGTCGGTCCTAATCAATACCAATCAGCTTGGCGCGAACACAAGGATGTGACAATCAACGAAACGGTGTTCTGGAATACTGACTTCGTGACTGGTAGTGGGTACATTCCAACCTTGTTTGTAACATTGGGATTGCTTGGAGGATTGCTATATGTATTGTTTACTTTGTGGTACTTCTGGTTTGGTGTTAGAACCTTATTGCGATCAACTTCAACCGATTCTTTTTGGTATTACGCTGGTCTACTGTCCTTTGTTGGCTCGGTGTTTTTGTGGGGTATGTCATACGTGTATGTACCTAGTGCAACCGTTCTTTTGATCGCTGCGTTTCTGACCGGTTTAACTTTTGTGGCTCGGTCTGGCCTGCTACCTGAATCATCTGTAACTATTCCCCTGGTTACCAACCACAAGCGTGGGTTTGTCGTCATGGCCCTGGTCATTGTTAGCATCATGGGGTCGATATTTGTCCTGTACACGGTTGGTGAACAATATGTCGCCCAAAGCTCGTTTAATAAAACTCAGCAATCAGCTGCAGATTTAGCGACCATTGATCAGGCAGCGATGAGAGCATACGATTTGTACCCAAACCACCAGTTTCTAGGGGTTCGAGCGCAAGCAGCTTTGCTAGAGATGAACCGATTACTTGGAGTAAATGATCCTACCGAAGCAGATCAGCAAAGGTTCGTAGAGGTTGCCGAGCAAGCGTTGTTGTTCACTAACAGTGCCATAGCCGCGTCACCACACAATCCAGAGTACCGATTGCTGCAAGCATTTATTTTCAACAACTATGCTATCGCAGGTATTGAGGAGGCAAACGAACGTACGCAGTCAGCTCTAACAGAAGCCGTAAACCTAGATCCTAAAAATCCATCATACGCGTTGGCTGAAGCACAAATGGCGTTCGCCCGAGGTGATGTTGAGTCCGTGCGTACTGCAATTGGCAAAGCCTTGGCGCTTAAAAATAACTTTACACAAGCCCTGTCGTTATTATCAGAATTAGATATTGCTGAGGGTAACGTACCCGCTGCCATTGAAACTGCTATAACCATCATTACCCTTGAACCTCAAAACCCTGCTCGATACTACCAGTTAGGTATTTTGTACACAGCGGATGATCAAACAGACCAAGCTCTGGCGGCATACCAAGCGGCACTAACCCTGGATCCGGGCTTTGCCAACGCACGGTACTTGCAGGCCCTATTGTTGGTCGACCAAGGACAGATCGAAGCAGCTTTGGTCGACTTACGCCTAGTGGCACAGACCAACGCCGATAATGACGAGCTGGCCAGCCTTATTGCAGCGCTGGAGTCAGGAGACGTACCGTCAAGGCAAACTACAGCCAGTGATTTGGATGAAGAATTGCTACGCACTGATCAGGGATCTAACGTTGCTCCCGACACTAATTTGGTAACCCCACTGAACACCGTGTCAAACGCAACTACCAATGTTGAAACTAGCCAACCAACTGGTGAGGCTCAAGTAAGTAATTCAGAAAGTACCGCAGTGTCTGCCGTAGAAACCGATCAGCAGTAGCATGGTCAGTCGCGCGTTTCATCTTGTATACCGAGAAATAAAGGGTTTGCATCAAGCAGCTTACGTCTTGGCTCTGTTTGCATTTGGGTCGCAGTTGTTAGCGATCGTACGCGACCGCATGCTGGCGCATACGTTTGGAGCTGGTTTGGAGCTGGACTTGTACTACGCCGCCTTCCGTATCCCTGATCTGTTGTTTGTGTTGTTTGCGGCTGTACTATCGGTGTACGTCTTGCTGCCATTCATCGAGCGTAGCGGTAGTCTAGCCGCCAAGAAAGACCTGTTATCCCAGGTATTCACCTTGTTTTTGCTGGCGTATACTGGTTTGGCGGTGGTGCTGACTATACTGGCTCCATGGTACGTGCCGTTGGTATTCCCAGGCTACGCAGACCAAGTGGCAACCTTGGTTCCAATGGTGCAGATCTTGCTCCTGCAGCCATTGTTGCTGGGTATATCGAGTATCTGCGGGGTGGTAACGCAGATGCAGCACCGGTTCGTACTGTATGCCATCAGTCCGCTGCTCTATAATGTCGGAATTATTTTTGGGCTGATGGCGCTGTATCCGATGTTTGGTTTGTCTGGACTGGCAGCCGGTGTGGTGGTTGGCGCAGCTGGACACTTGTTGGTACAGGTACCGTTTGTGCGCTCTAGTCAGTTTGCATTCCAAGCGACGTTTGCGTTTGACTGGTTGAAATTACGCCATATCTTGGCCGCGGCGCTACCACGCGCTTTGACGCTGTCTCTCAATCAGCTAGTTTTTCTGTTGTTTGTCGGTATCGCGACCACTCTGACAGTTGGTTCGGTGTCAGTATTTCAGTTTGCCTACAACATTCAGTCAGTGCCGCTGGCGATTATTGGCATGAGCTACTCCGTGGCTGCTTTCCCGACGTTGTCGCACTTGTTTGCAAAGCGCGACCAGGCGGCGTTTAATCGTCAGCTGATGACGGCCTTGAGACATATTTTATTTTGGTCAATTCCAATCATCGGTCTGGTGATAGTGTTGCGGGCACATATTGTTCGAGTGCTGCTCGGCAGTGGGGAGTTTGACTGGAGTGATACGCGGCTGACGGCAGCGGTGCTAGCGGTATTTGTGATTTCGCTGTTTGCACAAGCGGTCCAGTTGCTGATGGTGCGGGCGTTTTATGCTGGTGGTAAAACCCTTACGCCGCTATTTATCACTATCGCCAGTAGTGCAACCGCCGTCGCCACAGCGTTTACTGGACTGTGGTACTGGCAAACTAGTCCGGTATTGCAAAACACTATCGCCGGTTTCCTGCGCCTAGAGTCAGTCCCTGGGGCCGAGATTTTGGTGCTGGCAGCCGCGTTTACCTTTGGACAAGTGATTCAGATTATTTTACTACTCATCATGGCACGACGTTCGTTTGGAGTTGAGTTACGTTCACTCGTTAGGCTGACTGTGCAAGCGGTCGCAGCCATGAGTGCCGGAGCAGCCGCGTCGTACCTGACGCTGCAAACAGTAGTAGAAGGGGTCAACCAAGACATGTTTGTCGGTATCGCTCTACAGGGAGTAGTCGCCGGTGCCGCTGGAATCACAGCCATCTGCCTAACCTACTGGCTATTGCGTTCAGAAGAATTAAAGGAAACCACCCAGTCATTCCGCAAGCGTTTGTTTAAGACGGATGTGGTTAAGCCACAGTAGTACAACCTGTACTTTTCTTTGCTATATAGCCAAAATCGGGTACAGTAGTGCCAAACCTATGTCACACAACATACGAAACTTTTCTATCATTGCTCACATCGACCATGGCAAGTCGACGCTGTCTGATCGTATGCTGGAGGAAACCAACACCGTCGAAGCTCGCAAGATGCATGATCAGATGCTGGACACGATGGAGTTAGAGCAGGAACGCGGCATCACGATCAAGATGCAGCCGGCCCGGATGGAGTACCAAAAGGACGGCGCGCCTTATATCTTGAACCTGATCGATACGCCGGGTCACATCGACTTTACCTACGAAGTGTCGCGCGCCCTCAAGGCCGTCGAAGGGGTATTGCTTTTGGTTGATAGTACACAGGGGGTGCAGGCGCAGACGCTGAGTGTGTTGCAGATGGCCAAAGACCTGGGACTGAAAATAATCCCCGTTCTATCCAAGGTAGATGTCGCGCACGCCCGGATCGACGAAGTGTCAGACGAGATCATCAACCTGCTGGGGTGTGAGAAAGGGGATATTCTCCGGGCGTCAGGCAAAACAGGCGAGGGGGTACCAGAACTACTCGACGCTATTTGCGAGCAAATCCCGGCACCAACACCGAGCACGGTCGATACATACCGCGGACTTATTTTTGATTTTCAGTACGACAACCACCGCGGGATCATTGTCTATCAACGAGTGTTTGATGGATCAGTGAAAAAGGGAGATCAGCTGAAATTCGCCATCAGTGGCAAAGCGTTCCAAGCACTCGAGGTCGGAATCCTCGCTCCGCAAGAAGTACCAAAAGACAACCTCAGTGAAGGGGAGATTGGCTACATCGTCACTGGCATCAAAGAGCCAGGGGTGGCATCGGTGGGGGACACGCTCACCTTTGCCAAGGGTGGGGGAGAGGCGTTGTCAGGCTACAAAGAAGCTAGTCCAGTAGTGTGGGCGTCAGTGTTCCCTGAGAGTCAGGATGACTTTACAATGCTTCGCCAGGCCTTGGATCGACTCAAGCTGTCTGACTCGTCGCTCTCGTTTGAAGAAGAGTCGTCCGGTGTGCTGGGCCGAGGATTTCGATGTGGGTTCCTCGGAATGCTCCACATGGAGATCATCACCGAGCGGCTACGACGTGAGTTCAACATCGACATCATCATCACTTCGCCATCTATTTCATACGAAGTGACCTGGGAAAGTGACGGGAAAGTTGAGCATATTTATGCGGCTACACGGTTCCCAGATCATGGTGACAAGGTAACCGTGCGTGAGCCGTGGGTGTTGGGACAGATTATCTTGCCCGGGGACTACATGGGCAACATCATGACCCTGCTATACGAACACGAAGGGGCAGTGGTCGATACTGAGGTATTTAGTGATGGACGAACTTTGCTGGTGATCGAGATGCCGCTGCGCGAACTGATGCGTGGGTTCTTTGACAAGCTCAAGAATGCAAGTAGCGGCTACGCGTCGCTGTCGTACGAAATCGCCGAAATGCGCCAGGCGACAGTGACTCGGCTCGACATCTTGGTGGCCGAAGAAGTGGTACCCGCGTTCTCGCGAGTGGTTGGCCTACTGCGCGCAGAAACCGACGCCAAAGCCATCACTGAAAAATTATTCAAAACGCTCCCACGCCGCCAGTTTGATACCAAGTTACAAGGAAAGGTAATGGGTAAGATAATCGCCACCAAAAAGCTGTCAGCGACCCGTAAGGACGTCACAGGGCACTTATATGGGGGAGATGTCTCACGTAAAAACAAGCTGCTCGACAAACAAAAGAAAGGGAAGAAGAAAGCCCTGGCCCGAGGAACCGGAAACGTTCAAATCCCCCCAGATGTGTTTATGAAGATGATTAAGGATGACTAAATGTCATGCTTAATGAGCTTTTAGTCATGATTAAGAGCAAAACGAAGTGATCTGTCAAAAAGGTGTACAGATCCTGTAAGGATAAAAGATGATTAGCGAGAGCTAATCATCTTTTATCATCGTAAATTAAATGAAGAAAAGAATGTAATGACTATTCTGAATTTAGTTCCGAATCGGCGGCTTTAGCCCGCCGCCGATTCCTGGAACAAAGGAGCTCGAACGCTTGCAGAATCTACAGACGTATTTGAATCATTCTAAAACCATCCAGGGGGTTGAGATATGCAGTAAACCAATGGCGCCTGAGGCGCCATTGGTTTATATTCCGCTCATTCCAATAAACCCGGTAGCGATCATACTGAAAATAATCAGTACAGCCACCAGTATCCAGACCCATTTCATCGCTTTTTTAGCTCGCTTGTCGTAAAGGAAACTCATATCAATTCATTATGCAAATAGTGTTAGAATAGTACCATATGTTGAATTTTTACCAAAAACGCAAACTGCGTAGCATCCTCAATTCGCGCATCACGCGGGCGGTGCTGGCGGTGCTGGCGGGACTGATGCTATGGAATGCCTATGAACGGTACGTCATCGCCGACATGATGTCAGACCGGCGAGTGCTGATTGAGCAAGAAGCAGCATTGCTACAAAGTCAAAAAGCAGAGCTTGAGGCCCAGGTGCAATACTTGCGTGACGACCGCGGGATTGAGGCTGCGATGCGTCGCCAGTTTGACATTGCGTTACCAGGCGAAGAGGTGGTGGTAATCCTTGAGGATGAAGATTCAGAATCGGAAATACAGCCGCTTCAGGCTCAGGTAGAAAGCACCAGCTGGTGGCCGTGGTAGTAGCATGATTGCAACGACAGTCCGACATGCGTTATACTGTAAACACTACTCATACTTAATTATAGATATATGGAAACAGCCAACCACAACGTAGTTATTTACAGCACCCCAGCTTGTCACTTCTGTGAGCAAGCCAAGGAGTACTTCAAAGAAAACAACGTAGAGTACACCGAGCACGACGTAGCTGCCGACGCTGACAAACGTCAAGCTATGATCGACCTAACTGGACAAATGGGTGTGCCAGTAATTCAGATCGGCCAAGACATCGTCATCGGATTTGATGAAGATAAGGTGAAAGAGTTGTTGGGTAAGTAGTCAACTAAAACAATAAAACAGCGGCCGATTGGCCGCTGTTTTATTATTCGTGCCCGCACTAGGAATCGAACCTAGATCTAGTCGTTAGGAGTGACTTGTTCTATCCATTGAACTACGCGGGCAAGTTTAGCTTAAAAGTACGATGAACACCCATAGACTAGCATATTGTACTACTTTTGCCTGCTGCGACTGTTATACTATGCGCATGGATCCGTTACAAATTGAGCATGAACAGATGAAAGATTTAATTGCAGAAAACAAGCGATTGTTAACTGAAAATAATGACTTACTGCGTAAAATGTATCGCACAGCTTGGTGGTCATTTGTGCTGCGTCTAGTGTTGGCACTAGTTTTTATTGGAGCGCCGTTTTTGGTGTATTACTATATCGTTGAACCGTACTTTACAACGCTAGGCTCGTCGTTTGAGACGTTTGAAACAGGTTTGCAAGAAGTGCCAGGTTGGAAACAATTTTATGAAGCGATGGGTGGGGAGGCTGATGGGGGAGTGTAGGTTGCAATCAGCCTATAAATCGGTAGAATAGTTCTTACCAAGAGTAGGGCATGTGACGGAACAATATTCCTCACTTGCTTGGGAAAGCAAAGCTTGCCCAAGCTGCACTCGCAGACTTACTTGGTACTTTAGAGCGTTTGCTTGGGAAACTTCGTTACCCAAGCTGCATTCGCCGGTTATAAATAAATAAACTTATTTATAATGACTCATTTGCTTGGGTAGCTCAGTTGGTAGAGCATTCGATTGAAGCTCGAAGGGTCAGCAGTTCGAGCCTGCTCCCAAGCACAAGATAAGAACCCCGAAAGGGGTTTTTATGCGCTTGGGAAGTAAAGTGCATGTGTACTTTACGGGCTGGCTCGAACGCCGGAGCGTTATGAGGAGCGCGCCCCTGGCGCGACGAATAGCGAGGTGTGTCCCGCGGCGCTTATGAATGTAGTGAATTTGCGAACGTCAGGACGAGCCTGCTCCCAAGCACAAATAACAAAACCGCCGTTAGGCGGTTTTGTTATTTGTGCTTGTATCTTACTTCTGTGCCTTGGTCTTGACCCGTAACTGGGTGCTGCGATGTTTGTCTAGTTTTGGTAGGCGGATTTCTAGCATGCCGTGCTTTTCGTTGGCTTCACTTTCGTCGATAGCCACTTCTTCTGGCAGCAGCAGGGTGCGAGAGAAGCTTCCCCAGAATAGTTCGCGATGGAAATAACCGTCGTCTCGAGCCTCTTGGTACTCTTCACGGGTGCCTCGGACTGTCACCATGTCGCGGGTAATACTGATCTCTAAGTCAGATGGGTCGACGCCAGCAACAATTGCACGGATGATGATCTCGTCATCAGTCTGGTACATATCCACCGGCAGCTCGCCATCTTGTGGGTCAGTGGTTCCAGCGGACAATTCTTCATCCTCCCATTCTTCTTCCTCGCTGTAGTCGTCTTGGACTGACAGCTCGTCATCTCCAAACTCGTGTTCGTCACCAAGGACGCGATCAAGGTCGTCCGAGTTGTTGCCGGTTAGTCGATCTAAAAATGAGAGTTTTTTCATAGTAATTATGTACGCAAGTTATGGTTTCTTTCTAGCATTTTAACACGTTCAAATAGTAAGAACAGGATAATTATACCAACCCAAACGAACAAGAATACACCCAGGATGGTGGTGCCACTGGCTTCCATGATAAAAAAGTTGAACAATGTGTGTAATATAATAGCTACTAGTAATCCAACCGTACCAGCGATCATCTGGGTAGTTTTTGATTTGTAGTACGTAAAAGCCAAAAACATACCAATGGTGCCAGACGCTAGTACGTGCAGTAGTGTGGCACCCATGAAGCGGAAACCTCCGGTTAGGGCTGAGTTCAGGTACTCACCGATGACTAATGGGTTGAATACAAATAATGCGTTCTCGAGTGCTGCGAACCCAAGCGCGATCACAATCAGGTAGATCACCATGTCGATTGGTTCGTCAACGGCGCGGTTCCAAAGCACGACCGCCAGTGCCACGGCATACTTTAACAGCTCTTCAATAATCACCCAGCTGATCATGACGTTAGCGCCAGGGTAGAGCTCAAGCGCCAGGCGCTGTAGCGGTAATGCCAATGGCACTACCGCCATCCCGGCAATGAAAGTGATTGCAATGAGGAAGTATGGTTCAGGCTTGAGACTGTCCTCACGCAGCCAAAACCACAACCAGAAGATGGTCGGGATCAGGCCGGCAGCCAAGGCAACAACAAAGATCGTTGATTCCATTGGGCTTATTGTAGCAAAACGGTGGCAACCCTTTGGGGTGCCACCGTTTTGCTGGGGAGAGTAACTTACTTTGCAGTTGGCCACGCTGCCACCATCAATATGTCTTGGTCCTTTAGTTCGGCTGGCAGTTCTTGCCAAATTGTCTCAGTTACAAATGGCATGTACGGATGTAGCATCTTGAGTGATGTGACGAGGTATTCTGCCAGTAGTCGCTGGCGTGATGCGCGGATTGCCGCATCGTCTGATGCGAGCAGTTCTTTTGATTCTTCTATCAGTGTACTTGCAAAATAGTCCCACACAAATGCGTATAGCTTTTCAGCCGCCAGGTCGAAGCGGTCTTTGTTCATCTGGTTGGTGATGTCAGTTACAGCTTTGTGCAGCTCGCTTTCGAGGTTGGCGGCGTCTGATTCGGTCAGGGGCACCTGCATGTCGAGTCCATCTAGGTTGTCGAGCGAAAACCGAGTGATGTTCCAGATTTTGTTCGCAAACTTTTTGTAGGCGTTTACTTTGTCTGGATCGAGGTTCATGTCACTCCCAGGGGTGTTGTTCACCATCAGCCCCATCCGCAGCGCGTCAGTTCCAAATCGGTCCTGGATCTCTTTTGGAGCGATTACGTTACCTTTTGATTTACTCATCTTGATGCCTTTTTTGTCGCGCACCATTCCGTGTAGGTACACTTTTTTAAATGGTACTTCGCCAGTTCGGTATAGTCCCAGCATGATCATGCGAGCCACCCAGAAAAAGATGATGTCTTTTCCTGTTTCCATCACGCTAGTTGGGTAGTACTCTTTGAAGTCATCACCGTTAGGGAAGTCAGTCGTCGCCAGTGGCCACTGTCCTGACGAGAACCAGGTGTCAAACGTATCTGGGTCGGGCTCAACTGCACTGTCACACTTTGTACATGCGGTAATAGAATCATCCAAATCAACCATCCCGTGACCACACTCGGTACAGACTTTGGCTGGAATTGGGATCCCCCAAGCAATCTGGCGTGCAATGGGCCAGTCCTCGATGTTCTCCATCCAGTGTTTAAATACTCGTTCGTCTCGCTCTGTTACAAACGTTACTTCTTTGTTTGCGACCGCTTCGAGGGCTTTGGCTGCCAGCGGCTTGGTTTTAACAAACCATTGCTCACGGATTTGTGGTTCGATCTCCTTGTTACATTTGTAGCAGCAGGGGACTGAGTGACTGTAGTCCTCGTCGATTTTAACCAGTAAACCTTCCTCGTCTAGTTTTTTTACGATCGCTTCTCGGGCGTCGTTGATGTTCATTCCTTCAAATTCTGCTCCAGCAGTTGCCATCAGCTTGCCGCGCCAGTCGATGATTTGTTCATAGTCCAGGTCGTGTCGCTTGGCGATGTCAAAGTCGACGTGAGAATGCCACGGAGTAATAGTCATCACACCGGACCCCATCTCTGGGTCGCCAGCCTCGTCTTTGATAACGGTGGCTGTGATTGGTCCGTTGATCCATTCCACCTCGATCTGCTGTCCGTGTTCGTATTCTGCATACCGAGCGTCATCCGGGTGCATCACGACGTATTTGTCACCGAACTTTGTTTCTGGCCGTGACGTACCAATCACAAATGGTCCGTATTGGAAATAGTAAAACTTGCTGACCCGTTCGTCATGTTCGACTTCTAGGTTAGAGAAAGACGTTTGGTGTTTTGGACACCAGTTCACTGGACGAGCTCCTCGGTATAGTAACTCGTCTTTCTCCAATTGCTTAAACGTATCGTGGACGATTTTGACCGATCGTTCGTCGAGGGTAAATAGTTCTCGACTCCAGTCACACGAAGCACCGAGTGATCGCACCTGGTCCTCCATAATCGCTTTGTTCTCTTGTACAAAGTCCCAGATCTCTGACCTCAGTTCTTCGTTGGTCATATCGAACCGTGATCGTTTTTGTTTCTGGAGGTGTTTTTCGTATACGGCCTGCGTTTCAAACCCGGCATGGTCAGACCCAGGCAGCCAGAGGGCTTTCTTGCCGCACATCCGTTCAAACCGGATCATGATGTCCTCAACCGTCACAAACAACGCGTGCCCGGCGTGCAGGGAAGCGTTGGCGTTTGGCGGCGGCATGACAATGGAAAACGTTTCCGTTCGGTCACCTGGCAGATTGTCAGGATTGAAATACCCTGATTCTTCCCACATTTTATAGATGTCAGCCTCGTGCGCAGCCGGATCATATGGCTTGAGGAAGATTTCTGGAATAGTAGTCTGATTATTAGAATGGGCTTGATTTTGATTGATATTTTGATCACGCATAGTCTAAAAAGAGTATCACGACAGCGTAGATATAGAAAGACAAAGCAAAAGCCGCTCAGAGGAACGGCTAGAGCGTTTCTTGAGCGGCTAGTTATTTGGCATTTCAACCATCATCTGGCAGTGCTGCGGAGGTTGCCTTTCTCTACTTGGATACGCATAAGGATGGCCATACAGCTTCCAGCCATTTTCAATATGACGATTGATCTCTTCTTGAAGACCATTTGGGGATCCGGATGTCAGCAATGTGACCGAGAGAGCTTCAACTGGTTTTGTCATTTAGTTTCCTTTGGTGAACGTTCTTTTATATTATACATAAATACATGTAAAAGTCAACTACAAACTCTTGTTTCCATCGGCCTGGATGCCTTCGGCTCCGTGTGGTGATAGTGCACCAGTGGCGCGGGCGTGGCCGGCTAGCGCTATCATGATGCTGTTGTCGGTGGCTAGTGCTTGGGTGGGGAAGTAGACGGTGCAATCGGGGTGCTCATGCAGGAAGTGCGTCTCGAAGGCTCGCTTGATGAACCTGTTGGCGCTGACGCCGCCGCCGACGATGAGGGT
>Ga0136561_1000091_pt1 | contig 30918 bp, 41 predicted proteins | sample AntRauMeHopE1498_FD_104641 | JGI IMG/M metagenome (GOLD analysis project Ga0136561, IMG submission 104641) | Saline lake microbial communities from Rauer Islands, Antarctica - Metagenome Hop E1 #498 | ecosystem: Environmental > Aquatic > Non-marine Saline and Alkaline > Saline | place... | reverse complement strand
TGAGAGAGATTCGGACACGTGGGGGGCTGCGCCCCCCCGCCCTACGGGCGTCCCCCGATTAGCCAGGGGCTGCGCCCCTCCCCCCCGACCCCCCCGCAATATGTGCGAATCGCACACCCCCCGCAATATGTGCGAATCGCACACAGTGCGCCCACGCTCAACGCTGAGCCCCGTCGACCACCCTGGGTAGGCGCTGGTATAGGCGACACCGCTAGCGTGGCCTAGCGTGGCACACACGCAGAGAGGCCCGGGAGCTGGTTGCGCCCGGGCCATATGAGAGCGCTCCGCGTGCGCGTGCGCTACTCTCCCTCTCCCTCCGCCTTGGTCCCGAGCGGGTCCACCGCGAACGCCTCCGCGTCGGCTCGCTCGCGCTCGCGCTTCCACCGCTGCTTAGACCTCGCCGAATGCTGGGCGAATGTCAGAGCCCCGCGCGTGTGCGCATTCTCTATCCCGTAGATTCGACGCCAGCGTAGGATAGTCATCTCAGAGCAGCGGAACACGGCGGCGGCCACCCTGGACCCGTGCTCCTGGTAGACGCGGCGCAGCTCCGCAGCCTCGGGTCGGGGAGGCTTCGCAAGCGACCCCATTTTAGATCGGTTGACCTGATACAGCTTCGCCCAGCGAGCAGCTGTCTCAACGTCGACGTCGTACGACTTACCGATGCTCTCGTAGGTCGCACCTCGGCGGACGAGGTCCACGAACACGGCGCGCGCCTCTACGAGCCCGTGGACCATTTCGAATCGGTTGCGTTTTCTCCGACGTCTAGTCAAAGGCTTGCCCTCCGGTTTGGACGCTGACAGGCGCCCCTAGGATGTACGAGAGCGCAGCCGCTTGCGCGTTCCGCAGGCGCGGGCGCAGCCACGGGTCTAGGACCGCAAACGTCTCCTCGAACGAGGCGTTCACCACCGCAGCTACCTCGACGGCGCACGCGTCGCGAGTCTCGTCTAGGTACCTCTCGACCAGATATCCGAACATGTCGAAGGTTCCGCCCCATTCTGCGAGATCGGTTTCCGACGGGATCTTAGACAGCCAGCCCGTCACGCAAGCTTTTTTGAACGCATCGCGATTTAGTTTCATAACAAAACTCCGCTTTTAGGGGTTAGGGTGATACAATAGACTTGAAAGTCTATCTAAGTAACGAGGAGCCTAGCATGGGACACGACCCGCGCGCAAGCGAAAACCACCTAGCACTGCGCGCGGAAGCCTTGCTCGACACGCGGAGAGCCGCGCAGGATGGGCTCGGAAACTTCCTCTCGGGTATCGACGTCTATGGTACCGATCCCGGCACCACCGCGCGCCCGGACATGGATGGCCGCCTACAACGCTACGAGATCGCTGCGCTATACGCAGATCAGGATCTGGCCAAGCGCATCGTGAACGAAGTCGTGAACGACTCGATCCGGTCGGGCTGGACGGTGTTCGACGCCGCGACGCGTGCGCTCGTGCTGGATCCCGAGCACCTGCCCGTGCGCAGGATCGTCCGAGAGGCTGGGCGTTGGGGTAGGCTCGACGGCGTAGCGGTCGCGCTCCTCATCCCGGACGCGAACATCGGCGTGGACACGCTCGCGGAGCCGCCCGACCTCGGCGCCCCGGTCGAGAACATCTTGACTTTCACCCGCGCTGAGCTGTCCGTCACGGAGTACGAGGACGACATCGCCTCCCCGCACTACGGGCGCGCGCTGCGCTATCGGATCACTCCGATCCGTAACGGGGCCGGACAACGCTCCGGCGCGCTTACCTCCGTCCACCGCGATCACCTCCTCCGATTCGACGGCGAGCCGCTACCCAAGCAGATGCGTAACGCTAACGAGGATTTCGAGGATTCCGTTCTACAATCCGTGTGGGATGCTGTGAGGCGCTTCCTCCAAACCGAGGCGTCGATCGCATCCATTATCCAGCGGTTTGAAACGGCGACCATCTCGATCTCCGGGCTGGCCGGGGTGCTCGCGGCCGAGGACGGCGAATGCCTGATTAACAAGCGCATGGCGATGTTCCAGCGTTCGTTGAGCTTGCTCAACGCTGCGTTGATCGACGCCGACTCCGGTGAGAAGTACGAGCGCAAGTTCGCGACGGTCACGGGCTTGGATGTGCTCTGGGATCGATTCGCTCACTCCGTGGCCAAAGCGGCCCGCATCCCCATGACTCAGCTGTTTGGGATGTCTCCGAGCGGCCTATCCACGGACGACCAATCGGGTCGCGCGAATTGGCGTAAGGAGGTCTCCGCCTACCAGGAAGACCAGCTGCACCCGAACCTAGTCAAGTTGTACACACGCTTGAACGGAGGCCGCCCCGTCGAGGTGCGGTTTTCCCCGTCCTCCGAGGCAACCGCCGACGAAGAGTCCAAGGTCGCCGAATCGAAGGCCCGCACGCGCTCGATGTATGTGGGCGGCGGGCTCGCAGACGCGGCGGATTTCCGCGCGATCCTCATCCGAGAGGGCGTGATCGATCCCCCGGAGGTCACAGAGCCCGAGGCGGCGGTCGCGCCGACGCCTAGGCTCCTACGCCGCGCGGCCGAGGTCACAGAGCCCGAGGTGGCCGATGAGTGAGTTTGTTCTCGAACGCAAGCGGATACACGTCGATTTTGGGTACCTCGATGTGTGGGGGGTAGCCGCCATCGTCGGGCCCATGGATTACTCGGGGGTGCCGGGCATCGACGCGATCGCCTATGTCCCACGGGAGACATTGGCAGATAGCTGCTCGGACCTCGTGGGGTGTCCGATTACGGTCGGACACCCCGTGACGGACGATGGGATGGTCACAACGGCCACCGCACAGGAGCTGACTCACGGCTGCGTGGTGGCCGCCGCTATGAGAGGCGACGAGCTTTGTGTGCATCTGCGCGTCTGGAATCAAGTTGCTATCGACACGATACAGGCGGGCGACGCCGTGGAGCTGTCTCCCGGGTACCTCGTCACACTCGAAGAGTCGGATCTTTACGAGGGCGCCGCTCTCGTACAGACGAGACGCTACTACAATCATCTCGCCATCGTCGAGGCCGCTCGTGGCGGGTCGACGGTGCGACTCCTAACGGATGGCAAAATGCTAGGCAAGCGCAAAGTACGCGTCGCGGACGGTTCCATGGGCAAGGGCAAGGCCAAGGACATGGAAGAGGGCAAGGAAGAGGCCGCGGACATGGAGGAGGGCGAAGAGGTCGAGGCCGCGGATGCCACGATCGACGAGCAGGTTGCTGAGCTGCACGCCATGGTCTCGGAGATCCGAGACATGCTGACCGCGCTCATGGAGCCCGCCGAGCCCGCCGCCGAGGAGGAGGCCCCCGCCGAGGACGAGGACGAGGATCTGCCCGCCGAGGACGAGGAGGAGGACGGTAAGAAGCCGGCGGCCGATGCTAACCCCCACACCGTCCGCCTCGACGTCGACACCATCGCGCGCGCCGCTGTCATCGCGTCTAAGCACGGGATCAAGACCGTGCGCCCGAGTCAGGCGGTCTACGCCGTCGCGAAGCACTTCTTAGGCGATGCAATGCCCAAGCGCCCCACCGCCGAGTTCCTTCGCGGCGCCGTCGCGTCGGCCTCTAAGATCGACGCGGCTAAGGGCGCCTCGAACACTTTGCGTAGCGTCGCCCGCAGCTCCGTGGTCGACTCCCCGGATCAGATTAGCGTCGAAACCGCTTGGCTCAACCGCCACACCCGCTGACCCCGCCTTCATAGGAGATACCCATGTCGAATTTTGGCCCTTACTCGATCAGCCAGCGATCGGTTACGCCGATGCCCGCTGGGCGCCTCGGTAAAATCGCAGATCTGGGCGAGACTCAGACCGTCGCGCTCCCACACAACATCGGGCGCGCGCTCAACACGATCACGTTGCAGTTCGCGACCGTGGCCAGTAACGCCGTGTACACGTACCGCCTCTCCGATGCTTTGTACCTGAACGAGACGTTCACGTTCACCTCGGACGGCACGGCCACCGTGGCCGAGGCTGCGAGCGACGCGGCCGCTGCGTTCAACGCGCAGCCCGTGCTCGCGGGCGCCGGTTCGGCCGTCGCGGCGACGGACACCGTGACCATCACGCTGCGCCCCACCGTTCAAGCGCAACTGTCCGTCGTCGCCCAGGGCGCGCCGGGTAACTCCGTCATCACGGTGGTCTCGAATCTCAATGAGGGCGCGGACTACCCCCTCGCCGTGGCGACGTACATGAGCGCCGACGGTGTCTACGCCACCACGGTCAAGCCCGCGGGTGACATCGAGGACGTGCTAGTCGGCTGCACCGTGCTCGGCCTCGACCAAGAGATGAGCTACCCCTACGTTCCCGGCCCCATCCCGGCGGCACGCGCCGGTGAGCGTGTCGAGGTTCTGCGCAGCGGCGCGGTCTACGTCGCAGGCGGCTCGGACGCCCAGCGCGGGCAAGTCGTCCTAGTCGGCACCGCAGCCGGTGAGATCGGCCAGTGGTTCAATGCGGCCGGTACGGGGCGCCTCCCTATCCCCAAGCCGTTTGCACAGTGGCTCAACCCCAATATCATTGAGCTGGCCCTCGGCCGCTGAATAGGAGTTCGCACATGGCTCAGTTTATCTCAGATTCGGCCGAGACTATGGTCGATTCGCGCACGAAGGCGAATTTCCTGCGCGTGTATCGCGACCACAAGGCGCAGCCCCGTGAATGGGCCAAGGCGCGTCGCGACCAGAACGTCGCGTTCTACAAACGGCACGGCCTCGACGGCGGCGCCGCGACTGCAAACGCGGACGCGATCGAGCGCATGTATGAGGGCGTCATGCGCGACGCCGCTAAGAAGAGCGCGCAGGATTCTCTCATCTCGAACGGCGGGATGTTCCAGGCGCGCGAGCTTGAGTACCAGTCGAGCGAGCTGCTACGCCGCCGCTACCAGATGCTCTCGGGTCTAGAGCTGTTCCGTGTGGATAGCTCGATTCCTCCGGGGTACAAAACATTCACTCAGAACCGCCTTGAGCATAACTCCGAATGGGGTTTCTACCGGGGCAACGGTGACAACATCCCCGCCGCTACGGGCGTCTCGCTCAGCACGGAGACGGGTCGAATCATCCCAGCGGTCAGCGGGATTCGGTACAATTTCTTCGAGGAGATGTCATTCGACCTCGCCGCCTTTAGTGTGAAGAGTGAGCTTGAGTTCGCGGCACAGCGCGGCGCGGATGAGTTCGTGAACCGGCTCATCTGGTCGGGCTCCGACGTGGATCAGCTGCTGGGCGTCGTGAATTCACCGTTCACGACTCGCAGCACGGGTGCAGTCGCCTACGGTTCGGCCACGCCAGCAGACGCAATCCTCGAAGACCTCCAAAACGCGGCCTCCGATCAGCACCTGCGCACCGGCGGCGCGGGCGGGCCTACCCGCATGATCATGGCGCTGACTCCCTACACGCGGCTCTCACAACGCAAGCGCGCGGTCGGCTCATCGTCCGACCAAACCATCCTGCAAGCGTTCGCTCAAGACAACATGTTCATCACTCAAATCGCGTACGCTCCCGAGCTGGACGGCGCGGGTCCGGGTGGTTCGGATGTGATCGTCTTCGACCGCCCCGACTCGTTCCGCATTGTCATGCCTCGCGGTTTGACCATGCTCCCAATCCAGGAGCACAACTTCGGGATCACTATCCCGATGTACCTGCTCTTTGGTGGGGTTAAAAACTACGAGGCGCTTGATACGCGCCTGCACTTCGTGGGGCGCTGATCATGGCTAATAAGCAAAACACGCAGAACATGCAAAACGAGCCCGCCGACGACGGCGAGCCTCTGGGCTCGATCTTCGTCATCGAGAATCGCACCTCGGGGGCCGTGCTATTCGGTCTCGCGACTGAGGTGGACCGCGAGCGCGTGGCTAGCCGAGTCACGGACGGTCGACTCATCTCCGAGCAGGTGGAGGCGTACCAGTCGCCCGGCGTCGTCGTCGGCGGCGATCTCTACCTCCCCGCCACGCTGCGCGGGGGCGAGGTCGGCCGCCTAGAGGTCCGAGAGGCCGTGTGGGCCGTGCTCAAGCGCAACCCGGCCGTCGCCGGGATGTTGGCCAGCTCGCAGATCACTGTGAGCCGCCCCGTCTGACCCGCACAGGGCGCCCGCGTGTGGGCGCGCGCATACAGACTGCGCGCGCGCCGCACATCGGATCAAACCGGCGGGCGCCATATCAGAACAATCGAGGTGTAAGATGCCCGTGCTTGACACGCTGAAACTCATCGCGCCCGCGCTCGCCGTCGCGTACGACGACACGCAACTAGAGGCGTTCATCGCGCTCGCGACCTGCTTTGTGTCCGCCAGCGTTTTCGGGTGCGCGTACTCCCAGGCGCTCGCATTCCTAGCTGCGCACATCGCCACGCTGAGCACGATGGGCGCGTCCGGCGCAGCTGGTCCGGTCACAGGCGAGCGAGCGGGCGAGGTGAGTAGAAACTACGCTCAACCCGCGTTCCTCCCCGGCAACCACGATTACGCGCTCACCGCATACGGTCGCCGCTATCTCGAAATCAGAAACACACGCGTAGGTACAAAGCCCCTGACCACCGGTTTCTCTTTCGGGTGTCCGTGATGGGTAGAACCAAACGCGTGCGAGTGATCGCTGATTGCGAGATACATGAGCTGGATAACGGCTGGCACGACGTCGAGGAGCTGATCCGCAACGCCATGCGCGAGGATTTCGTGGTCGTAGGCATCCGCGGCGCAGGTAGCAGCGGCCCGACGAACGCACAGAAAGCGGTTTGGAACGAGTTCGGAGTCGGGGGCGTGCCAAAGCGGCCGTTCCTCCTCCCCGCGTTCGATGAGAACGTAGAGTCGATGGCGGCCGCTTTTATGTGGGAGCTGAACCGGGGCGTGCGCAAAGGTGAGCCCTCGGTATCGGATGCGCTGCTAGCAGCTGCGCAGGTGCTCTACGACGAGATCGCGCACCCGATCGACGCGAACATAATCACGCCGCGAAACGCCCGACTCACCATTCTGTTAAAAGGCTTCGATCATCCGTTGGTTGAGCACGGAGATATGCGAAGAGGCCTGTTCGTCGAGGCTAAGCAGAAATCGGCGCGTAGGTCGAGAGCGGGGGAGGGCGCCGTGCGCTCTCCGACCGCTCGGAGCACGCGCAAGCGGCGCAGCCGCGCGGTGGCGAAGGTGCGCGCGAACAAATCCCGAAACGCAGCCGGGCTCAAAGCTTTCATTCGTAAAAACGGGCGCTATGCGCAGGACGACGCGAATGCGATGATGGCTCCTAAGAAGTCGTCTTCGAAGAAATCGACGCGCACGCGTTTCAAAGCGGTCGGGCGCAAAACGCACCGCACGGCGCCGTACCTATCTGTGTGAGGTCGCACTATGCAGGCAATGGGCTCCCTATTTGTAGGTATGGAACCAATCCTCGTCTGGGCGACGCAGACGAGCGCCACGCGCGGGGCGGACGGTCGCAGGACCGTAATCCGACTCCCGTCGCAGGCGCTCGTCGCCGTGGTTAACCCCGTGCCGGGGCGGGTGCTCGCGACTCTACCCGAGGGCGAGCGCACGGGCGATCAACGTCGCGTGTTGTGTGATTTCGACATCGCCTCCCCGGACGAGGACACGCGCACGTGGGGGGCGATCCTAGAGATCGCGGGCGTGTTCTACGAGGTGCGAGACAAGCAAACGTACCGGCGCGTGATCCCGCATTTCGCGTATCGTGTGCGACGCCTAGACGCAGCCTCGGTTCCCACGCTACCCACCCCGTGACACAGAGGCGACTATGTCTATACGCGAGACTATGATCCAGGCGTTCCGAGATTGGGCCAGGGACGCGCTCGGGATCACGGACGACGAGATCTACCCCGCGGGCCGCGGGCGCCCCGACGTGTTCGGCCCCGCTCCCTGTCTCGTGGTGGACGTCCTAGTCGTCGGCCGGTCGACCGGCACCGTGCATCGGCGCACGACGCCCGCTGGGCGCGTGTTCGACTCCGCACGCACCGCCGAGCTGTCCGTGATCGGCTACGGTCCCGGCACAGACGACTGGTTAGAGATCCTGGCAGCTCGCCACGAGGAGGCGACGGCGTACGGGCCGTTCTCGTTCGTTCCGCTCGGGGATACGCTCGACGTGTCAGGCCCGGTTGAGTCGGAGATCGAGGAGAGGTACCAGCGCACGTTCACCGCGCAGTATCGCTCGATCGTCGGGGCGCCCGCGCCCACGCCGCGCGTGCAGGTGCTATACAATAACGATCCGATGCTACCCCCCACACCGTGAGGCTAATACATGGCTGCTACGCATAATCCCACTGTCCTGGTCAATGTCACCCTGGCACCGCCCCCCACGCCCACGGCCGGGTTCGGCGGCGTGGCTTGGTTCATCCCCGAGCCCGTTGGGTTCGGCGGCGATTGGCTGGATGATGAGCTTTTCCTCGATTTCGTGAGCGCCGAGGGCGTGGCAGCGGCGCTTACGTCGAATTTCATCGACGCGAACACTGCGAGCGTGTTGACACGGGCATTCGCTCAGAACCCCTCTCCCGAGCGCCTGCGCGTCGTCACGGCGGACGCCTCGGGTGCGAACCTGATCTCAGAGTACAACGCGATGAAAGCCGCGCCCAATGGCGGGCTCGTGTACTGGATCGCAGTGGGCGGGGCAGTCACCGCCACCGCCCCGGCTCGCGTCGCGCTCGCGAACGCAGCCCGTGCGGACGGCCGCCAGACCTCGATGGTGTCCTCCGAGGCGCAGCTGTTGTCCGTTCCCCTCGGCGGCGGGCCGCTCGCAGGCGTTGAGCTGGTCGAGGGCCTGACTCTCTACTATCACGACGCACCGCTCACCGCGGGCATCGAGATCATCCACCCCGCCGCTCGGCTCGCGCTCGACCCGGATGCCAGATCGTTCGGGTTCCGAGGGGCGGCCAACGTGCCGGGGCTCGTCACAGGGCTCACGGATTCGCAGCGCGCGACCGCCGTCGCTAACAACGTGAACACAGCGCTTCGCTACGGTGGCGTTCCCACGTTCGTCCACCCCGCCACGACGACGATCGGACGCCCGATCCTGGAATTGCTCAACGCTGACTGGATCAAGGCGCGCTCCCAGGAGGCGTTGATTGACCAGGATACCCAGGCCGCCGCTCGCGGTGACCTCATCGGCGTGGACATCGAGGGGCAGGCGCTCACCTCGGGTGTGATCTCGAATCTCCTAGAGAGGGCGCAGGCGCTCGGCAAGATCGTCCCAGGTCAGATTCTCGTGACTCTTCCTCCTATCACAGCCGCCGATATCGCAGCTGGGATTATCCGGGTCAACGCCGCCGTGCAGACCACGACAGAGGTCCGCCGATTCATCTTTAACGTCGACCTCAGCCGCTCGGCCGTCGTCACCGCACCCTGATAGGAGTTCCATATGAGTTTCCAAACAGCAAAACTCTACGACCTCACTGCCAACGTGATCGCGATCGGTTCTGTGCGAATCGGCTCGTTCGACGAGGAGGGCGCGGTCGAGTACGAGATGCTATCCGATGAGCACGAGTCTGCGAATAGCAGCGACGGGCGCGCGCCCGTCTACTCGCGTTTGAATGACGAGCGCGTGGGCGTGACCATCACGCTCATGGAAACCAGCCCGAGCGTGGGTTACCTCGACACCCTGCTTCGTGGTCAACGCGCTCAGCGCGGTTCGCTGCTCACCGTCACGTACTCACACGTGGATACCATTTCTGGTGATACAATCAGCTCCCCGCAGGCGATTTTCATGAATCGCCCGGGCCCGTCTAAGGGCCGTGTTGCAGGTACTCGCGAGTTCCGTCTTGAGCTGCCGTTTGGCAAGCGACTCATGACACTCGGCGGGCTCAACACGCCCGAGGCGCTACTACCGTGAACCCTAGGAGCTAACCCGCATGGAAATCACGAACACAACCACGTTCAATCTCGTCGATCGCAGCGGCGTCGAGCATCGCTACACCACGACGGCGATCACGCCGTCACGAGGCGGCGATTCCATCGTCCGAGACCTCTCTGCGCTGCTCTCCGAGCCGTTGGCCCCCATCGCAATCCCATACATGATGGGCAAGCAGGCGGAGGGGCTGGACAACAGCGCGATCGGGCGCGGTGTAAAGCAGGCTCTCCGCGAGCTTGACATGAAACTCATCCGCCGGATCCTGGCCGAGACGACGCGCGACGGGGAAAAGCTCCGAGATGACAACGTGTACGACGCGGCGTACACGCGAAACTATGCGGAGCTGCTGGGCGTGTTGAAGGAAGTCATTGCATATAATGGGTTCCTGGATTTTTTATCTTTCGGTGGTTGAAAGCCTCGATAAAGCTTTCACCACGGGAAAAGATGATCGCGGCGAGGGCCGCGAAAACACCGCAAGGTTATCTGATCGACTGGACAATTTGGCGTATTGTCCTACACGAGCAGGTGGGCCGAGGCGTATCGGCTCCGGTAATCCGGCAGTCGTGGTCATTTCGCGAGATCACAGAAGCTCTCGTTTTATGTGACGAGCTGGATGCGCAAATCGAGGCGTCTAAAACGAGGTAACGCGTGTCAAAACAAACCCTGAAAGAGGTGAATTTTAAGCTCGGCGCGAGCGGCGGCTCAAAAGCAGCCTCCGAGTTCAAGAAAGTAGAAAAAGCGGGGTTCGACGTCGAGGCGGCGTTTGCCCGTGCGGCGCAGTCGATGGGAGCGTTGCTCGCGGCGGCCGCCGGTGTGGGCGCCGCGCTCGCTGTCGGGTTCGGCGCTCAGGGCGTCCTAGTCAGGCGCAGCGCTGCGTTCGGCGAGCAGATCGAGCGCATGGCCGTTGGTTTCTCGACGAGCGCCCAGGAGATCCAGCGGCTCAACACCGTGTTCAAGGTGCTGGGCGGGTCCACGGACGACCTCGCGGATGCGATGGGTACGATCACGGACCGCGCGAAATCCGCGCTGGAAGGCTCGGCGGATTCTCTCAAAGAGTTCAAGCGGGTCGGCATCTCGCTAGACGAGCTGAAAGACAAAAAGCCCGCCGAGCTGCTTCGCCTTTTCATGGAAAGGGCCTCTGTGATGAAAGACCGCACGCAGGCGCTCACCGCCTCCGTGCGTACGTTCGGCGACGATCTCGGGCGCCGACTCATCCCAGCGCTCACCACCGGCGAGGCCTCTTTCAGAGACCTCGAAAGGGTGGCGGGGGATTTGGGCCTGATCCTAAGCCCGAAAGAGACCAAAAACCTGAAACTCGCTCAGGTAGAGTTTCGCAAACTGCAATTCACGGTCGAGGGCCTGGGTAACAGCCTGGGCGCCGCGCTCGCCCCCGCTTTTGGTTACGCTGCGAAGGGCATCCAGACTTTCATTCAGAACAATTTCGTGAAAGGCAAGTCGCCGCTATCTGCGAAATGGATGAAATCCTGGGCGCAGCTCATGGGCGATGAGTTCAAGAAGATCGGCACGTACGCACAATCCGCTTTCGAGAAGCTGGGCGGCTCGCAGGCCGCGGACAAGGCCATGACTCTACTACAAGGTGTCGTGCCTCTCGTCGCTGAGATGGCGGTCGGCTTCCTGGCTCTCGCAGGTAGTGCGAGCGTCGTGTACTTTTTCAAGATGCTAGGCGGCGTCGGCGTCGTTCTAGGTCTGGTTTTGGGCGGAATCATCGCGGTGCTCTTCGATCTGTTCGCGTATATGGAGGGCGGAGACTCGGTCATCGGGCGGCTCATCGACCGCTCGCCGCGACTCCAGAAAACGATGATCGAGCTTAAGGCATCTATACAGGGATTCGCGGATGAGATGGATCGCCTAAACGTCGCATCTAGGTCATTCCTCAATTTCATGGCCGACGGGCAGGACAGCGAGGGGGTGAGCCAGATGGAATCTTCGATGATCACGTTCATCATCCTCGTTCTGAAGGCGGTTCGGGCGACGACGGACCTAGCGGCGGCGCTCACAGAGGTGCTTGCTGTCACGATCGAATTCTCCGAGATGATGAACAGAGCGTTCACATTCTCCGAAGAGACCTCCGCGTTCCTGGATAACCTGGAAACGATTGGTCGGATAGATTTCTCCGACGACGCTAGCGTGAGAAAGGCGAACGACGCGGTAGCCTCGATGCTCGGGATGCAGACAAAAGATGAGCGGTCGGCCACGCGCGCGGCCGCGCGCGCGGCCGCGGCCGCCGCTCTGCTACCCAGTCAGAATCCGGGCGATGCCCAGTACCGGAGCCAGCGCGCGGCGGCCGGGTTCACGGGCGGCGATGCGCTTCGCAGCCGGAACACCATGCAATACGGTCCGGGCGTGAGCCCGAACGCCGGGGGCTCGGCCGCCGACTACAACACACGCATGGCCGCCTACAACGCGCGTATGAGCGCCTACCACGGCTCTCGGACCGGGGGCGACTCGGGCGGGATGTCATCGGTGGGTGGCACGACTAATGTGGGCTCGGTTACGATCGAGGTGCAAGGCGGGATGTCCTACTCTCCCGAGATGGCCGCCACCATGGCAAACGATTTCACCTCCGCGCTGCGCGATGCGAGCGCGAGCGTGCAACCATCGGAGCCTTGATATGGCGACATTCGTCTCGTTCAACCGCCGAGATCCGGGCGGCCTACGCCCAGATCTCACATTCCATTCCGAGATGTCCGTCGCAGTCAATGAGAAGCAAGACGTAACCGAGCACCCGATCGCGGGTGACACGCCGATCGCGGACCACATCCAGCGGCGGTTCCGCTCGCTCACGATCATCGTCTGCCAGACGGAGACGCCGGGCCCGTGGCAGATCCCGGCGAGCAACGTCGTCGAGGACGGGCGCACGTACCTCGAAGAGGCGATCGAATGGTTGGAAAGCTATCGGACGAGCGAGCTGGTCTACATCTCGGACCGCGGCGGTGTGTTCTCGCAAATCGCGATCGAATCGTATGGCTATGAATGGGACAGCGTCGCGCGCCTCGTGTTCACGATCCAAGCCAAGCAAATCCGGCGCGCTCGCGAGGAGCGCGTTCGCCTACCACCGCCACGGCCTCGTGGCAAGCCGAAAACGGACCTGACTCCGTCCGTCGATACGGGAGACACCGGGACGCCGCCCTCGTTCAAGATCATCAGCGGGCTTGCGCGCTTCGGAGACGCGGCCTCGGAGGCTTTGGGTATGCCCGGCCTGCGCATCGGCGGCTATGTCAACGGGCTGATCGACGGCGAGCAAACGGTTGTGCGCACGCGCCCGGCCATCCTCGGAGAGTTCGAGACCAGCGCGACGCCCCTAACTCGCGATATCCGCGCCGAGCGCGCCGCCGAGCTGACAGCTGAGTCGGCGCGTAGCGGGTTCTCCCCCGCGGGTGAGGCGCTGTTTTCCCAGGAGATCCCGTAATGGCCACCGTTGAGATCGAGCTGAACGGCGAGGAGGTGTTCCAGACGATGAGCGTTGAGCTGGACGGCACGCGCTATCGGATGCGGTTAGAATGGTCCGAGTTCGCGGTCGCCTGGTTCATGTCACTCTACTCGGACACGGAGCCCCCGGAGCCGATCGCGCTGCATCGGCGGATCTCGCCCGGCTCATCGCCGTACTATACGTTTCGCACGGGTGGGCCTCGGGGGGTGTTCCTTGTGTACGGCCCCACGGCCCCGCCGTACGGGCAGGCGGCGCTCGGTAGATCCGTGCGACTCCTCTACGTGGAGGCGAGCCCATGACGTACCTGTTCGGCCGACATATTACCGTGGTAGCGGACGACATCGCCTTTGAGGGCCGGGGCGCGTCCGGGTTCCGGGTGGATTTCTCCGTCTCCCGGACGGCGACCAAAGAGCCAAACAAAGGGCAAATCTCTATCTATAACCCCTCGGAAACGCAGTCAATTGCGCTCTCCCTGAGCAAGCGGCGGCCGCTTCTACGCGTATTCGCAGGATACGAGGGGACGACGCCCATGCTCCTGGGCGCAGGCAACGCCGTACGCGACGGGGTAAACCTAGAGTACTCGGGCTCGGATCGCGTGCTCAAGATCCAGTTCGCGGACGGCCTGCGCAAATACCAGGGCGCACGCGCTGCGCTCTCTATCCGAGGCAAGGTGCGGCTCTCGGAGGCGATCACACAGCTCGCGGCGCAGATCGGCCTACCCGTGGACCTATACCTAGACGAGGCCGACGACCCGCTCATCCAGAACGGATTGCACCTCTCCGGTGCAGCTCGTGACGTGCTCGACGGGCTGGCCGCCTCCGTAAAAGCGGGCTGGTCAATCCAAAACGGCCGCTTGCAACTAGTTGGCCAGCGGCGTACGACGCGGGTGCTCGGCCGGTTATTTTCCTACGAGAACGGTACGCTCATCCAGGCGCCGAACCCACGCGGCGGAGCCAAATGCGTGTTTCACGTGCTCCTCGCCGCGGACGTCTCGCCGGGTGTCCGCTTCCAAGTCGACGCGGGGCCCGGGCGCCCGGGTAGCGGCGTGTGGGCGTGCACAGGAGTACAGCACGCGGGCTCGAATTATGGTACCATGACCTCCACGATCGAAGCCCGGAGGAGCTAGCACCATGACCACAGAGACCGTCGATCAGGTAGCTGCGAGCGCCGCCACGCAGGCGATGCAACGCGTTCGCGTCGCGCTCCCCGCCACGGTGATCGCATACGAACATCCGCGCGCTACGGTGCGCGTAGACGTCCGGACGCCGTATTTGGTGTTCGACGACGAGGACGACGCGCCGGATCCGAGCGTCGCCTACGACGAGGAGCCGCCCATATACGACGTGCCGGTCGCCATGTTCGGCGGGGCGGGCGTGGGCATTCGGTTCCGCCCGCGCGCCGGTGACACGGGCGTCCTGCTCGTGTGCCACCGCTCGATCGACGAATGGCTCAACGGGCAGACGCGCCCGACCACGCCCGCGCGGTTCACGCGGTTTGATCTCTCGGACGCTGTGTTTCTGCCCGGGCTGCGATCGTTCGACGCGGCCGAGGCCGAGCCCCCGGACGACGCGATCGTCTTCGAGGGCGGTGAGTTCCGGTTCGGAGGGCTCTCCGCGACTCAGTTCCTCGCCCGCGCCGACCGGGTCGAGAGCCGCTTGCAAGCGATGGAGGGGGTGTTCAACGCGCACGTGCACCCCACCAATGCGCCGACCACGCCGACCAGCCCGACACTGACTCCGATGCTCGGGGGGGCCTCCGTGGCGTCCGACACCGTAAAGGCGAGGTAACCCCCATGCCGAGAGACATTAGACTAGGCCGCTGGCCGCTGGACCTGATCGCGGGCGCAGACTCCGCGGCGCAGCGGCTGCGCATCCGGCTCGGCACGCACCTCGGGGAATGGCCGCTGGACGATGGCGTCGGTTTGCCGTTCATCGCGTGGGGGGATACGCTACCACCGCCGCTGATCCAAATCAGGGACTATGTGGTCTTCGAGATCGAGGACACGCCCGGGTGCCGGTCGCTAGGCGTGTCTACATCGTTCAACGCGTCGACCGGTGCGGTGACGGTGAACGCGCGCGCTCGCTACGCCCCCGAGGGCGCGGATGGCAACGTACTAGAGATCACGGTGCTGTTCGGGGCGCTCGTCGAGACGTTTTCCCGGGTCGTCGTTCTACCCATGGCCTAGTAGCCGAGGAGCAAGTCAAATGCCACTAACCCCAAACGGCTACCAGCCCAAGCGCTCCGTCGAATGGCTCGCCGAGCTGCGCACCGCGCTTGAGATCGAGTTCAATGGCGGCGCGCCGCTGGATTGGCCCGGCCGCGACTCCGTGCTAGGCGCGCTGAGCGCCGTGCTAGCTGCGCGTCTGGGCGAGCTGGACGGCGGCGTGATCGCCTCCCTGGCCACGTTCGCGGATCCGAACGACGCCGTGGGGCAGTTCCTCGATAACCATCTAGCTCTGCTCGGCGGCGTCCGGCGCGACGCGACGTTCTCGACCGCCCAGCTCATCACCACGGACGCCTCGAACACGACCGGCGCGGGGATCCCGGCTGGCACCGTGTTCCAATCCTCGGACCTGCGTCCGACGACGTGGATCAGCGTGGCCGACGCGTTCGTCCCGGACCCGATCACGGTACGGGCGCAGGTGCGGGGCTCCGTCGCAGCTGCGCCGAACACGATCACGCGGATCGTGACCAGCACCGCGGGCGTGGTGGCGGTGACTAACCCGGTCTCAGCTGCTCGCGGCCTGCCCGTGGAGTCAGACGACGAGGCGCGCTCTCGGCGCCTGGCACTACTAGCCGGGTCCGGGTCGTCGACGCTCGGCGCGATCCGCGCGCGCGTAGCGGCCTCCGTGCCGGACCTGCGCCGCGTGGCCGTGGTGGAGAACACGAGTGACATCACACAGACGATCGAGGGGATAACCCTAGCACCGCGCCGGATCGGCGTGGTGGTCTGGCCGCCGCTGCTCGTACCGGCCGACTTCGACCGCGTCGCGCAGGCGATCTACGACACGAAACCGGCCGGGATCGGCGTGCAGCTGCTCGCTGAGTCTGGCACGGCGATCGACGTGAACGGCGGGCAAATCGACGTGCATTTCGCGTTCCCGGCCGTGGTCAACGTGGACGTGGCGCTGATTCTCACCTACTCGGGTACGCGTACCCAGGCGAGCGTGAACGCGGACGCGCGCGCGCGCACGACGGCTTACTTCGACGGCCTACGACCGGGCGAGCGTGTGAGCCGCTTGCAGGTGATCGCGCGGTTGGCCTCGATTCCCGGGCTGCTCGCGGTGAACCCCGTGTTCAACGCGGTGCTAGGCCAAGACATCGTTCTCGGCGCGGCTCAGATCGCCCAGCTCGGAACCCTCACCCCCCCATAGGATAGCCAATGCCCTACGACGGTGAATGGATCTACCAGCCCGACCACGAGGGGGTGGCCGATGCTAGCGAGGTGGTCACGCCCGTGCGCACGGACGCCGTGATCGGCCCCGTGATCGCCGCGCTCGTCCGGCAGATTCAATGCCTGGAGGACGACGCTTTTGACCTCGCGACGAGCCTCGCGTTTACTGGCGGAGTCTCCGACTGGGCGCTTGATATCTTCGGGCGCATCGTCGAGGAGTCGCGCGGGACGCGCACGGACGATGAGTTTCGGACGCTCATAGGTCAAAAACTGCGTGCATTGCGCTCCGACGGCTCGGCGCGTACAATCGTCGACATCGTGAACGCGATTCTCAACCAGGGCGGGGTGCTCTACGCAGACGGCCCCGGCGATGCGAATTTCACGTTGACCATCACACAGCCGATCACGGGCCTAGATGCAAACCAGATCGACGCGATTCGGCGCCTCATCCTGCTCGCCAAACCGGCGGTGGTGGGCGTGACTGCGGTCGGGGCCGGATCCAATCCATTCGGGTTTTTCGGTTTCCCGGGCGCGCTCGGATTCAATGCTGGCACGTTCACGTTCCTTATCACTACCCCCTAGCACGCGAGCCACCACATGCCTAAGCCACCCGAAATCCCCACATGGGCAACCGACCCGTCGGCCACGATTATCACGCCGTCCGTCGCTAAGCGGGCGCTTGGATGGATCGTCGAGCTTCCCCCACACGAATTCTTTAACTGGCTCGGGAACCGCACGGGTCAGTGGCTCGCGTATGTGAATTCGGCGTTTCGAAACGTGTCGAGTTTCACATACGCGACGGACATCGGGCTCAGCCTGGGCGGTACGGATGCATCGCTCGTCGTGGAGAACCCCTCGGGCGATACCCGATACATGCGATTCGCCGGGGATACACCTATAATCACGGCTGGGCTCCGAGCCGATGAGCTGGACGCGCTCGACGTCGCAAGCGCACCGCTCGTGTTATCGGACGAATGCGCCTCCGATTCGTTCTTTTTCGACCGCGCGCAGGCGGGCGTGTTCACAAACTACGCGGCCACCGCCGTTCATCGGACCGTGACGTTTGAGGGCGGCGTGCTCCCCTCGCGGGTGCGGGCGGGCACGTTCAACGTGCAAGGCCTGAACGTGGCGCCCGACGGCCCGGCGCAGCTCACTAGCATTGCGCGCGCGAACATCGTGAAGGCCACGGGCGTGGTCCGGCCCGTGCTCGGCACGGTGGACGGCGGCGTCGGCGCATATAACCTCTCCGAGGTCTCGTTCTCGGGTAACCGCGTGTCGGTGAGCTTTTCAACGGCGTTCGACACGGTCCCGCGCGTCGCGTGGGGTGCATACGACAACGTGCTAGCTAGTAACGAGGCGTTTCTATGTGTCCCGGATGCGCAGCTACCACAGCTCGGTAGCGCGGCCTGCTATGTGTTCACGATCAACGTGACGACCGGCGCGATCGCCCCGCACACGCCGACGGGAAACTTTGCGCTGACTCTAATCGCAACCTGACGGAGTTCACATGGGCCGCTTCTCCACCGCAAACGATCTCGTAATTGACTCCTCGGGGCGGTTCCGAGAGTACTCGACGCTCGAATTCACCGCCGCGAATGACACGACGTTCTCCTTCCTGGCCACGGACGGGATCCCGCTCCTTAACTCCACGCGCGTGCTGATCGCAGCTCGAACGGCGAGTTCAAGCCAGCAGTTCAGCGCGACCGTCTGGATGCGGATCGACGGGGTTTGGTTCCCGGCCGATGAGTACAATGCGTTGTTCGGTTTCGTGCGCGACTACCATACCGGGGGCGTGGATCGGATCGCGTTTACCTATAGAGATCTTACACAACCCGGGACGCTAACCGTCCGCATCGGGCGATCCATCGTCCGCACAACCTAACAGGATGCGTATGTCATACCCCATCTCGCTCGGTACGGTGACCACCGGCACCCCCGCAAACGGCGTCGCTCTCACACTCCCCTCCCCCGCGTTCGCTAACCAGCTGTTCGTGCTCGTCGCGTTCGGCGACCAGACGGAGGACGTCGTCTTCTCCCTCGACGCGGCCGGGACGCAGCCCGTTAACATCGCCCCCGCCGGGGCCCGCATCGAGATCGGCCCGTACGCGGCGGCGGTCTTCCCCCGATTCGTACACTCCGCCACGGGTGTCAACGTCACGCTCGGCGGGGTGCGCCTGTGAGCCGTGACGCGGGGGATATCTCGCGAGAAGCTTGGTCTTGGGGGCGTGGGCGCAGCGGCGGCGGCGGCGCACCCGCGGCCAATGCGTTCGGCTGGGATAACGACCTCTCTGGGATGCCCTCGCTCACCTACGACTCGGCGCTATCAACCAACGTCACGGAAGCGCAGATGCTCGCAGGGATGAGCGTGGTGAACGGGGCGATCCGATTCGACCTGACCGCGATCCGCGCAGCGGGCGCGGGCTCCGGGCCGACCGCGCGCGGCGTGCTTTGGATCGATGCGGCGGCGCTCGGGGCGGCCCCTTACTGGTTGTATGTCGACGGCACCGTGGTCGACGCGCCCACGGGTACTAACAACCATGCGGGTCACGTGGGGGTGGCCCTCTACTACTACGCCGCGGCCGCGGACGCCTCGCCGTCTCTACTCCCCTCCGCGGGTGTGGGGTTCACTACCGGTAACATGGCCAGCATCGGTTTAGGCACAGCTAACACCGGAAGCATCGGTTTTTCCCAAGCCAAGCGGCATGCGTGGAGCGCGGCGGCGTTTCCGGGCGCAGGGCCGCACAACGGCGGATGGCTCAACATCATGCCATTGGACATCACGCCAGCAGGTTGGGTGAGGTGGGGCGCGACCTATCCGCCTGTGACATCCAGCGTGACCGTAGCTAACGGGCGCACCTCGACGAACGCGGGCGCACGGCTGGCCCCGACGCATCGGCTGCGCATGGCGCTGATCGTCGAGCCGCTGGGCCTCGGTACGCAGCTGCCCACGATCGACATCCGGCGCGTCGACGCACAGTGGAGGCCTGTATGAGACTCGGATACCGGCGCGGCTACGGTTGGGTTTTCACGCGAGACCAAAACGCGGGGGGCGGCTCCTCGGGGCCGTCTCCCCTAACAGACCTCCAAATCCTCGCGGCTGACACGAGCTGCGTGGCCGTGCTCCTCGCAGATCCGTCGACCATGTTCCTAGGTCAGAGCCTATCCCCCATCGGCGGGCAGGTTTCGATTTGGGTTGACTCGGCTGACCCGAGCCGCACGGCGGTCCAGACCGGTCCGACCTCTCGGCGTCCGACGAGACAGCTGGCCGGGGGCGGACTACTATACGACGGCGTGGACGACTGGCTGAACGCAAACTACATCGCAGACGCCGTATCCATCACACAGCACGCGACCATCATCACGTCGCAGGTGAACGATGCGCTCACGAGCACGCGCTGTGTGTTCTCGCTCGGCCGGACCACTACCGGGTCCGCCGATTTCCTACGACACGGACAGGTTGCTAACCCCCGGATCCGCTCGCTGCTTTTCCGTAACTCGGCCGGTACGAGCGTGACCACGGGCGCGAACACCAACGATCCGGGCTCCGGGCCGTACGCGTGCCGGGATACGATCCGGATCGACCCGACCGGTGATTTCTCGATCATCTCCGAGCCGAGTGGCGTGTCCGGCTCGACTCCGCACCCCGGCGCGCCGACGGTGCACAATCTCAGCTCAGTCGGGTCGTTCCGTACCGGCTCGACCGCGAACACTGCATTTTTCGGAGGCATTATATGGGCGATAATCGTCTGGAACTCGTCGGCGCCGTCGGCGACGTCACTCGCGGCGGCGAACCGCCTACTGAACTCCCGAGGCTATCCATGATCATCACGAGACAGATGCGCATCGCAATCCCCATCGCAAACGCAGGTAAATTCTCATCCGAGATCAACCTGCTCTTCGGAGAGCGGGTCGTCGACGCATCCGAGGCGCCGACGTACGGCCCGACGACCAGCCAGCAAACCCATAAAGTGTACGCGTTCCCGATGGCAGAGAGCCGCGTGGCAGCCGTCATCGACGCCGTCGTTCGAGCTGGCGGTGTCCACGACACGCAGCGACGCATTGAACGCGAGCAAGTCGGCGGCCCGCTCAGCTCGTGGGCTAACGAGGCAACCGACATCCTCTCGGTTAGTGGCCTAGTGGAATATGACCCGCTCGTGTGAGACAAAACATGCCAATCTTACGACACGCACAGTTACCCGACAACCTCCGCAAGAACACGGACCTCGCCCAGCGCGCGGGCGTCGAGCCCGGTACGCTGCGCCCGCTCACCGTTGACGGTAAGCTCGGCCCGAAAACCCTCGGGGCGAGCTACTTCGTGCCGGGGCCGGGCGCACATCCGCTCGTCACGGCCGCCTACGCATACATCCTCGCACGCGCACAGGAGCGCGGGGGGAACAACCGCGGCCCGTGGGTAGAGCGGTTTTATGCTGAGTACCGCCCGCTAGGCGCGTGGTGCGCGGCGTTCACCTCCACCGTGCTCCGCGAGGTATACCCCGATGCACCGTACACACTCGGCGCGCGGCGCTCGTTCGACCGGGCGAAGACGGCAAACCCGGAATCCGTGGTGCAGATCCCCGATCTGCGCGCCGGTGACATCCTCACGTGGGTACGCCCCTCGCAAAGCACACCATATGCAGGCCACATCGGGCTCGTGGTGCACGTCGAGGGCGGCGTTGTGTACACCATCGAGGGCAACGCGGGGCCTCTCGGGGCCGTGCGTGTGTGGGCCTACCCCGCAGCTGATCCCCGACGCAGCGAACGCGAGCCGGTGTGGGGCGCATTTCGCCCCGATCTGGTGTACGGCTGGGACGGCGCGGACTACGACGACGACCTCGACCTCGACGACGATGACGATGACGACGGGTGCGGATGCGATGGATCCGAGCCCTCATGTGAGGTTTGCCATGCCTAGAGCGCTGATTCGCAGCTGGGTTGACACGACGGCCGAGGTCGCGGGGTGGGTAATCCTAGCTGCGACGATCGCAGCGTGGGGCGCACAGCGGATCCCCGACGCGTACGGGATGGGGCTCATCCTGGTCGCATTTACTCTTTTAGGGGGCGCGGGGCTGATCCGCCGCCTCCGAGTGTCGCGAGACGGCATTGAGGTAGACACGCAATGAGAGACCACGTCCAGCAAACAATCAGCGGTATCGTGGTCGGCCTAGTCGTCGGGCTCGTGGCGGCGCTCGGGACGAGCTACGTCCAGAGCCAGATCCTGGACCAGCGGCTCGGGGCGGTCGAGCGCCGGGTTGAGTCGCTAGCTCTGGATAGCCGCGACCTGATTCGAGTCATGGAACGCATGGGCTCAATCGAGCGCAGGCTAGCCGAGATTGAGAGGCGATCGGAGGCCCGACCATGAGAGATGTGATCCTGGCTCTCATCGTGGTGGCCCTCCTAGCCGCCGCTACTTTCCCCGACCAGCTCGCGCGTGTCGGCCGTCGTGCGCGGGTGCTCGGCGGGGCGGCGCTCCTCGTGGTCCTACTACGACTCGCTCGCCGCCCCGCCCCCGAGCCCGCCCCCAAGCCTACGCCCACGCCCGCCCCGGAGCCCCGCCCGGAGCCGAGCCCACCACCACACACGCCAGCGCGGGCGCCCGACGAGGTCATACATGAGCAGGCAAAGCGCATCGAGCGCGATGGTTATGATCGCGTGGACATTGACCTTTTTCTTCGCCGCTCCGCCCGCGCACACACAGACGATACCAAGTGAGTACGCCGCCTCGTGCGAGGCCAATCTCGACACGCTGATCCGCCGCACAGGCGAGCGCGACGAGGCGCGGCGTGCGGAGCGCGTGGCGCGCGCGGATGCTAACCTAGAGATCGCCGAGCGCGTACGCGTAGAGGCCGACGCCGACTCCCGATGGCACCCCGCCGTGTGGGCGGGTGTCGGGGCCGCGTCGGCCTCTCTGATCTGGTTGCTCGTCGCGCTCCGCTAGCGGAGCATATCGACGTCTAGGGCGGCGATCACGCCCTTTCTTTTGTGTATGAGGTATCGGGGGGTGGGCGCGCGCCTCTCTCGGAGGCGTCGCAACCGGCCGTGGAGCGCGGAGGTCGAGCAACCCAGCTGCTCAGCCGCCTCCGAGAGGCATATCCAGTCGCCTGCGCGGGGGTACCGTGCCTGTGCCACCGCCGTCGCCTCCTTGAGACGGCAATCGGCACCTCCTCCGTGCACCCGCCCCCGCGCGCGCTCCTCCTCCTCGACACCATAGGCTCGCAGCCACCCGATAACGACGGCCTCCGTGACGTCGAACTCGTACGCGGTGCCCGCGAATCCTAACTCCCCGCACAGCTCCTCTAAGACGTCTAGGTCCGGGCGGTCAATCATGAGCGTTGCTCCCGGATCGCGGCGTCGAGCGCCTGGATGGCTGCGTTTCTGTGTCGGCCGTTGCCGTGCAAGGCACGCTCGCGTCCCAGGTGATACCCGACATCGATCAGCCACCCTAGGCCTCGGACACCCGCGGACTGTGCGATGATTCGCAGGCGTCGCTCAGGGGATTTGTTCTCTCCGAGGACCAGGACGGCGCGAAACTCGACAAGCTCGGCGATGATCTGCTCGTTTGTGCGCTGGTACATGTAGGGGTTCTCCGTTCATCGCGCGCTGTGTGCGCGCTGTGTGGTGAGACGAACACTACGGGGCGGTGGGCCCCGTGTCAACGGTTATTTAGATAAATCGGCACGTCGATGGTCTTCGGGTAGGGCAACCCGCCGCTAGCATCGCGCGCGGCGCGTTGAGCCCGTCGGTCGAGCCCCCACACGTACACATGGTTCCCGGGGTGTTTGAGCCTGCGCAGGCTCACCGTGGCTCGGCGCACGTACGCCGCCGCATCCTCGCCCTCGTGGCGTGGAGGGCAGCCCAGAGCCAGCAGGCGGTTCTCGGCGTACCGCCACCCCGAGTCACCGGCGACTATTTTTGAGAGCATGCGGGGGCTCACGACCTCCCCGTCGGGGGTGAGGAGGAGCGCCCGCCCCCGCGCCCTACCCGAGTATATGGCGTTCGTCGCCTGGTAGATCGTACCCGTGTGTCCGGGCATGACTAGTCGCCCGGTCGCGGTGTGTCTTGGGACCGGGTCACTGTACGACACGATCACGCGGACCTCGGGCAGCTCACGGCGTAGCAGCTGCTGGCAGCGCGCGAGCATCCATGACTCCCCGTTCGCCTCGACCTCATCATCTAGGACGAGGCGGCACAGCTCGACGCCCTCCCTGGGAGAGATGCCCGGAGCGTATCGGGGGATCACGCGCTCATTGCACGACACCCCATAGACTAGTACCCCCGCGAGTTGTCGGACGCGCTCCTCGCCCGTATACCTCCACAAGCCCAACTGTAGGCGGGCCGCGGGGTAGGAGCCACTATAGTGGTGGGCGAGGACGTACTCGCGCGCGGTCGCGTAGTTTAGTATTTCGACCGCATGGCGGTCGGGGTCGAACCGAGGACGGGGCTGCTCGCCCGCCACGCGTGTGTGCCATCTCTGCGCGGATGTCTGCATAGGGTTCTCCGTTCATCGCGCGCTGTGTGCGCTGCGTAGGCTCACACCCTACGGGGCGGTGGGCCCCGTGTCAACGGCCAATCGCAGTTTTTGTTCAATGCCCTGCGTCTCGTAGAGGTACGTCGCGTCGCGCCGCGCAGCTGCGAGGCCTCGGCGTAGCTCTCGTGTGTGGGCGAGCGCGACCACGTAGACGGGCGCGGTGCGTCCGGACCGGTGCGAGCGCCCGACCAGCTGTTCCCACGCGGGGCCGTTGGCGGGCGGGCATAGCACGACGTGGCTCGTCCACGCCTGGGCGTTGAGCCCGGTACCATGCGAGGCGACGGACAGCGCGATGATAGCGCGCTCGCTGTGCGGCGGGATCGGCTCCCCCGCGCGTGCGACGACCACGCCCGCAGCCTCTAGGCGGTCGGCCACCGCGCGGTGGCTATACCAGAGCACGCACCCGCCGGGGTGCTGCTCGACGAGCGCATTGGCTGCGCTGAGCGCGCGCTGTATGTGCGCGTCGTCCTCCCACACGGCGCGTGTCTCCGGGGGCGTCTCCGTGCGCACGCGCGCCCAGACCTCCCACGCAGCTCGTAGACGGTCCGGCACGCGAGGATCATCCGCCTCGATCGCCGCGAACACCGCCGCGCGCCCGTCCCACGCTCGGACCGCGCGCTGCGCATCCGTGACGGCGCGGCCTAGCTCGCTGCGGGCGAACATCCAGGCGCGGCTAGGCGGCGTCTCCCACGTGTAAAAGAATCCCTGGCTCAGCTGGCGGAGCTTCGCGTTGAGCCTGAGCGGATCCTCTATCTCGTCGCCGTTTGGCAGCGTCCACGAGTCGCGGACGAGGTGCAGGCGGGCTTTCTCGTCGGCCGTCGCGTGCGTCTCGCCGATCGTCTGCCAGTAGATCGGTTGGTCGCACGTCGAGTCGGAGCGCACGACCACGCCCGGGGCGCTCGTGAACCGCGCCTGGAACGCCGCCCGCGCCGTGTCGCGGGTCACGGGTGCGTCCTCTCCGGCGTGCCATCTTACCAATGGCCGAACCTGAGCCCATTCGTGGGTAGGGGCCGGATCCCCGGGCGCGGGATCACGCAGGCATACATGCCACGCCTCGACGATCTGCCACGGCGCGGGGAGCGGAGAATGCTCGCGTAGCGCGCGCTCAGCTAAATGCGCGTAGTCGTGGAGGTTTCTAGGGGTGAAGGTGGCGGTCATGGCTATGACGCGGGTGTCGGGGAACGCGCGCAGGTGTTCCAAGAATCGGCGCGTGCGCGCAGCTCTCGGGTTCTTGAGCGCGTGCGCCTCGTCGAGGATGATGATCTTGGGCCGGGTCTCTAGGAGGAAGCGCCGACCGCTCGGAGCGCTCAGGAACTCGTAGCTCACCACGCGCACGCGGGGGAGGTGAAAGTGCGGGTCCAGCTCCTCGGCCATGCGGACCATCTCGTCGCGGATTTTGGCGAACGAGACGATGAGCACGTCCTCATCCGCGAACCCCGCCGCCGCGCCTAGGAAAAAGCTCAGCGCCGTCTTACCCGAGCCGATGGGCAACGGGAAGAGTCCGCCGCGCAGGCGCTCGGCGTATTCGAGCGCGAGCGCCTGCGCTTCGCGGAACGCCCATTCACCGCCGGGCCGGGCGAAGCGAGTCGTCCAACGGGCGATGTAGGCCTCGCCCGTCGCCTCGCCCCGTGGTAGGGCGAGGATTCTAGCCAGCTCGATGTTCAAACGGAGCCCTCCTCGTCGTCTGCGTCGTCGTCGATCACGGACGACTCGGCCAGCGCGCTGAGCGCACCCTCCAGGAGATACGGACGCATGGGGTACTCGACCACCGTGGTCTCCACCACGGAGCGCGTGGTGCGCACGTGCGGGATGAGCACCGCGATGGGCTCACCGCTGTCGGGGGCAACCCAGCAATCGAGCTGGAGCGCGACGAGGTGAACTAGGGTTCCGAAACCTTTCAGCTCGTCTAGGCGGGCGTCGAGGACGATCGACCCGGCGATGGTCCCGCGACGGAACAACGGGTACTGTCCCAGGCGGTGGGGCTCGGTTCCGTAGTAGGTGACATGGGCGTGCGTCCAAGCGCGGCGCACGCGATCAAACGAGATGGGATCCGTTTTCATGTTCATATCACTCTCCGGTTGCGAACCCGCGCAGCGCTGCGCGGATTTGATCCATGGTTGAGGGGCCGAACCCCTTGAGCGCGGCGATGGCGTCCAGTCTGCTCGGAACGTCTCCGAGCGAGACGCATCCGAGCGCTGCGATGGCGTCCAGTTTGCCCGGGCCTACGCCCAGGGCGGAGATCGGCCGCTCCGTCCAGCGGATGATGGTGTGCTCGTCGAGCGCGCGATCACTCGCGTTGTGTGGTAGCCAGCTGGGCCGAGGTTGGTTCACTTGTCTACCCCCAGGATCTGAGCGGCGGCGAGGTTTGCGAAAAAATCGCCGTCTTGTGGGATGATCATCTCGCCGGTTGCGCATGCGGTGAGGAACGGACACGGCCCGTACTGAAAGCAGGCCCCGCGGTCTTTGACGGGGATCGCCCCGTCGCGGATTTCTTCCATGGCACGGACGATGCGGTCAAGCTCCGGGACCACCTCAGCGCGCAACCAGCCCGTATCGAATACATGGGCGTCGATGCTCACTGCGGGGCCGCCTTGGTCTGCGCGCAGCACGTTCACATGCCGCACCTCGACCGTGTCCAGGGCTGCGTCGCTCAACGCGAGCGCCGCGGCGTAGTAGGTCATCTGCGCGTTGGCCTCGAACGCCTCTGAGCTGCGGGGGCGGCTCGACCAGGACAGCTTCCCACGCGTCTTCCAGTCCGTGATGGTCGCACGCCGGGCGGCGGGGTTGATTTCTAGTACGTCGAGGTAGCCGCCCGCGAGCGTACCCGCGCCGAGCTTAACCCCGAAGCTGTCGAGCGCGCGCTCAACGTGTATGGCCCCGACGCCGTCGAGCACGCCGTCGAGCACGCCCTCAGCGTGGATGAACTTCGCCATGCGCATGGCGATGGCGTAGATGCCTGCGCCGTCCACGAGTAGCGCGTCGCGTGTGGGCGAGTAGTTTCCGGGCAGCGATGCCACGGCGGCGTAGCTCGGAAAGAAACTGCGGGTCAGGTAGAACTCGACGATGGCGTGGAACACCGTCCCGATGTGGGCTGCTCGGCCCACGGGGTTTGGTTGGTTCTCCACGTAGATCCGCGCCCACTTCTGGGGGCAGGCCTGGAACGTAGAGATCTGCGTCGATGAGACGCGGCGCCTCTTCTCAGTCATGGCACACCTCGGAGATCACGATGGTTCCGTTATGCCCGGAGACGTCGCCCAGGTGCAAGGTGCGGCTAGGGTAGCGCCCGCACAGCGCCTCGTACAGCTCGACGAGGACGGCCTCGACGGCCTGCGCCGCGAGATCTGTCTGCGGGGTGAGCCCGAAGTCAAGCTCAAGCTCTCCATCCCCGTGGGACAGACACTCGAACGGGCGGCCGTCCAGCTCGGGGAAGTGGCAGGTGATCAGGTTCCGGATGTCGTGCTTTGTGAGTCGCATCGGGTTCTCCGTTCATCGCGCGCTGTGTGCGCGCTGTGTGGTGAGATGAACACTACGGGGCGGTGGGCCCCGTGTCAACGGTTATTTTTAAAGAATCGCCGCTTCGACCACGGTCGACTGCTCGGTTGCCCGGTTGAGTAGCGCATGCATCTGGTCCTCCGTGCAGACGCCCCGGTCCTCCGCCACGCGCGCGAGCACGTCGCCATCGATTACCCAGTAGCGGGCCTGCTTGCGCACGGCTGGCGTTGAGCCCGGGCGGTCGAGCGTTGCTTGCTGGTCGCGCGAGAGAGCCTTGATCGCGGACAACCTCGACGCCGAGCGCGGCGCGCTCTCGGCGTTACCGAGGATGTCCCGCCACGCCGCCCCGAGCGCGGGGTTAGACACGTAGGCGCGCCCACCGAACCAGCGCACCGCCTCGCCGATGAGGCCCTTCGTGATGGCGAGCGCGATCGCCTCGCCGACTGGACCCGCCGCGCCGGATTTGGTCCCGAGGTCGCGGGTAAGGTCCGAAACCCAGCCCTCGACGAGCAGGCGGTGACCAGCCAGCACCTCGCGTGTGTCGTGGAGGTGGAGCACGTGCTCAGCGATCGCGCCACCCGAAACCCAGGATTGAGTCATGTCGGAGGACGACTTGAACCCCCCGCGATGAGCCAGCGCTTCGAGCACGCGGCGGGGCTCGTCGTGCACGCGGATGTAACCCACGCGGATGCGCACGGCCTCGATGTCCTGGGTATTCATGTCCTCGCGGATGTGCAGCGCGTCCGAGTTGTTCGCCGCCACGATGAGCCTGGGATACGACGCGAGGCTCACCGGCGCCCGGTACAGCGCGCGCACCTGGATGCGGTTGCCGATGATTCTCCGGAACACAGACGAATCCGAGTCTTGGAACGAGGCCGAGGCTATTTTCTCCTCCGCCACGATGATGGGCGACCGTAGCAACGTGTCCTGGAAGCCACCCGTGGCCTCGGCGTACGCCACGACGAGAGAGTCTTTAGACCAGATGCGAGCGAGGCCCATCGTGAGCATGGATTTCCCCACACCCTGCTCGGCGTCGAGGTACAGTGCGCAGATCGGCTTGTCCAGCTTCGGCGCCGAGGCGAGCCAGTCGAGCAGCTGCGAGTGGTGCTCGCCGCCGAGCGCGGTGAGCCAGGCCGCCACGTCGGCGTGGTAGCGTGGTCGCAGCGTGGGATCTACGCGCACGCACTGCGCTGTGTATGTGCCAGCCACCACGTCGAGCTGTGGGCTCACAGGCATGTACGAAAACGCCACGCGCTGCACAGCCGTCGCATAGTCCCGGAAGATCACCCTCTTCGCACGTGACTCATACGCGAGCCAGCCGAGGAGCGACGGGCAGTGCGTTTTGAGCGCGCAATCAAGCTGGTGGTCGGCGTTGTACCCGGGCGAGTACGCCTCCGCCTCCTCGTCCCAAACGAAAAATTCTTGAGATGCATCGACGATGAGCCTGCGCCACACCTCATCCGGCGAGCAGGCCATGGCGGATGCGGCGCGGTCGAGCGCCCCGCGCCTTGCGACGGTCGCCTCGGCCTGCGCGCCCGCCCAGCGAGCCGCCGCCCATTCGCAGATAGAGCGCAGCTCACCCTCAACGTCTCGTGTGTGTGCCTCGCCCGCGAACATCGCCCGCACTGAGCTGAGTAGCAGCCCGTAGATGAAGGCGGGGTCGTTCGTCGAGTAGACTTTGGCGAGGAGACAGGCCGCCTCGACGAGCGCACCGTGGCGGCTCCCCTGGTCTGCGATCGGCCCGCCCGTAGCGAGCGCGCGTGCGAGCACGGCGTCCGCCTTCGCGACTGGTTTCAGCTCCTCTTTGGTCACGCGCCCGCCGTGCACGGGCAGGGAGCCGGGCGGGTAGGCCACGATCGGACCCGAGGCGGCGGCCGTGCGCTCTGCCAGCTCGTCCGGGCGCGGCGTCCAAGCGGTCGGACGCAGCGCGGAGAGGTCGAGGGGCAGATCCAGGTTGAGCGCACGCGGCGCGCGCATGAGACGCAGACACTGCGCGGTTGTAGGGTCCAGGCCCTCGACGCCGCCTGCGCTCAGCCGGGCGACCAGCGCGCGTAGGTAGCTGTCGGCGAGCCCGAGCGGCACGGGCGCGGCGGGCAGGTACACGAGGCGTAGGCCGCGGCGTGTGTGGTACCAACCGAGGGCGGGATCAACCGCCCGTGCCGCCTCGACCTGTGCTTCTCTCCAACCGTCGGGCGGCGGTGCGCCCTCTTTATGGCCCGGGCCATCGACGTCGATGAGCGCGACGTTGAGCACCACACCGTGCGGCGCGCCCGCAAGCTCTTGTAGGCGGAGCTGCGCGAGCGAGCTTGCGGTGAGCCGCACATAGGTCGGGCCCGTCTGCGGGGCGTAACCCAGGATGTACACATCACCCGCGTAGCGTGTGGTCAACGCAGTTTTGAGGTCGACGACCGGCACGCGGGGCGCGTCGGATGATGGCGTAGTACCGTGCCAGCCGCGCACGTTCATGCGAGGGGCGAGCGTGACGAGGGGATTGGGATTGGGGTTGGGGGTGGGGCTCTGCATATGGGCTCCGAGGTGGTGAGTCGCAGCTAGGCGAGGAGCGAACACTACACGGGGCGGGGCGTGTGTGTCAAGCGCGCGCGTTCGATTTGCTCCGCCGAGCGCTTCGCTTCCTGTGCGCCCTCCTAGGCCACGCTAGCGGTGTCGCCTATACCAGCGCCTACCCAGGGTGGTCGACGGGGCTCAGCGTTGAGCGTGGGCGCACTGTGTGCGATTCGCACATATTGCGGGGGGTTCGGGGGGGAGGGGCGCAGCCCCTGGCTAATCGGGGGACGCCCGTAGGGCGGGGGGGCGCAGCCCCCCACGTGTCCGAATCTCTCTCACGCGTATATACCCACACATATTTAAGTTTACATTTTCATAGCTAGTATTTAGTAGAAAACAGCCGTCACAACGTCACAGACCCCCTAATACCCGCACAGAATCTAGCCGAACCTCTGTTACATTTTGCCCATTCATTTTGTCACAGCGCCGTCACAATGTCACAGAATGCCTCGATCGGCGCTCAAACTCCTCTCAAACGCTCCTAGTCGGTATCCTTCTCCGAGTAAGTGTAGGTGCGATGCCTACACCGGATCGGCTCGCTGTGACGGCTGTGACGTCTTGTGACAAACTGCCCAAAACGCAAAACCTAGGTTCTATGCGGAGTTACGTCGTTTGTGACAAAACGAGGGGGCCTCTGTGACAAAACCAAACGCAAAACGCTCGCAAGCACCGCCGCGCTGTCCGCTACGACCACCACCGCATCGAGCGCCGCCGCG